>ERZ780207.2281-NODE-2281-length-14135-cov-4.750639_pt1 | contig 14135 bp, 10 predicted proteins | sample MGYA00510977_ERZ780207 | MGnify/ENA primary metagenome ERZ780207 (study PRJEB29588, sample SAMEA2151383) | human gut metagenome | biome: human gut; feature: human-associated habitat; material: faeces | place: Denmark | collected 2008/2010 ... | reverse complement strand
CAGGGTGTTTCTCGTTACTCGCAGGGCAACGTCCGGTAAAAACCGCATTTTCACCCCCCCCTTCTCGACACGCTTCTCCGTTTATATGGTCATGGCGAAAATCTGCCCGCCATAAAACAGACCGCCCCTCGTCGGCTGCTCTTCCGTCAGACGATGCTGGCACCGCCATCGACGACCACGTGCTGACCGGTGACATAACTCGAAGCGTCGGACGAAAAATAGAGGATCGTACCGTTCAGTTCGCCCCGGCGACCGGGACGGCTCATCGGATCGGTGAAATTGTACATCCTCATGAACTCCTCGTTTTTGAAAAGCGTATCTTCGGTCATCTCGCTCTCGAAAAGTCCGGGGCAAACAGCATTCACCGTAATACCATCGACGCCGTACGAAGCGGCCATTCCGATCGTCAATCCCAAAACCGCCGCCTTCGATGCGTTGTAAACATGTCGGGCCAGCAACGGACTCTTGTCCGCGATCAGTGCGTTCACGGAAGAGATATTGACGATCTTGCCGTAACGGCGTTCGCGCATGTGAGGTACGACGTATTTGCAGACCAGATAAGCACCCCGCACGTTGGTATTCATCTCTTTGTCCCATTCATCGGTGGTCAGTTGCTCGACAGTACCCGGCACGGCGACACCCGCATTGTTGAGCAGAATGTCGATCTTTCCAAAGCGAGCCACGACCTGCCCGATCGCTTTGCGGACCTGCTCCTCGTCGGTCACGTCGCACCCCACGACAAGCACTTTACGCCCCGTTGCGGCTATTTCGTCGGCTACGGTCTTCAGTTTCTCGACCCTGCGAGCCAACAGTGCCACGTCAGCTCCCTGACCGGCATAAGCCCGGGCTGCATCCGCCCCCAGACCGCTCGACGCACCGGTTACGACAGCAACCCGTCCCGTCAAATCAAACAAATTATCCATATTGCATTCGATATTAGTACAACAATTCCCGCTTCGTGCCTTCTCCGTACCCGAACGCCGACCGACGCAGCTCCCCCTGCCGACTATTCACGAACGCCGTCCGTCAAAACCGTTTGGTATAACGATGACAGTACGGCTGCGTACCTTTACGGTTGTAGTAGTTCTGATGGTATTGTTCAGCCGGCCAGAAGCGGGAAGCCGGAGTTACGTCGGTCACCACGCTATACCCTTTCTCCTTCAGGATACGGATCAGCCGTTCGGCAACCTCCTTCTGCTCAGGGGTAGTATAGAAAATCTCCGACCGATACTGATCGCCCAAGTCGGGTCCCTGTCCGTCGAGCTGGGTCGGATCGTGTATCTCGAAAAAGAGCCTGGCAAGAGTTTCGTAAGAGACTTTCGAAGGATCGAACTCGACTTCGACGGCCTCGGCATGGCCCGTTTTATGGCTGCACACCTGCTCGTAGGTGGGATTCTCGGTATGGCCGCCGATATAGCCCGAACGAATGCTCTTCACTCCGTCCACCTTACCCAGCATATACTCCACGCCCCAGAAACAACCGCCGGCGAAAATAGCCCGTTCGGTTTGCACCGATTTCGGCGGCTCGGCTGACGAAGTATTTTCGGCAGAAGCCGCTGCCGGTTCCGCGACCGGCATGGTCGGAATGGCCGCCGGTACGAAATCGAGGGAGAGGGAATTCACGCAATGGCGCGTATTTTTAGCGGTAAATCCTTCGTCCGTAAAGACGTGGCCCAAATGGGCTCCGCACTTGGCGCAGAGAATCTCCGTACGGCGTCCGTCGGCATCCGGTTCGCGGCGCACGGCACCCGGAATTTCATCATCGAAGCTGGGCCAGCCGCAGCCGGCATCGAATTTATCCTGCGAACGGTACAACGGAGCACCGCACCGGCGGCAGCGGTAGGTGCCGTCTTCGTCGTGGAGGTAATATTTACCGGAAAAGGGAGCTTCGGTTCCTTTTCGAACGATCACCCGCTCTTCTTCGGGAGTCAATGGTTTCATATTCTGTGCATTTAAAGTTATTGCCATGCCCGTAAGCACGGTCGCAATCGACAAACAGCGTATCATATTTTTCTTTCCTGCAAAAAATACACCGAAATTGTCCGAAAACGTATTCATCCATACGTAAGATAACGACCTCTTCCGTGCAACCGGAAATCCGGCCGGTATCAGCGAGGAATGAAGTAAAAAGAACAAAAAGCCGGAGCAGAATACCCTGCCCCGGCTTCGAACGATATATCGGCGAATTACTTCACCTCTTGCCCCCGGAGGAATACCCGGTGGATAAGCAGAGAGGTATAGGCATACGGCAGATATGCCACCGAAGGAATCTTCGTCGTGAGGAAGAAGTTCGCCTTCTTGCCTACGGTGATCGAACCGTACTCGCTGCTCAAGCCCATGGCGTAAGCACCGTTCAGTGTCGCGGCGTTGATCGCTTCGGCCGGCGTCATACGCATCTTGATGCAGGCCAGCGAAACGATCATCTTCATACTGCCCGAAGGCGATGAACCGGGGTTGAAATCCGAAGCCAAAGCCACGCTCAAACCGCCCTCGATCATTGCCCGTGCAGGAGGATACGGCATCTCCAGGAAGAAAGCGGCACCCGGCAGCATCGTCGGCATCGTACCGGACGTACGCAGCACTTCAATCTCCTCGGCCCCCATGCGCTCCAGATGATCGACGGACAGCGCCTTGTTGCGGACACCGACCTGCACACCGCCCGAAACGGCCAGCTCGTTGGCATGGATCTTCGGCACGAGACCGTACTCGGCACCCGCACGCAGGATCTGCTCCGTCTCTTCGACGGTGAAGAACCCCTGGTCGCAGAAGACATCGACGAACTCGGCAAGCTTCTCCCTGCCGACGGCAGGGATCATCTCCCGACAGATCAGGTCCACATACTCCTGCTGGCGGCCTTTATAGGCCCGGCCTACGGCATGAGCTCCGAGGAAAGTGGCACGGACGGTGATCGGCGAAGTTTCGCGGATGCGACGGATCACCCGCAGCATCTTGAGTTCATCCTCGGTCGTAAGACCGTAGCCGCTCTTGATCTCGACGCAGCCCGTACCCATTGCGATAATCTCGCGGATACGTTCCATCGCCTGCTCGTAAAGCTCGTCCTCGGAAGTTTCGTGCAAGCGGTCGGCGGAATTCAAGATGCCGCCGCCCCGCTTGGCGATCTCTTCGTAGCTCAAGCCGTTGATCTTGTCCAGGAACTCCTGTTCGCGGCTTCCGGCATAAACCAGATGGGTATGCGAATCGCAGAACGAAGGGAAAAGCATGCCTCCCTCCGCATCGACGACTTCCGTGTCGGGAGCCACCTCCGGCATCTTGTCCATCGTGCCGTATGCAGCGATACGATCGCCGTCGGCCAGCAGCCAGGCGTTGTCGATCTCGCCGAGTACATTCATGTCGCGCCCCTTGACCCGAAGACGGCCGCTCTCGTCCACGCCGACGATCTTGGCTATGTTCTTAACGAGTAACATTACAATTTCTCGGTTTGAAGGAATTTCACCGAAGCGTCGATCAACGTGTACATCACCTGATCGTTCTCGACGAACGGCACATGCTTACGGTAAGCTGCCAGCAGATCCTCGATGGGCTTCGAAGAACGCAGCGGACGGCGGAACTCGAGGGCCTGTGCCGCATTGAGCAGCTCGATAGCCAGCACACGCTCGGTGTTCAGCACCACACGGTAGAGCTTCGTGGCAGCGTTGGAACCCATGCTGACGTGGTCCTCCTGACCCTGCGACGAAGGAATCGAGTCGCACGAAGCGGGCCAGCAAAGACCCTTGCTCTGGCTCACGATCGAAGCGGCCGCGTACTGCGGAATCATGAAACCGCTGTTCAGACCCGGCTTGGCCACCAGGAACGAGGGCAGCTCGCGTGCACCCGAAATCAGCTTGTAAATACGACGCTCGGAGATGTTGCCCAACTCCGCAACAGCAATAGCCAGGAAATCCATCGCCAGAGCGATCGGCTGTCCGTGGAAATTACCGGCCGAAACGATGATATCCTTCTCGGGGAAGATCGTCGGGTTATCCGTAGGGCTGTTGATCTCGGTTTCGAGAACACCGCCTACATAGTCGATCGTATCTTTCGACGCACCGTGTACCTGGGGAATGCAACGGAACGAATAGGGATCCTGCACGTGCTTCTTCGGACGGGCGATCATCTCGCTGCCTTCGAGCAGGCGACGGAAATTGCGAGCCGTAGTAAGCTGTCCCTTGTGGGCACGGATTTCATGCACCTCGTCGATGAACGGGTTGATGCGGCCGTCGAATGCGTCGAGCGACATCGCGCCGATCAGGTCGGCCCACTCGCTCAAGCGACGAGCCTTGATAAGCGAATATACGCCGAAAGCCGACATGAACTGCGTACCGTTCAGCAGGGCGAGGCCCTCCTTCGATTGCAGCGAAATAGGCTTCCAGCCGAACTCCTTGAGGACTTCGTCCGAAGGACGCCGTGCACCCTTGTACTCCACTTCGCCGAGGCCCAGCAGCGGCAGGCACATGTTGGCCAGCGGAGCCAGGTCGCCCGAAGCGCCCAGCGATCCCTGCTGGAACACGACCGGCAGCACGTCGTTGTTGAAGAAATCGACCAGACGCTGTACGGTTTCGAGCTGCACGCCCGAATTGCCGTACGAAAGGGACTGGATCTTGAGCAGCAGCATCAGCTTCACGATCTCGGCAGGAACGCGCTCGCCCGTACCGCAGGCATGCGACATCACCAGGTTCTTCTGCAACTGCGAGAGCTGGTCCTTGTCGATCGAAATATTGCAGAGCGAACCGAAGCCGGTCGTAATACCGTAGATGGGCTCTTTCTGGGTTTCCATCTTGTTATCCAGGTATTCGCGACAACGCACGATGCGTTTTTTCGCATCTTCGCTCAAGTCGATTTTGATATTGTTTTCCAGAATTTCGCGGACACGATCGACCGTAAGATACTCCGCGCTGATATGATGAATCATCGTTGTATTTCTTATTAAAGGTTAATACTCAAAAATAAGTCGAATTGTTTTTCGGTGCTCTCGACGTCCGGCGTACAGGGAATCCCCTCCGCTTCAGCCAATCGAAAGCATTCTCTCCGTCCGGCAGCAACCGAACGGAGAGAAGACCGATCTATTATTTCACTTCGTCGATAGCCTTGCGAACCAGCTTGTCGTCCGCCAGGTTGGGAAGGGTCACCTTCAGGCCCGGGGTACGCTCCATCTCGCGTTTGATAGCGAACATCGCGCCCTCGTTGCGGGCCCAGCTGCGGCGTGCGATACCGTTGTTCACGTCCCAGAGAAGCATCTCCTTGATATGACGCGCGGAATCCTCCGATCCGTCGATCACCATACCGAAGCCGCCGTTGATTACCTCGCCCCAGCCTACGCCGCCGCCGTTGTGGATCGAAACCCAGGTAGCGCCGCGGAACGAGTCGCCGATAACGTTCTGCACAGCCATATCAGCCGTACGGTTCGAACCGTCGTAGATGTTCGAGGTTTCACGGTACGGAGAATCGGTACCCGACACGTCGTGGTGGTCACGACCCAATACGACAGGTGCGGAAATTTCGCCGCGTGCGATAGCGTCGTTGAACGCGAGCGCGATCTTGGTGCGGCCCTCGCTGTCGGCATACAGGATACGTGCCTGCGAACCTACGACCAGCTTGTTCTTGCCAGCCTCCTTGATCCAGTGGATATTGTCGTCGAGCTGTCCGGCGATCTCCTTCGGAGCGGTCTTGCGAATCTCTTCGAGCACTTCGGTAGCCAGACGGTCTGTAGTAGCCAGGTCTTCGGGTTTGCCCGACGTACATACCCAGCGGAAGGGACCGAAGCCGTAGTCGAAGAACATCGGCCCCATGATATCCTGCACATAGGAAGGATAGCGGAAACGACCGCCCTCGCCCATGATGTCGGCACCGGCACGCGAAGACTCCAACAGGAAGGCATTGCCGTAATCGAAGAAATACATACCCTTGGCGGTCAGCTTGTTGATCGCAGCCACCTGGCGGCGCAGCGACTCCTGAACACGCTTCTTGAACTCCTCGGGATCCTCTGCCATCATGCGGTTGGACTCTTCGTAGCTCAAGCCGACGGGATAGTAACCGCCTGCCCAGGGGTTGTGCAGCGACGTCTGGTCGGAACCCAGATCGACATTGACGTTCTCGGCAGCCAGACGCTCCCAAAGATCGACCACGTTGCCCTGGTAAGCCAGCGACACGGCCTCCTTGTTCTCCTGTGCCTTCTTCGCACGGGCCAGCAACTCGTCGAGCGAGGTGTACACCTCATCGACCCAGCCCTGCGAATGACGCGTATGCACCGCTTTGGGGTTGATCTCGGCCGTGATGCTCACCACACCGGAGATATTACCCGCCTTCGGCTGCGCACCCGACATACCGCCCAGACCGGCCGTCACGAAGAGCATGCCGCGAATGTCTTTCTTACCCTCGGTAAGACGTTTGCGGGCTGCGTTGAGCACCGTGATCGTCGTGCCGTGCACGATACCCTGCGGGCCAATATACATATAGGAGCCGGCGGTCATCTGACCGTACTGCGAAACGCCGAGCGCATTGAAACGCTCCCAATCGTCCGGTTTCGAATAGTTCGGAATCACCATACCGTTGGTTACGATCACGCGCGGAGCGTCGGGATGCGACGGGAACAGGCCCATCGGGTGTCCCGAATACATCACCAGCGTCTGATCGTCGGTCATCTGGGACAGATACTGCATCGTAAGCAGATACTGCGCCCAGTTCTGGAACACGGCACCGTTACCGCCGTAGGTAATCAGCTCGTGGGGATGCTGCGCCACAGCCTTGTCCAGGTTGTTCTGGATCATCACCATAATCGCAGCGGCCTGACGCGACTTGTGGGGATACTCCTCGATCGGACGGGCATACATCTCATAATCGGGACGGAAACGATACATATAGATACGACCGTACTTGTGCAACTCCTCGGCGAACTCGCGGGCCAACACTTCGTGGTGCTTGGCCGGGAAGTAGCGCAGGGCATTGCGGATGGCCAGCACGCGCTCCTCCTCGGTGAGTATCTCCTTACGCTTGGGCGCGTGGTTGATGGTGGGATCGTACGGTTTCGGTGCGGGCAGCACATCGGGGATACCCGCCTTGATCTGCTCCTGAAATTCCTTTACAGTCATTGTTTTATATGTATTAAATTATTTAATCTTGCTCTCGACGATTTCCAGAATCTCACGCTCGGCTTTCTCCGCATCGGCGACGATCCGGTTGGCCTGGCCGATCAGGTCATCGGCGACGGCACGGTCTTTCAGACCGGCGGCATTGATCTTCACGTTCAGACACGCACCCAGCACGGCGCTGCGGGCAGCCAGCGCTCCGACGCCGGCGTCGGTTACCGAATTGGGATTTCCCTGTTCGGCCATCGCCTTCACGATTTCGAACACCTTGAACGAGGTCTGCATCGTACGCAGAGGCACCTGCGTAGCGTAGAGCGTAGCCTCCTGCAATGCGGCGCTACGGGCAGCTTTCTCCTCGTCGGTACCCTTCGGCATCGAGAATACGTTCATGATCCGGTTGAACGCTTCGGTATCCTCATCGACCAGGTGCAGCAACTCGGTCATCAGCTTCTGGCCTTTGTCCGCCCAGTCGGAGAACTCCTCCCAACGTGCGTCCCAGCCGGGTTTGTGCGACGACAGGTTGGCGACCATCGTACCCAGGGCAGCGCCCAGCGCACCCATGTAAGCGGAAATCGAACCGCCGCCCGGAGCCGGGGACTCGCTGGCGGTCTCCTCTGCGAAGCCGGTGCAGGTCAGATCGACCAGTTTCTTCTTCTTATTGTCCGCTTCGATCAGGTATTCGATCACCTTCTCTTCCGGTTTGAACGGCTTCAACTCGTCCAGACCCATCGACTTGATGGCGATACGGATGATCTCCTCCTCGGAAATACCGGTCGAACGCTCCTGCTTCTTCAGGAAATAGCGGCCCGCCTCGATCAACGTGCGCTTCGGAATCAGGCCGACGATCTCGGTACCGGTCACACGCACACCGCGTGCGTTGGCGGCGCGGCAAACCTCGTCGAAAGCCACGTGGAGCGGCGTAACGGAAATATTGGTGATATTCATCGAAACCTGGGCGATCTGGTACTCGTCGATGAACCAGCCGATCGCCTTGGTAGCCTTCAGCGTACCGGGCTTCATGATGGTCTTGCCGTTCTCGTCCTTCAAGGGTTTGCCTACGGGCGAATTGCCTTCGCGTACCGGACGGCCCTTTTCGCGCACGTCGAACGCGATGGCGTTGGCGCGACGCGTCGAAGTGGTGTTCAGGTTGTAGTTCACGGCGATCAGGAAGTCGCGTGCACCTACGGCGGTGGCACCCGTGCGTGCTACGCCCTCGTCGAAGGGACGGTCGCCGAAATCGGGAGCTTTGCCTTCGTGATTCATCTTCTCGGGCAGCGCCTCGTACTCACCGGCACGACATACGGCCAGGTTGCGGCGCTCCGGCGTAAAGGCAGCCGCCTCGTAGCAATAGGTCGGCACATGCAACTCGTCGGCGATGCGCTTGGCCAACTGACGGGCCAGCTCGGCGCACTCCTCGAGCGTAATACCCGCGATCGGGATGAGCGGACATACGTCCGTGGCACCCATACGGGGATGCGCTCCCTTATGATTACGCATATCGATAACCTCGGCAGCTTTCTTGACGCCCTGGAAAGCCGCTTCCAGCACGGCTTCGGGTTCTCCGACGAAGGTAACCACCGTACGGTTGGTCGCTTCACCCGGATCGACGTCGAGCAACTTGACTCCGTCAACCGCCTCGATTGCGGAAGTAATCTGCTGAATAACAGCCTTGTTACGGCCCTCGCTAAAGTTGGGCACGCATTCAATAATACGTTTTTCCATGTATTTTAGAGTATGTTAAGAATTTGTATTCGCTTCAGAATTAGCCCGTAAAACAGACCTACAAATATACGAAATAAATAAATATCCCTCCAAAGAAAGTTACAAATCTTTTATCGAAACGGACTATACGGTTACAAACTATCACGTATTCCACGGCCGAATCTCACAATACGACACTTTTCGCAACGATAAAACGGGCCGGGATTCGATCCCGGCCCGCCGCAAACAAACTTTTCCGGACATTACCCGATCGTCACGACGATACCGCCCGAAAACCAGACGCCGGGCATCTCCAACCCGCCGAAATCAAAATAACGGGTATCGGTCATGTTCATCACGTCGAAATAGAGTTTCCACCCCTTCTTTTCCCACGACAGACGGCCGTCCAACAGGAAATAAGGCTTGAAGTCACGCACTTCGGTCATCATCTTGCCGTCGGGATCCAACATCAGGGAACCGTCCGCATTACGCAAATAATAGGTATAGCTGCCGTTGCGGTCATATACCGCACCGGTCAGCGTGAGCGAACAGTTACGCAGAAAACGGAATTCGACCGTCGCCGCCGCTTTGTGCTTCATATAATCCAGCGCACTGGAAGTGATGACCCGATCGACTTTGCTCGTATGGATATAGCCGTATGAAACCGAAATCCGGTGCAGAAACCCGGTCGTCGTATAACCGCCCGAAACCTCCAGTCCATAGGTGTCGAGCTTGCTCTCCTGCTCGGAGTGCCACTTGCCCAGCTCCTCGCGCCAAACCCAGTCGATGATGTCGCGCCCCTGCCGGTAGTAAGTAAACAGCGAAGCATTCCACCCGCTGCGGGCGTAATCCGCCGCGAAACGATAGGTAATCGCATGTTCAGGCTTCAAATCCAGATTATTGAGCTGTGCAGGGGATGTGTAATAAAGATCGGTGAAGGTAGGCAGTCGCATCGACTGGGCCGCACCGACCTCGAGCCGCAGCCCACGCACCGGACGATAGCCTCCCGAAAGACTCCACAGGGCCGAAGTCCCATAAGGCGTGAAGCTCACCCCGGCCGAACCGGAAACGTCGAAACGCTCCCACTGTTTGACATGCCGCAGCCAGAGATTTCCCACGTGACGGTCCTTGGCATGGGTATATTTGCCGTGCGGAGTCGGAAGCGGCTCGCCGAGATTGGTGCTGTAAATGTGGTTGTAGGTGTAATCGCCTCCCAGGGAGGTCACACCGCCCTTCCACGTACAGTCGGCCCAGAACTCGGCTCCCGCATTGTCCGTATTGTGATGATTCATCGGCGTACCGCGCGTCCAGTCGTAACGGTCGAAATTCTTGCGGTAGCTGACCGACGAATTGAGCGTGAAACGCCCGACGGATTTCACCCATCGCAGCGAAGAGAGCACCGTCGAAGTATGCTCGAACTGATCGGGATTGTACGCGGCATAGAAACCGTTCGAACCGAACGACCGGTTCTGATAACCGGCCTGGAAATCGAAAAATCCGGCCTTTTCACTGTCGTAGTTCATCCGCAAGTAACCGTTGTAGTTCTCGAAATCGGTGTTGTGGATATACCCGTCGCTGCGACGGTACGACCCGGCGGCAAAAAGGGAAAAACGTCCCTTGGTCACGGCCCCCGAGAGATTGCCGTACGCATAGCCGTCGTCGCCGCCCGCCGCCTCGATGCGCAGATAGCGGGATTTGAGAGGCATCGTGCGGATATTCAGGGCCCCTGCATACGCACCGACGCCCGATACGCCGTCGATCAGATCGATTCCCGCGATGCAATCTATGTCGATCGGCAGCGAATGCGACTGATGACCCGTTCGGGCATCCGTAAAGTTAATACCGTTGAGCATGACCATCGTCTGGTCGAAGGAACCTCCCCGGATCATAATGTCCGCCTGCGTTCCCCTGCCGCTCCGTTCCCGAAGATCGATCGCAGGGCTCAAACGCAGCACAGACTCGAGGGTCTGGACCGGCGCCGAAGCACCCGCCTTTCGATCGAAAACGGAGGTGGACGACATCGTACTGCGCGTGGGGGTAGCTTTCACCCCCGTCACCTCGACCTTTTCGATCTCCAGCTCTCTGGCGATCGTAAGCGAATCGACGGTCTGCGCCTGCACGGGCGTCGTCGTGGACAGGAGAATGGTGGACATCGAAACAGAGAGGACTCCGATGGTAACCTGGCGCCGAAGGCTCGCGAAAGCGGCGTACCCCTTGCGACACCAGCGCCTGAAGCGCGGAGTACGCTTTGTTTGGATCTCTTTCATCCTGTAAAAATTAAAGTGATTAATAATATCGGCCTCGGTTCCTCTGCAGCGGAACTTCGGCCTGTCGGGGTGCAAAGATAATCCATTTGTCCGGACACACAAACGAAAAGGCCGGCCCTATGGCTGGCCGGCCTCTCTTTTCCATTCTATTTTTTATTACCACTCTTTCACCTTTTCGGATGCCTTATCGACCAATTCCCTGGTCTTGTCGAGCACTTTGCCTGCCTGCTCCTTGGCCTGTCCTTTCAGTTGCTGCGCCTGCTGGCGGGCGCTTTCCTTGACCTGGCCGGCTTTCGCTACGACCTGTTCTTTCACCTGACCGGCTTTCGCGGCCACATGCTCTTTCACATCCTGTACCGTATCGGACAGATCCGCCTTCAGACGCTCTGTCCGCATTCAATTTCTCATTCATACGAATAATTTTTTAGTCTATCTTTTTCTCTTTTTTATTGCGAAATGTCACATTATCAATCGGAAGCACGACATAATCTTCACCTTGAATGAAGATTGGTTTCATGGTCTCGGAAGCACAATATTCATAATCAAACATAGAATCACCTTCGTCACCATATATAATATCATGCAATATATCCCTATCAGAAAGAGTCTTGTTATAATTAGGCCAGCTTCTCATTTCTTCAACTACACATTTAATAGGAGAATCAAAACCTAGAAGCCATTCATCTTCCATAACAACAATCCAGTTTTTGTAAATCTTGTCAAGATCCAAATTAGGAAGGAGGATAGGGTCACCAGGACCAGGAATGCAAGGAAAGACGGCGTCAATCGTTGCACCCATATATTTGACATCATCGCAGGAATAATATCTATTATCAACACTGATACAGTCATAAAACTGCATTGGTAAAAGCTTAACCTTAATCATATTTATAGAATCTTATATTGTTATCTAAAAGTTTTTTTATTATGAAACTAATTCCATGTTCTTCTGATCGAATTTCCCGAAAAAGAAAGATAGTCAATTATCTCGGGAGCTTTCCATACATTGCAGTCTGTCCCAAGAATTTCGGAGTTCCTTACCAACACCTTCTTCAATCTGTACCACTCTGAGAAGAGTTTCTTGGTACTGGCATCAACACTTCTGCATTTGGAGTACATGAGAGGTATCAGTTCCACTCCATCCATAACATATTTGATGCAAGCCTTGGAAACGTCGGAACTATTAAGCAGACAGAAACGAAATGTAAACCGAGGATTATTCCTTGCAAGAAGCCAGAAGACGTGCAGCTTCAAAAAACACATGTAGGCTCCAGATACCTGAATGGATCCATGTCCCAAAAAGGATAATCCATCAGGTCTGAAAGGCATCGCAACCAAGGCATAGTCGTACAAGTACTTCAAATCATAGAGCCTGGTTTTATTGTTTTGAACCGTCTTTTTAAACTGGGAGAAGAAGTTGTTGTTGTTCTGACTCCATCTGTCCAGGAAGACTTTCAAGGCTTCCATTTTAACGTTGCACATAGGCTTACATCTTGACAGGAACATCTACCCCTTGCCAGTCGTCCACATCTGGTTTCATTCCGGAAGCATTGATGGCGTTAGGAACCGGAAGTTCCTTCAGTACAATCTTAACATTATATGGGTCTGCAGCATTCAAAATCTGTTCCGTGACATCGTAGTCAAAGGAAAACTTCTCTCCGTTGCAAAGAGTCGTATAAATGGTGAGAATATTCTTCACGGAAGTATTATCTACCCTTCCGAAGCAGGTCATGGAGCCATTGATGGTAGCCTTGTCGGTGTCTAGGCTGACAGCAAAAGGAATCATAACAGCTTCCGTGCTCTTTTTCCCACTCCATGCAAATATTCCGGAAGAGAGTCCGGAAATGGAAGCAGCAATGCCCGAAGCAACCTTTGTAGGATTCAACACCTTATTAATTATTATATGATAAGTGCAGTATTCCTTTTTGGGAGCAAACGATCTATGTATTTCCGTTTTCTCATCACCAGGAGAATCAACGTAGATTTTCTCATCAGATCTGTCAATGAAAAGATATTCCGGCTCAGAAAGGAAACGCTGGGTACCAACCTTCTTACTTACAGGAAGCTTAGAAACACTCAAACCTAACTTGTCTATGACCGTTGCCTCGCACGTTGTTATAAGGAGAGAGTCACGGTTATTGGCATTCTTCACGACGATGTTACGTATGTCAGAGTTGAATGTTATTGCATCATAACCCACTCTGGCAGAAATATTACATCTACCCTTCTCGTTACCGGCAAATTCCCTTTTGAGAACATTCTTGTCCGGGGTGTCCGGAAAGAGATAGAGAAACATCGAAACAGGACTTTCCTCATAGACTTCTTCCCAAGTAAAGTAAACGATAAGTTCGTTGGGATGATTGTGGTCATAGCAAAGCTTGTCCTGCTCACAGGAAGAGAGAACCCAGCAAAGCAAAGCAGAGAAAACGGCAAGGGAAGTAATACGTCTTGCCCACACAAATTTATGATATGTTGTCATTACATTCAGAGTTTATTGATGTTGTTTTTTCCAAGAAGGCAGGAAAAGGAAATCTCCAGTTTGATGGGACCGAAATAATTCCTTTGTCGGGTGTATTGCCATACATAGTGGCTTCTGTCCTGTATGTAGGACTTGTATCTACCACCTCTGTATCCCAGACCAATACCTAGATCCAGGTTGAGTCTTTTGTCAACAGGAAAGGAATATCCATATTCAATACCTGCAGCATACGTTAAATCAGACATCTGCCCTTTCTTACCTCTAGGATTATAGTCATACATATAGCCTTGCGTGAAGACCCCGACGTGGTGACCGGAGAGAGGATTGATTCTCGATGCATATCCAAGGTACTTACGTAATTCGATTTCGCCACCGTAGGATCTCCATTTACGGTAGTTAGATTTGGTATAGGTGCTTGTCTTCCACCATGTGTACCAGTAAGTAGCTCCCAAGGAGTAACCATTACCCAGATATCTTTCGATTCCAATATTGGGAACAATCATCGCATCGTGGACAATATTTGTTTTGAGAATTGTCCGAGGAAACGTAACGTCCTTGTCAAGGCAACAGGAATCCTTGCTGACCTTTATATTATAAAAATTCGTT
>ERZ780207.2276-NODE-2276-length-14159-cov-4.034104_pt1 | contig 14159 bp, 10 predicted proteins | sample MGYA00510977_ERZ780207 | MGnify/ENA primary metagenome ERZ780207 (study PRJEB29588, sample SAMEA2151383) | human gut metagenome | biome: human gut; feature: human-associated habitat; material: faeces | place: Denmark | collected 2008/2010 ... | reverse complement strand
CTAGATTATAGAAGGAGTATAGGCATAGCGGTCTAAAAAAATGTCCGCATGCCCATAAGCATATGGAATTTAGAAATTCATTTTTGGTTGATATTAGAATATCCCTCTGTTTAGCAGTGGTTACATGTGTGTATATCTCAGTGACATTGATGGAGCTATGTCCTAGCATTTCCTGAATATACCGGATATCGACATCGGCCTCTAATAAGCTGGTAGCGAATGTATGCCTGAACATGTGAGGGGTGATATGTAAATCTATATCGGCGAGAGAGCAATACTTATTTATCATCCTGCGAACAGCTTGGTCAGATAGAGGTTTGCCATTTTGGTTAGCAAAAAAATGATTGCAGCTTCTAATTTCAGTTTGGAATTCAGCCTTATATTCTTCAATTATTTTAGAAACAGAATCATTGCCAATATGAATACGTCGCTCTTTATCGCCTTTACCATATATGAGGATGCTCCCATCATGTAAATTTATATCTTCGTTTTTTAATGAGCAAAGCTCAGAAATTCTCATACCGGTAGCAAATAACAGTTCGGATACGGCTGCATCGCGTAATGCATTCCTTCTCTGATAATTAGTTTTAGCGTTGTCCCGTTGTGTATAAATGATAGTCAGAAATTTTTCTACTGTATGTAGTGGGATAATTTTGGGTAATATGGTAGGTTCACGAAAGTGCACCTGTATTTTTGAGAATGGATTTATTGCAAGTAGTTCTTTGTATTCCAGATAATGGAAGAATGCTTTGATTGAGGCTATTTTTCTTTTTACGGTTTTGGGTTTATATTGTTGGTGGAGCCTGACAATATAATCCTCTAGATCGTTTGTTGTGATTTCGGTTATTTTTTCAAGAGATGGTTCCTCAGAGAATTGTCGCAAGTCAATCCGATATGCTTTTAAAGTCTTTTCATCCAGACATTTTTGTGTCCTGCTGTATTCCAAATAGTTTTCAGTAAGTGTTTGTAAGTTTTCCATGATGTTCTCCTTTGTTTGGCATTTTTAAAATAAATTGATAAAATTATATCGGAAAAAGTGGTAAAATATAAATTGTTTTTTAAATACAAATCCGCTATACTATAAGCATGGTATAGCGGTTTTTACTGCAATCTGAAGAGTTATTGTGAGGTAGGGATATGAAGCTTGATTCGATAACATTACAAAATTTTAAGGGAATAGACAATCTGGAAATAAAGCTTGATAATAAGACAACGGTTATTTTTGGTGTGAATGGCGTTGGCAAGTCAACAATCCTTCAGGCTATAGATTTATTATATGCTGATATCATTGCAAAGCTGATGGGAACGGTAAGAAGTAAGACAGCCAGATTCAATGAAGATTTTATTAGCTATGGAAAGTCTGCAGCCGGCATAAAGGCAGATTTCGATTTTGGGGATGGCGAAAGCATATATTATGAGCGTACAATTGACAGGGCTAAAGGTGAAAAAAGAAATACAAGTGCTCTTAAAAAACTTACAGATAAGTTTCAATCGTTATATATACAAATGGGTTATGATGATGGCAATGGCAATTGGATAGAGGAATCGGATAATAAGAGTATGCCCATTTTTGTTAATTATGGAGTAAATAGAATTGTGCTTGATGTGCCGGTCAGGGCACCTAAAGAGCAGTTTGTAAAATTGGATGCATTCGACAAAGCTATAGAAAGTACGATAGATTTTAGAAATTTATTTAAATGGTTCAGAAATCAGGAGGATATAGAGAATCAGATAAAGGTTAGAAATGATTCGGATTATGAAGATAAAAGTCTTGCAGCTGTTAAAAAAGCAATGTTAGCTATGCTTGATGGATTTGAGGATATTCGGATAGAGAGAAGACCTTTGGCAATGAAGGTCAATAAAAACGGCAAGTCTTTAAAGATAGATCAGTTATCGGATGGAGAAAAATGCACGATAGCTCTATTTGGAGATTTGGCAAGAAGAATGGCATTGGCAAATCCGGGTAAAGATGTGAATCCTTTGGAAGGCTCAGGTGTTGTGCTCATTGATGAATTGGATTTGCATATGCATACATCGTGGCAACGAAAGGTATTGAATGTTTTAAGAGACACATTCCCCAATATCCAGTTTATTATTACTACACATTCTCCGCAGATTTTGGGTGAGATGGATGATTCTGTCAATTTATTGTATCTGTATAATGAAGATAATGAGATTCTATTTAAGACCTATGAATCCTTTGTGGGATGGGATGCAAATGTTATTTTAGAGGAAGTAATGAATACGTCTTCAGTTAATCAGGACATCAAGAGAATGATTGATGAGATGTATAAGTGTATTGAAGATAAGAAGTATGATGAAGCAGAGAAAATAGTGGATATATTGGATAAGAAAACAAATGGTTATGCTGATGGTATTTCTAAGGCAAGGATACTGATATCAAGGGGTAAAAGACGTGAAGCAAATTAATAAAAGCAGTGCGCCGCAATGGTTTGAACAATGGAAATCTGATTTTGTGGAAGTTAATAATAGGCAACCTCATTATAAAGTTGATTTTGCAGGCAATGATAGCGAAGGAATTGAAAGAAGAAGAATGCTGCGCGAGGCTCTTATCAAGGAGCAGGGCAAAATATGCTGCTATTGTATGAGAAGAATTTACAACAATTCAGCTCATATTGAGCATTTCTTTCCACAGGAGTCCTTTAGAGATATGGATTTAACATATGAAAACATGTTTGCATCATGCAATGGAGAGGCGACAATTATCTTAGATGATGAACATTGTGGGCACAGGAAGAATAACTGGTTTAGAGATGATATGCTCTCACCAACGGATGCTGAAGTAGAAAAGGTATTTAAATATTCAGCAAACGGCAAAATTAGTGCTGTTAGGAATCGTCCATCTTCTAATGTTGCTCAGGATATGATACATAATCTGGGACTTGACAGTTTTCATCTCGAAAGGGACCGTAAGCAGGCTATTCAGGCATCAGAGGTGTTTGATGATGAGGACTATACGGATGATGAGATTCGTAGTTTTATAGAATATTATTCAAATAAGAATAATGGTGAATATGAGCCTTATTGCAAAGCAATTGTTGATTGTTTGGAGGAGATGCTTTGATAGTTTTAAAGTGGTAGTGATAAAAACCAATATTGTGCTAATTTATACAAATATTGTCGATTCCATTTTTAGATACGTCTGTTTAAAATATTATCGTATTTTAAACAGACGTATTTTTATCTATTTTAAGGAGATTTCAAATGAAAAAAGTACTTATAACAGGAATTACAGGACAGGATGGTTCTTATTTAGCTGAGTTCTTATTAGAGAATAACCGTTGACAGGTGCAATTTATCATAATAAAAATAGGGCTGATAAAACAGCATATGCGAAAGTGGTTTTATAGGATAACGAAGTTCTACAGAGAAATGTTGTTACTTTAAAGGAGGGCAGGAATGATTGGAAGACAGTAAATTGCGGTAAGGGTGTGGAAAAATGGCGCGAGATTTGTAAATCATCTGATGAGGCAAATGAGGAACGTAATCAGTGGATATGGTAAAAATCCTAAGCGTAGCTCGCTATGCCTACGCTTTTTTCCGTGCACTCCCCCGCCTAATATGGTGGTGGCAATGCCATTAAGCTAGGTGTTCGAGGTTTTGTTCGAATGAAAAAGTAAATACATTGAATTAGGACGAATGGATATTTCGCCATATGAGTTATTGTCAGGAGCAGAGCATATTGGAACCAGAAGCAGGGATAATCAGACATATGTTTTTGCAAAAGATACTGAACTTGGAATGGTAGTTGAGACGTATCAGCAGTTGGATTATAAGCAGCAAAAGAGACTTTTGGGCTATATGGATGCTTTGAAGATGAACAACTAGAAAAAATATAATTTTGTACCACATGATACGTAAAAACGAAAAAATTCTCATAAGAGAGGATGAAGATTATATATTCAAATGAAGAGTACTGGGTATGGTTGTCCAGATGCAAAAAGAATAATTCATTCTTTATGATTATTTTATTTGATTGAAATACCGATACGTGGTAATATGAATTTGAAAGAGAGGATATAATGGTTAAGGAAAATGTTAATGAACTGGTGGATAAACTTACTCTATTTGATGATGATTTAATGAGTAGAGTTTTCGACAATAATATCGAAGCAACAGAGCTTATGCTTAGAATCATATTGGGAAGGAACATTAATGTAATTAGTGTTATTGGACAAGATGAGATAAAAAGTCATGAAGTAGGTGGAAGAAATATAACATTGGATGTTCATGCGATTGATGTGAACGGTGATGAAATTGATATTGAAGTACAAGGAAATTCGGCAGGGGCACATATCAGACGAGCAAGATATCATAGCAGTATGGTAGATTCTAAAATGTTAGACGAAGGACAGGAGTTCAGGCAACTTAAGGATTCGTATATCATATTTATATATAAACATGATAAATTTAGAAAGGGTTTACCAGTATATCACATAGACCGATATATAAGGGAAACAGAAGAATTATTTGATGATGGTTCCCACATTATATATGTAAATGGTAACTATAAAGGTAATGATGAAATTGGACAGCTAATGAATGATTTTCGTCAGACAGATTCAGATAAGATTCATTATGCTGCATTAGCAAAAGGTGTAAAGCATTTTAAGGATACTGAAAAGGGGCGTGAGAAAATGTGTGAAGCAGTTGAAAAATATGCGAAGGAATATGCAAAAGAATATGCAAAAGAATATGCGGTAAAGGAAAAGATGATTTCTGTGAAAAATCTTATGGAGAATATGAAACTTACAGTGGATCAGGCACTAAATGCTTTGGGAATTCAAGGGGATGAAAGAAAAACCATAATAAATCAATTACAAAACCGAAATTAGGATATTTAAGTAGAGATATATTAAAAAATTTTTAGAACATAAATATAAGATGTTCTAGATTGAAATGCTAAAGAGTGTCATGGCACACCCAAATAGAAGCCCCAGTAGCTGGAACTACTGGGGCTTCTATTTAATTGAGCTGCTACAATTAACAGTGGGGTTAGGCATCATTATATTTCTTACAAAAATACAGAGTTTTATATATAACCTATCTGCCTAAATACATTGAATTAGGATGAAAGACGATATTAAAAAAGAGTGCAAACTGCTTGCAATTAGCAATCAAACGAAATATAATGAAGAAAAAAGAGGAGGCGATATCTATGGCAAGAACAGCAAATGTATTTGCACGTGTTGAGCCTGAAGTAAAAGAGCAGGCAGAGCAGGTGCTTGATCGACTTGGCATTCCAATGTCCAATGCGGTAGGAATGTTTCTGAGACAGATTGTACTCCAGAGAGGAATTCCTTTTGAAATGAAACTTCCGGCTTATGAGGAACCTGCTGCATATGGTTCTCTTACAAAGGAACAGTTCGATGCAGAAATAGAAAAAGGCATGGAAGATATTAAAGCTGGCAGAGTATATTCAGCAGATGAAGTTGAAGAAGAAATGAAACGGGAATTTGGTATATGAAATATAAAGTGATGTATACAGCAGGAGCCAAAAGAGATCTGAGAAATATTTTCATATACATTTCAGAGGAACTGTTAGCTCCAGAGAACGCTGCCGGACAGACAGACCGAATTATGGCTGCTATTCGAAAGCTGGACACCATGCCGAATAGAAACCGGCTTTATGAGGAAGAACCATGGCACAGCAGAGGACTTCGGTTCTTTCCGGTGGACAATTATTTGGTATTTTATAAGACAAATGATGAAAATGAAATAGTGTATATAGTTCGAATTATGTATCGTGGACGTGATGTTCGCAAGCAGTTAAGTCGGACAGAAGACATTTCAGAAAATTAAAATTTAATATGGAACCAGAGGTTTGAGCAGTTAGTCTATGAAAAATAGGGGAGCTGCTTTTTTCATACAAAGTCCATCTGAAGATGTGTGATTTAATGAGTGGTGGGGGCAGGCACCAATGTGGTCAAAAAGCATCAACTTAAGGAAAATGTCTTAAGTTGATGCAAGATAAAATTATCGAGCTGTTATCTGGGCGGAACATATTGGTGTTTATGATTCCTTATCTTGTCCAAAATCGGTTCTCATTTTTGTCAGGCATCAGCTCATTTCATTGCCGTAACTTTGCAATTTATAATAGTTATCAATTGAATATTAACCTAAAATTCGCTATACTGAATAATATAATTTGTCGAAAATATGTTTGCCGAAAGGACGGATTGCAACAAGTTAATTATTTACTCATAATAAGTATCAGAAAATGCTAGTGTTTTACTATACTTATATTTCAGTCGACTTTTTAAGACGGTGGAGGGCATGAGTCCGAGTTGGCATAGGAAAAAGTGGTAAAGTATAAATTGTTTTTACTGCAATCTGAAGAGTTATTGTGAAGGAGAGGTAAAGAATGGATGAGCATGATGTAGTGGAAGCTGGAACTGATTTACTTTTTGGGGATCCTAAGTCAGTCTTAAAAAAAATAGGTTTATCTATTTTGGATAAGAAACAGTTTGAGGCTATATTCGTATCAGCTGGGAAAACGGTTGCTGAATATGAAAAAGATAACACAGAGCAGAATGACATTAGGAGGATTTTGTTCTGTGAGGAAACTATGAGACTTTTAGCTAATGAAATAAGAAAGAGTAATAGTTTTGATTGGCTAAAGGATTTGGATAGATGTGTTAATGATTTACTTTCTTTAAGTGAACTTGATAGCATCAATAAAGCTAGATGCAAGAAACATTTTGAGGATATAGTAATTTATCAAATTAAAAAGTTATTTCCGCAGAGGTATGGTTCTTATTGCCTGGGAGATATCCATGACAATGTTAATAGTTTGATGGCATCGGCAAAATATAGTAACGAAATGCTATATAAGATTGCTGAGTTAATGAAGCAGTGCAATGATGCAGATAAACAGCAAAATAAAACTATGCATGAAGACTGGCAGGATAAGAGTTCATATACCTTACATAAATGGCATTTGGAGAGGGTGGAAGTTGATGGAATATTTGCGCACAAAGATAGTTATACTGATGATATTATTAAACTAACAGAAACGTGGCAAAAGGAACGTGATGAATATCCGGGTTGGTATATTATTCCATATAATACGGCTGTAGAGTTAAGTATGTATACTGACGAGAATGGATTGTTACAAAAGCATGAGACGGAAGATATTGACGTAATGTTGGATTTTGCTTATGAATTGTGCTGGAGACGTATAAAAACAATGCTACCATATAGCGAGTATGAAGTATTTCATTTAAGGCAGATATGGGACAAGTATTATATAAAAATTAAGGAAAATGCTGGTGGTTCAGACAAAATACGAAAGTGGTTCTATATAGGGCAGATACTGCTTTCTGATTATAGGGAGTCTATGAATTGGAACGAATGGCAGCGGCTTATGGACATTTTGATTGTCTATCAGGAGAGTGGAAATAATGGTAAAGTCGACTTAATGATAGAAAGAGCTAAGGCATGTTATTTTAAATTAGATATACCGAGTTTGAGAAGGGAGTTGGATCAGTGCGATATTCCGGAGGAGTGTTATGAACAGAGACTGTTGGTAATAGGGCTCGATTTGGAATGTGGAAAATTGGAAGAATCACTTGAAAAGTTAAAGCAGCTCAGACAAGATTTAATTTGTAAAGTAGATGAGAATAATGAAAATTATTATCTAAAGAGTTTAGAGGCATCGGTATTACAATTACTTTCTATTTGTCAGCAGGCATATTCTTTACATAAAGGAAAATACGAATTTGAACAAATGGGAATCGATGAGATATTAGAAGAGATTGACCGGAAAAAAGAATTTTTTAACTGGGAATCATGGAAAAATAATGTTGCTAAAGAACTTTTTAACCATTGTGTTGATAATCAATTTGAAAAGGAAACATTTGAACTAAACAGGAGTACAGTGACCATATGCTCATATAGTCGTTCGGGTCATGCGGAAGGCTACCAGCTTTATAAAGTGTTAGAGAAACTTGGAATCCCATTTAAATGTGGATGCGTTACTGTTATTTCAGATATGGAATTGTCTTTGATATCTTCTATTTGCGATATTAATAATAGACTGGGTTTGTTACTGTTAGTTCGTTGTTCAAGTACAGGGACAATAGAAAAACTTGTTAATAGAAAATTTGTAATGGATTTAGAGAGTGGGTATATTGACGATGTTATAGATATTTTAATAAATGCTATTGAGGTTAATATCGGTGAAATAATTGCAATGGGAAATGGTTTCCCGGAATATTTAGCTGGGCATATAAGGGAAAATGTTCCTATATTATTGCAAAGATTTTCAAGCCGGGCATCTGAAAGGATGCAAAAAAAGGAATTACAGTTTATTCAGAAAATTATGAGTTATAGGAACATTCCACCTCGATTTGAAGTAACTCAATTAATGGATAAGCTATTACGGCAAATATCCGAACGTATGAAGGTTAAGCTGCTTCCTCTAATGATGGAAACTGAGATTGTAGAGCAAGTAACAATGCATTCGAGAGTTGACGGTTCAAATGGAATAGATATTTTTGACTGTTATTTTAACAAGCAAGGATTGGATACTTTGTTTGAAGAATATCATGTGTTGATAGATGAAGATGTGATAAATTGGCTATTAAAAGATGATTGGAAGTCTGATTACGAATGGAAGACAAAAGTCGTAAGATTAAAGATTTTAGATGAATATCATCTTTTAAGTACTAAACAGCATGATGAATATGTGAAGTTAATTTGGGCAAATATTGATGAGAAAACTCAATTGCCTAAATTGACTGGTTATTACTTATGGGTATATGAAACTTTACCATACATTGATGAATCAATTCCAAAATTGTCGGTTAAGAATTATTTTATTACATATGATATTGCTACGGATAGCAATGATTTATATTTAAAACAATTGACACTTTTATGTGCGAATGTGGAGCTAGGCTATTGGAATGAAAAAGAGGTGCTTATTATTCTAAATAAGATAAGTAAATACTGGTACAAAATTGCAGAGAATATAGCGAATATTATGTTTGAGGATAATTCTAGAAAGGCCGTATATGCAATAGCAGCTATGCTGGAAAATTGCAATAGTATGATTTCCGATGAAGCACGAGAGATTCTTATTAAACTGGCACATGAAATGAATGAAAAGGGGATTTATACAAAGTGTTTTGATATATTTATTTTGCGGGATGAACAATGGGAACGTGATGTACAAGAGAATATTTTTGCAATGAATGAATCTCAATCAATAGATTCTCTTAGAGCTATGGAAAAGTATATTAAACGTTATCCTGATAGTGTTATTACTAGTGAAATGCTTGAAAAGATAGTCAAATTAATTGAGCTTAGGAAAGAACCGGGACTACTTTCTGCTATATGGATATTACATAATCTGGTATATACGAAGAATACGGTTATAGATACTATTGGAATTGAAAGAATAGATAGATTACTGTTTTTTTTGGCAGAATTAATTAACTACGATAATGCTGCTATGAAAGATATTAAGCATTGTATTGAGCTTCGACAGGCTTGTGCGGCTCTGGCTTTTAGACTATTTGATTGGAAGACAGTAAATTGCGGTAAGGGTGTGGAAAAATGGCGTGAGATTTGTAAATCATCTGATGAGGCAAACGAGGTACGTAATCAGTGGATATGGTAAACTTTGCAGGAACTTACTAGTATTTTGGGGTTTTTAGCTATACTATTACCTATCCGTAAGGACGAAAACTATGAGAAAAATTATCTGATAGGAAAGTATTGTGCAATTCCTACCTTAAAGAGTATTGATATTTTTAAGGGAGATGGGTGGTCGGAGGACATTGGTTTAGCATCGACCGGAGTGGAACGGAGAGATTAGGATGGCGAAAAAGGACAGAACAGATAACAGAAAAATTCGTGAGCAGAGAAAGCAATTCAAGGTACCGGAATTATGTTGCCAAGGCATATACAAAATGCAATGTTGATGCAGAGATTTTACTGAATTCATTGTACTGGTTCGAATATCAGAAACAACAAATGGCATAGTTTTGCTTGTAAATTTCATATAGAAAGAGTACTATAGTTTTAGAAGACTATGCTATTTCAGCATTGATAGTAAAAATATATCTGATTATAAGTTTACAGTAGGAAATCAGATTTTAAAACCGGTTAAGAAAGATGGTAAATATTATGTTGATTTTGCATAAAATATAGTACTAGAGTATAATTCCTGACTTTGAGAGTTGAAGTTAGAGGAAATTCAGCTTGCTAAAAAGCATGCATATATAAAAGAAAATTATGAAAAGTGGAATTTTTTAGAGGCTTTTTCAGTGTCTGACGATTATAAGACAGAACCTATAGATTTCTATTTCGAATTTAAAAAGTCATCTACTTGCAGCTTGGCTGAATTGGTAAAAAAGGAACATAGATATATATGCAATGATGGGTATATTAAAGAGCATTCAATTGATGATTTAAGCGAGTGCATTGTAGTGCACAACCGTAAGCAGGCTTTGAAAATATTTGCAAATATCAATAGAATATTTGATGATTATTTGATCAAGGCTGGGCTTGAAGGAATTGAGTATTATCGGCAGTATTTTGAAATTAGTGTAAGAAGAGATGGAATGCCACAAGTATTTTTGCCATATAGTTGGACAAGTAAAGAGTATCTGATGAAGGAAGAATCCCTTCTTTAGTAATCTGATTTACAGAAACTTATTAACCAAGTAGTCTTGATTGACTACACCATAATTATACTAGGATATAGAAAATGAAATTTAATTTCAACAAAAAAATAGTTAGTACAATAGTGATATTGATTTTTGGCGTAGCAATTACAGTTGCGGCATTGTCTGCAAAGAATATAGCGCTTGAAAATAAAACAAGCTCAGAAATAGCCACAGAGGCAGTATCAGCTACAGAGATGATATTGGATACAGAAAATACAGAGACTAGTAATGTGGATAAGAATTCTGACGAAAGTTCAACAACTACAAAAGAAACGGGCAAAAGCTTGAAAGATACAAAGAGCTCATCAGAAAACACCGATAATAATGATTCCAGGAATTCATATGAGACTGATATAATGAAAAATGATGAATCAGAAAACACTTCAGACGATGTAAATAAAACAGGTGATAAGATTGATAAAAAATCTGAAATAAACAATTCAGGAGATAGTGGTTCAGGCACAGATGATTCAAATAATGACAATTCAGGAATGAATAATAATAATGAACCGAAATCTGATAACGGAGTGATAGAGCTTCCAATTATACCGATTGACTAATGTGACGTCAGTTGTGGTTTTACATACATTTGAAGAAGAAACGTAAGAGGAGTTAATACAATGGAGAATGATACATTGTAATTGTATTTTACATGGTAATCCGCTATATTAGATATAAGTGTAGCGGATTATTTTAATGGAGAAAGGCAAATGAAGACAAAAAAGTTTTTATCAGTAGTGTTAAGTGCGGCTATGATATTAGGTGTGGCTGTTCCGGTGGCAGCAGAGCAAAGCGTTGAAGCAGAACAACAGCCAATTGTAGAAAATAGCATTACAAGTGGATATATTCTGAGTGATTTGGATTATAATACACCGGTGTATGAACCTGATGATGCGGTGCCGTATTCTGATGATTGGGGATATTCTGCAGATGAAACTATAGAGAGCAAGTATCCGGCTAATGGAGTCAGCGATATCAAAGCGAAATATCCGTCTGTTCGTAATCAAAATCCTCTTGGCACATGCTGGACATTTTCGTCAATAGGCCTTGCAGAGTTTGATCTGATTAATGATGGTGCGTTTGATAAAAATATAGATCTTAGTGAACTGCATCTGGCATATTATGCATATAATTCGCTGTTAGATCCGCTTGGTGGAACAGATGGGGACTATGCAAAGTACTATATGAATAATACAAGTGTTCAGTATGGTTATCTCAATCGTGGTGGCAACTATTTGATGGCGGCACGCAGAATGGGACAGTGGTGTGGTCCGGTAAGCGAGAGTGATGTACCATATAGTAAGGTGGCAAGCAACGGATATACAGCAAGCACTATTGATACTTTTCTTAATACAGGTTTATCTGATGAATATGCATATTCAAAGGATAAGGCACATCTGGAAAATACATACATGATTAATATCAAGGAAAATGCATCAGATGTGAAAAAAGCCATAAAAAAATATGGTGCAGTGGGAATTATGTATAGTCATAATGATAACGGATATCATTACATAAATAACAGTTATAATGATAAAACAAATAACAGAGCAGGTCATGCGGTAATGGTTGTTGGATGGGATGATAACTATTCTAAAGATAATTTCAGAGATGGTGTTAAACCTGAAAAAGATGGTGCATGGCTTATTCGTAATAGTTGGGGAGACGGAACCGGTTCATATTATAATCAGAGTTATTTCTGGATGTCATATGAAACGTTTTCTTTATCCGATACGGCTTGGGTGTTTGATTTTTCTGCTAATGATGGATATGATAACAATTATCAGGTTGATGGAGGATTAAATGTAGCCCATCAAAGCAGTTACAGGAAATTGGCCAATGTTTTTACTACTCAGACTCAGACAAAACAGGGAGTATCTTCTGAGGACTTAAAAGCAGTTTCCCTGTCTATTACATCTAAAACAAATGTTAATTATACAATAGAGATTTATACAGATTTAAAGGATAAGACAAAGCCAACCAGCGGAACAAAGCAGGAGACTGCTACCACTACAGGGCAGACAACCTATGCCGGAGTATACACAATTCCACTTAAATCAGCGGTTAATCTGAAGCCTGGGACAAGCTATTCGGTTGTAGTGACTACTGATACACCTGCCATTGACATTGAGGCAGCGATGACCGGAGATGTAAATTATAATAATGAAATGGTGTGGGAGAATCATGCGTCAAGTGATAATACGGCAAGCTATTATTTCTATGGGACAGGGTTGGCATATTCCCGCAGTTGGAATTATCAGAATACGCATGGTAATTTCTGTATTAAAGCATTTACCGCCAATAATGTAGAAAAAGATTCTGAGAAGCTTGTTGGCAGGAGCCTTACTTTAAAAGATAATATTGATATGAACTACTATATGGAGCTTCCTGAAAGTATCAAATCAAACAGCAACGCATATATGGAGTTTACGGTGAATAATAGCCAGCTATACAAGGTCAGCGTAAACGATGCAATCCCTGTTGAGAAAAACGGAAAGGTTATATATAAGTTTGCATGTCCACTAAATGCTGCACAGATGTCAGATACGGTTAAAGCCAAAATGGTGGTGGATGGTAGTAGTGGAAATGAATACACTTACAGTGTAAAAGAATATGCCACCGAGCTTCTGTCAAAATCAAACGAGTATCCGGCGGAGACCATTAAGCTTGTGAAGGCACTCTTAAACTATGGAACCGCAGCGCAGAACTTCTTTAAATATAACACTGATAAGCCGGCAAATGCTGGTTTGAGCGATACAGATAAAGCTGTAGCAGCGGCTGATTTTGAGGAATATAAGGCTGTTATTAAAACGGATAGTGCAAATGGTCAGAGTAATGGACTGACATATTACGGAAGCTCTCTGATATGTAAGTCTGAGATGACAGTAAGACATTATTTTATGGTGAACGAAGGCTATGATATAAACAATTACAAGTTCAGCTATGTTAATGCAGATGGCAATGAAGTCAGTCTGACACCTAAAAAGGCTTCAGATGGGGTGTATTGTGTAGATATAAACGGAATAATGGCACGCAACCTGAATAGTAATTATGCATGCAAAGTCACCGGAAAGAATAAGGCCTGTATTTTCGAGCTGGACTATGGTCCGTTCAGCTATTCACAGAAGGTCATTAATAGCGGAAATTCATCTGAGGAATTAAAAAATCTGGTGAATGCGCTATATTGGTATTGGTATTATGGATATAGAAATTAAAAAGACTGCATAATTAAAACCACCGCAGAATTTAACGCTTTAACTAAGCTAAATTCCTGCGGTGGTTTCTTTTGTGCTTATCTGTTTACAATGCTAATCACGGAAGACAAGACCGCCTTTCTGACATATGGGACAAAGTAATTCACTGCTATCTGATAAAAATATGCTGTCATTTTCTCTTAATAATGACAGTATGATGGTCTATGGCTGGACACTCAAGATTATAAATAATTGTATTTTACAGGGG
>ERZ780207.2265-NODE-2265-length-14222-cov-3.241053_pt1 | contig 14222 bp, 12 predicted proteins | sample MGYA00510977_ERZ780207 | MGnify/ENA primary metagenome ERZ780207 (study PRJEB29588, sample SAMEA2151383) | human gut metagenome | biome: human gut; feature: human-associated habitat; material: faeces | place: Denmark | collected 2008/2010 ... | reverse complement strand
ATAACCGAGGAGTTTGCCGATTGCGATACGGTAAATATATGCGCAAATCTGCCCTATTACATTACCTCGCCTGTTATAATGAAACTGCTTGAAAGCCGCTTGCCCATAAGCACAATCGCCGTTATGGTGCAAAAAGAAGCCGCCGACCGACTTTGCGCCGAAGTGGGCAGTCGCGCCGCAGGTGCCGTTACGGTTGCGGTAAACTATTACGCCGAAGCACAAACATTATTCGGCGTGCCGCGCACCTCATTTTTGCCGCCACCTAATGTCGATTCGGCGGTAATCAAGCTTACTTTGCGCGATATGCCGCCGGTAGAGGTAAAGGACGAAAAACTGTTCTTTCAAATTGTAAAGGCTTGCTTTGCTCAACGTCGAAAGATACTTATTAACACCGTCTGCAACACACTGGGTCTTGACAAAAATGTTTTCCGCGCGGTGTTAAATAAATCGGGTATTCCCGAAACGGTGCGCGGTGAAGCATTAACTATGGAACAGCTTGCAAGTATTGCAAATGCGCTTTGTGAATAAAATGCTTGCATTTTAAAAAAAATGTGTTATAATTCACTTGATACTGAAAATGCGTTGATAAAGAAAAGTAAAATCACATGTGATTTTAAGAGAGGGTAAGCCTCGGGCTGTAAGCTTGCCTACTTTGCGGTGATTTGAAGTTCCCTTTTGAGCAGTGTCGCTGAAAGTGCAGTAGGCGGCAACGGGCAGTCGGTTCCGTTACAGACCGAAGAGAGTGTTTGCTCTTTGAGCGAAAATGCGGGTGGTACCGCGGAGTGTGTAATTTCAGACTTCGTCCTGTAATATCAGGATGAAGTCTTTTTATTTTGCAAATTAAAAAAGGGAGATAGATTATGAAACAACAGCTTGAACAAATCAAAGCGGCAGCGCTAAGCGCAATAGCCGAGGCTCAAACAAGCGCCGACTGTGAAAGCATCAGGGTAAAATACCTTGGTAAAAAGGGCGAGCTTACCGCCATTTTAAAGATGATGGGTTCGCTATCTGCCGAAGAACGCCCCATTATGGGTCAGCTTGTCAATACCGCAAAGGCAGAACTTGACGCGGCTTTGGGCGAAAAGGTAAATGAGATGAATGCCAAGGCTACCGAGCTTAAATTAAAGCAGGAAACAATTGACATCACTATGCCTGCAAAAATGAATAAAACGGGCAAGCTTCATCCGCTTAACACCGTGCTTAATGATATGATAGACATTTTTCAGTCTATGGGCTTTGATGTTGTGGACGGACCCGAGGTTGAAACCGACCACTACAATTTTGAATGTCTTAATGTGCCTAAAGATCACCCTGCACGCGATATGCAAGACACTTTCTATCTTGCAGAAAACATACTGCTTCGCACACAAACCTCTGCCGCACAAATAAGAACTATGGAAACACGCAAGCCGCCTATTCGCGTAATCTGCCCGGGACGAGTGTTCCGCGCCGATGAGGTTGACGCAACCCACTCGCCCGTGTTCCACCAAATAGAAGGTCTTGTTGTTGACAAGGGCATTACCATGTGCGACCTTAAAGGCGTGCTCGAACAGTTTGCACACGAAATTTACGGCCCCGACACCAAGGTTAAATTCAGACCTTCCTTCTTCCCGTTTACCGAACCGTCGGTTGAGGTTGATGTTTCGTGCTCGGAATGCGGCGGCAAGGGTTGCCGCGTTTGCAAGGGTGCCGGCTGGATAGAAATTTTAGGCGCCGGTATGGTACACCCGAATGTGCTTCGCAGCTGCGGTATAGACCCCGAAGAATACAGCGGCTTCGCATTCGGTATCGGTCTTGACCGCCTTACCACAACCCGTTACAAAATCAGCGACATTCGTTTGTTGTTTGAAAATGACAAGCGTTTTCTTGACCAATTTTAAGAAAGGGGAACTTTAAAAATGAAAATATCTTTAAATCACTTAAAAACTTACGTTGACATTGATGTTCCCGTAAAAGAGCTTTGCGACCGTATGGTTATGGCAGGCTTTGAAGTAGAAAGCATTGAATGCGAGGGCGAAAACATCAAAAATGTTGTGGCGGCTCGCATTGTGAAACTCGAACCTCACACCGACAGCGATCATTTGCAGATTTGTCAAATGGATACAGGCGCCGAAAAATTGGTACAGATAGTAACGGGTGCGCAAAATATTAAAGAGGGTGACCTTGTTCCCGCCGCGCTTGACGACAGCTATTTGCCAAACGGTATGCACATTAAAGCGGGCAAACTGCGCGGTGTAGAGTCAAACGGTATGCTCTGCTCGGGCGAGGAGCTTTGCCTTACCGAACAAGACTATGAGGGTGCCGGAGTTCACGGTATTTTGATACTTAAAGATGAATGGGCCGTGGGCACCGATATGCGCGAGGTTTTGGGGCTTGACGATTATATAATCGACTTTAAAATCACAGCAAACCGCCCAGACTGCAACTGCTTTTTAGGCGTTGCAAAAGAAGCGTCGGTAGTGCTTGGCAGTGAGTATCACCCGCCCGTACCGACATACAAAACCGTAGGCGGCGATATAAAAGATTTTATTGATGTAGAGGTTCAAAACTATGACCTTTGCCCCCGCTATGTAGGAAGGGTGGTTAAAAACCTTCGCATTAAGCCGTCGCCGACTTGGATGCAAAAGGCGATTATCGCTTCGGGTATGAGACCTATTAACAACATTGTTGATATTACCAACTTTGTTATGCTTGAGACAGGTCAGCCTATGCACGCATTTAACTACAACGATTTGGCAGATAAAAAGATTATTGTTCGCAACGCAAATGAAGGCGAAACCATTACCACACTTGACGGGAAAGACTATAACCTTACCCCCGATATGCTTGTGATTGCCGACGGCGAAAAGCCTTCCTGCCTTGCAGGTATTATGGGCGGCAGAGAAAGCGAGATTGAGGACGATACAAAAGACTTATTCCTTGAAGCCGCTAAATTCCGCCGTGACAGTGTAAGAAAAACGGGGCGTGCGCTGGGCATTCGCACCGAGGCAAGCGGCCGCTTTGAAAGAGGCGTTGACATTGTAAATGTTGGCTTTGCTATGGACCGCGCGTTACAGCTTATCGACGAGCTTGACGCAGGCGACATCATAGACGGCACACTCGACCGAAACCTCGGTCTTCCCGAAGATAAAATTTTAAATGTTAAATCTGCAAGCATTGTCGAGCTTTTGGGCGTGCAAATTCCCGAAACTAAAATGGTAGAAATTTTAAACAGCCTCGGTCTTGAAACAAAAGCCGAAAACGGCGTGCTTACAGTTCGTGTACCCTCTATACGCGACGACATTGAGGGCAGAGCGGATTTGGCAGAAGAGGTTATGCGAATATACGGCTACGACCACATTGTCGGCACGCCTATGCGCGGCGACGTAATGCGCGGCAAAAAGCTTCCGAACCGCATAAAGTCTGACAAAATGAAGGCTCTTCTTTGCGGTATGGGCTGCTACGAAATTGCGACATATTCATTCATATCCTCGGGCGCGCTTGACAGTCTTATGCTCGCAAGCGACGATCCTCGCCGAAACGCCGTTAAGCTTATTAACCCACTCGGTGACGAATACTCGACCATGCGCACTCAGCTTGTAACAAGCATGCTTACTGTTATGGCTACCAATATAAACCGCAAAATCGACTCAGGCAGATTTTTTGAAGAAAGCAAGCGTTTTGTTCCGAAAGCTCTGCCCATAACCGAACAGCCCGACGAACTGCCTACTCTTTGTATAGGAGTTTACGGCAAGGACGAAGACTTCTTTACCCTTAAAGGCATTGTGGAACAGGTAATGACACTGTTTGGCGCTCACACGCAGTACAAACGCTCCGCCGAGCCGTATTTGCACCCCGGCCGTCAGGCTGAAGTTTTGGCAAACAACACACCCGCGGCGGTGCTTGGTGAGATTCACCCCAAGGTTGCCGAAAATTACGGAATAGACACAAAGGTTTATGTTGCAGAAATTAAGCTTGATGTGCTTTATGCAATCAACAAGCGCAAAACAACCTACAAGCCGCTTCCTAAATTCCCCGCGGTTGAGCGTGACTTTGCAATGCTTTGCGACGCCGATATACCGGTAGGCGATTTGGAAAAGGCTATTGTAAGCGGCGGCGGCAGACTGCTTGAAAAAGCCGAGCTGTTTGATGTTTACCAAGGCTCTCAAATACCCGAGGGCAAAAAGAGCGTAGCCTACAGCGTATGGCTGCGTTCAAGCGAAGGCACGCTTACAGACGCGCAAATTGACGATACCTGCGCAAAAATTGTGGCAAAGCTCGAAAAGCTTGGCGCCGAGCTGCGTAAATAACGCAAATTAAAAGAAAATTAAGATATTCTTATTGAAAATTTTCTTGAATTTTTGCATAGTTAGGTATATTATAATTATAATAATACATTAACGGAGGGTTGTTATTATGAACGACAAGACTATGACCTTTTCAATCGGTGACCAGACCGAGCAGGAAATCAGAAGAATTTTAACCGTTGTTTACGATTCTTTAAAAGAAAAGGGTTATAATCCTATAAATCAGATAGTGGGTTATATTCTTTCCGAAGATCCGACCTATATTACAACGCATAATAACGCCCGAAACCTTATACGCCGCATCGACCGCGATACTCTGTTACAGTCGTTGGTGCGTTATTACCTGACCGCATAATTAAATATTTAACGCCTGCCGAAACAACTCGGCGGGCGTTTTTTGTTTTTAAATGACTTAATTTTTTCTTGATAAAAAGCGTGTTATATGATAATATAATATGAATAGTTATATACTGTGTATAATACGCAAAGGAGAGAAATTATCCATGGCCGACAACCGTGCTATCGGTATTTTTGATTCGGGTCTCGGCGGGCTTACCGTCGCAAAAGAAATTATAAAATTACTGCCCGATGAAAATATAGTATATTTCGGCGATACGGGCAGAGTTCCTTACGGAACAAAGGGTCGCGATACCATAATAAAATACGCTTTACAAGATGAACGGTTTTTGCTGTCGCACAATGTAAAGATGATTGTTGCCGCCTGCGGCACGGTGTCATCGGTGGCGGCCGATACCGCAAACCAGCTGCCCGTACCTTTTATAGAGGTTGTGTCTCACTCGGTAAAAGCGGCGGTGCAGGCTACAAAAAACAAAAAAATCGGCGTTCTTGCAACAAACGCCACCATATCAAGCGGCGCGCATAAAAGCCAGATATTAAAGCTTTTGCCCGACGCCACGGTGGTTGAGTCGAGCGGCTCTTTGCTTGTTTCTATTGTAGAGGAGGGCTGGACCGCAAAGGACGATATTGTAGCCAAAGAAACCCTCAAACGCTATCTTAAACCCATGATTGACGGCGGAGTTGACACTCTCATTTTGGGTTGCACGCACTTTCCGGTGCTGTCAAACGCCATAAACGAGGTGTTAGACGGCAAGGTAACACTTATAAATATGGGTGTTTCAACCGCCTGCGCCATTCGTGAGTATCTAAAAGAAAACGACTGTCTTAACAGCGGCGAAAGTGCTGCCGAGCATAAATTTTACGCAAGCGACAAAACGGCAAGCTTTAAAAAAACCGCAAATATTTTACTCGGTGATTATGACAAAGCATTCAACATCGAACAGGTAGATATAGAAAAGTTATGAAAAAGGTTTTAATAAAAATAAAGGGCACTCAGGGGCTTGACGGCGAAGAAGCGGTAATTGAGCTTGTAACCGAGGGAATTTTAAAGAGGTTTGAAAACGACTATATAATCACCTATTACGAAGACGAAACGGTTGAGGGTTCAAAAACAAAAACGCAGCTTACCGTAAAGAGTGACAAAACCGTTATATTAGAACGGCGCGGCGCGTTAAATTCACGCTTTCTTATAACCGAGGGCGAACGGAACAACTGCTTATACACGGTGTCGCAGGGCAGCTTGACGCTCGGTATTTACGGCAAAGAGGTAACAGCCGACCTTACAGAGTGCGGCGGTACGGTAAAGATGGTTTATACAATAGATGCAAATCTTGAGCCTTTAAGCGAAAACAAGGTTGAGATTTTTGTGGAGGAAAGAAAATAATGTCTGTTTTAGTAAATGAGTCAAAAAAACAAATTGAAAAAATACTTATCGACGCGGCAAACAAAGCCATGTCGGGCGGAGCGCTTTGTGAAGCCGAGCTTGCACCCTTTAAGGTTGAGGTGCCGTCCGACCGTAAAAACGGCGATTATGCCGTAAACGCCGCAATGGTTTGGGCACGCGGTTTTAAAGCCTCGCCCCGTGCTATTGCCGAAACACTTATGGCAAACGCCGATTTTGAAGGCACATTTATCGAAAAATACGAAATTGCAGGCCCCGGTTTTATAAACTTCTTTTTGTCGGACAAGTACTACGCAAACATTATAGCCGATGTTATAGAAAAGGGTGAAGATTACGGCAAGAGCAACTACGGCAAAAACAAAAGAGTTCTTGTGGAATTTGTTTCGGCAAATCCCACGGGACCTATGCACATAGGCAACGCGCGCGGCGGTGCTTTGGGCGACTGCTTGGCGGCGGTTCTCTCGGCGGCAGGTTATTACACCGAGCGTGAATTTTATATAAATGACGCGGGTAATCAAATAAACAAGTTCGGTCTGTCGCTAAGCCTTCGTTATCAACAGCTTTACTCAGACGGTGTAGAAATGCCCGAAGACTCATATCACGGCGAAGATATTATTGCTCACGCCAAGGCCTTTGCCGAAATTAACGGTGATAAATATATGTCTTGTGACGAGCAAACCCGCCAAAAAGCACTTGTTGAATTCGCACTTCCCAAAAACATTCAAGGTCTTAAGGATGACCTGCTTAAATACCGCATAGAATACAACACATGGTTTAAAGAAAGCGACCTTCACCAAAGCGGCGAAACCGAGCGAATTATCGAACTTTTAAAGCAGAGCGGTCACACCTATACGCAAGACGGCGCGCTTTGGTTTAAAGCCACCGATTTCGGTTGCGATAAAGACTTTGTGCTTGTGCGTGCAAACGGTGTGCCTACCTACATTGTGCCCGATATTGCCTACCATTACAATAAGCTTGAAGTTCGTAAGTTTGATACAGCCATTGACATTTTGGGCGCCGACCACCACGGCTATGTTCCTCGTCTTAAAGCGGCGCTTACCGCTCTGGGCTTAGACTCCGACCGAATTAACGCAGTTCTTATGCAAATGGTGCGTCTTGTGCGCGACGGCGAGGTTATAAAGGCTTCAAAGCGTTCGGGCAAGGCAATTACTCTTGTAACACTGCTTGACGAGGTGCCGATTGATGCGGCAAGATTTTTCTTTAATCTGCGCGAGCCTAACTCTCATTTTGACTTTGATTTAGATTTAGCCGTAAGCGAATCTAACAGCAACCCCGTTTACTACGTTCAGTACGCTTATGCGCGTATTTGCAGCATACTTCGCAATCTTGCGGACGAGGGCGTTGCAAGACGCGACTGCACGGCAGACGAGTTGTCAATGCTGAACGCCCCCGAAGAGCGCGAGCTTATTATTCACATTTCTGCTCTTACCGACGAAATTGTTTTGTCGGCAAAAGCTTATGACCCTGCGCGTATTACCCACTATGTAAACGAGCTTGCAACAAAATTTCATAAGTTTTACGCCGCCTGCCGCGTTAAAGGTGAAGATGAGTCACTAACAATGGCAAGACTTAATCTTTGCTATGCCACCGGCATAGTTGTTAAAAATGTGCTTGATATGCTTAAAATAACAGCACCCGAAAAAATGTGATTACGAAAGGAAGCCTCTTATAAAATGGACAACCGAAATTTGACAATGCTTATGGATCTTTATGAAATGACCATGGCAAACGGAATTATGCAAAGCGATATGCGTGATACCGTAACATACTTTGATATGTTTTTCCGCCGAGTTCCCGACGAGGGCGGTTATGCGATTATGGCAGGCATAGAACAGCTTATCGATTACCTTAATAATCTGCATTTTGATGACAGCGACATCGAATATTTAAAATCGCTCAATCTGTTTTGTGACGAGTTTATAGACTATCTTCGTAATTTCAAATTTTGCTGTGATGTATGGGCGGTGCCCGAAGGCACACCCATATTCCCGAACGAACCTATTGTTACGGTGCGCGGTCCTGCCGTGCAGGCAATGCTTATTGAAACAATGGTACTGCTTACCATAAACCATCAGTCGCTTATTGCCACCAAAGCAAACCGTATTGTCAGGGCGGCAAAGGGCCGTCCCGTTATGGAGTTCGGCGCACGCCGTGCCCAAGGGGCAGACGCCGCCTACTACGGAGCCCGTGCCGCCATTATCGGCGGCTGCACCGGCACTTCGGATATTAAAACAGCAAAGGATTTCGGCACCAAGGCTTCGGGCACAATGGCACACAGCTGGGTACAGCTGTTTGACGATGAATACACCGCATTTAAAACCTATGCAGAACAATACCCCGACAGCTGTATGCTGCTTGTTGACACCTACAATGTTTTAAAATCGGGCATACCAAACGCAATAAAGGTGTTTGACGAGGTATTAAAGCCCCGCGGTTTCCGCCCTCTCGGCATTAGAATAGACAGCGGCGATATTGCTTATCTTTCTAAAAAAGCTCGTAAAATGCTTGACGACGCAGGCTACCCCGACGCTAAAATATGCGTTTCAAACTCACTCGATGAGCATTTGATTCTCGATATGGATATGCAGGGCGCCTGCATTGACAGCTACGGTGTGGGCGAACGCCTTATTACCGCGTCAAGCGAGGCGGTTTTCGGCGGTGTTTACAAGCTTGCCGCCACCGAGCGCGACGGGGTTATTACACCCAAAATCAAGATCAGCGAAAACATTATAAAAATCACCCTTCCCGGCGTTAAAATTCCGTGGCGTCTTTATGACAAAAAAACCAACAAAGCAATCGCCGATGTTATAACCCTTAATTACGAAAAAATCGATGACAGCAAGCCCTACGAAATTTTTGACCCGACATATACTTGGAAACGCAAAACCGTTACCGACTTTTACGCCCGAAAATTGCAGGTTAAAATTTTCGAAAACGGCAAACAGGTTTATACTTCACCAACCGTTTCGGAAATTTCAGCTTTACGCGAAGAGCTTGTAAACAACCTTTGGGACGAGGTAAAGCGTTTTGAAAAGCCGCACACATACTATGTCGATTTAAGCGAGGATTTATGGCAGCAACGCAACAGTCTGCTTAATAAAGCCGGCAACCAAAAGGAGAATAATAAATGAAAAAGTGCCTGATACTTATACTTTCGATTGTTTTTGTTTTTTGTTTTGCGGCGTGCTCCGATAACAAAACCAGAACAAATCAAGATTTTACCGATGTAAAATATTATGCCGATTTAGGTCAAATAAACGGCGTCGATTGTAAATTAGGTGAAAGCGCAGACTCTGCAAAGCAAAAATTAGACGCCGCAGATCAGGCGTCTGCCGATGCGGAAGAACAGTTTGTTTACGATTACCAAGCGGGCGGCTACACCGTTTTAACCAACGGAACGGTTTGCTGCTGTTATAAAACCGACGGTGACGACAGCAAGATTACCCATATTGTAAAATTCGGCGACGCCTACGGCTTTAAACAGGGTGCCGTTTCTATTGAAGTGCGTGACACCATGAACCAAGCGGGCTACACCGCGCGCGAGCGTGACGCTCAAAGCGGCGAGCTATTCTTTTTACCGTCGGGCGGCAGTTACACCGTTTTGCAGTATGACTTCGATAAAAACAGCGTTTTGTTTGTTTTTGAAGAAAACGCCCTATGCGCAACGGTTGTTTACGCAAAATAATTTTCAGGAGTATTTATGTTGACAGAAGAAAAAGCATTGATAGGTACATTTCCCACGGTAGCGCTTCGCGGACTTGTTCAATTTCCGAATATGCTGCTTACGCTCGATGTGGGCAGAAAAAAATCCGTGCGTGCAATAAGCGCCGCAATGGACAAAAATTTACCTGTGTTTTTAATAACCCAAAAGGACATTGCAGTTGAAGAACCCACAAAGTCCGATCTTTATGAAATAGGCTGCCTTTGCCGTGTCCGTCAGGTTTTAAAAATGCCCGACGGCGGTGCAAAGGTTTTGGTAAGCGGGCTTTACCGCGCCCGTATGTTAAACTTTAACACAAACGGTTCATACTTTGTTGCCGACATTGAGCAGTGCGAAGAAAAGCCTATAAAAAACCGCGAAATTTACAAAGAAAGTCTTGTTCGACGCATAAGGCACGAATTCGAGCGTTACGCTCTGGCGGCCGCCGATGTGCCCGAGGACATTGCGCTTACCGTGGCAACCAAAAACGATATACCGTTTTTATGCGATTATATTGCCTTTAACATTCCGGCGCCTTTTGACGACAAGCAGTACATTCTTGAACAAACAAACCCAATAACACGCGCCAAGGTTTTGCTTGAACTGCTTTCAAAAGAGCGTGAGGTCACCGAAATTGACAACCGTATAGGTCAAAAAACGCGCACCCGTATTGATGAAAATCAACGCGACTACTACCTTAAAGAGCAAATGCGCGTAATAAGCGAGGAGCTTTACGGTGACGATTCTTCCGACGAAATCGACGCTTTTCACAAAAAGGTTGAAGCGCTTGACGCCGACGCCGATGTTAAAGAAAAAATTCACACCGAAATAAACAAGCTTTCAAAAATGCCGCAGGGCGCGCACGAGGGTACCGTTTCACGCGCATATATTGAAACCTGCCTGAGCCTGCCCTGGAACAAATGCGACAGTGCGGTTGTTGACATTAAAAGAGCAGAAAAAATTCTCAACCGTGATTTTTACGGTATGGAAAAGGTAAAAGAGCGCATTTTGGAAATGCTTTCGGTTTATGCGCTTTCTCCCGACTCAAGGGGCAATATACTGTGTCTTTACGGCCCTCCCGGCGTGGGCAAAACCTCGATAGGCAAAACCGTTGCGGAATGTATGGGCAGAAAATATCAGCGTATATCGCTGGGCGGTATGCACGATGAGGCAGAAATTCGCGGTCACCGCAAAACCTATATAGGCGCTATGACGGGCAAAATTTTAACCGCCGTTAAAAATGCAGGCACATCTAACCCGCTAATACTGCTTGATGAGGTAGATAAACTCGGGGCAGACTATAAGGGCGACCCTTCAAGTGCCTTACTCGAAGTGCTTGACCCCGAGCAAAACTGCAACTTCACCGATAATTTTCTTGAAATTCCTTACGACCTGAGCCGCGCGGTATTTATAACCACGGCAAACTCGCTCGACACAATACCGGCTCCGCTTCTTGACCGTATGGAGGTAGTATCACTTGACGGCTACACCCGCGAGGAAAAATTTAACATTGCAAAGCGCCATATAGTGCCGCGTGAAATCGCCTCTCACGGGCTTACAAACAAAAACTGCCGCTTTGCCGACAGTGCAATTTATGGTATTATCGACTTTTACACCCGCGAGGCAGGCGTGCGAAAACTACAACGCGCAATCGGCTCGCTTTGCGGAAAGGCCGCAAAACGAATTGCCGACGGCAGCGACACAAAGGTAAACATTAAGGCGTCAGACCTTGAAAATATGTTGGGGCATAAAAAATACCGCCCCGAAATGATACTGCCGCAGGACGAGGTGGGCGTAATAAACGGTCTTGCATGGACTCAGGCAGGCGGCGAAATTATGCAGATTGAAGTAGCGGCACTTGAAGGTAGCGGAAAGACCGTGCTTACGGGAAATTTGGGTGACGTTATGAAAGAGTCGGCAGAAGCCGCTATTACCTTTGTGCGTGCAAACGCTCAAAAATACGGTATCGACACCGAGTTTTACAAAAACCGCGATATACACATTCACGCAACCGAATCGGCTGTGCCGAAAGACGGCCCTTCGGCAGGCGTTACAATTACAACAGCGCTTATATCGGCACTTACAAACCGACCTGTTCGCCGTGACATTGCTATGACGGGCGAGGTGTCTATTCGCGGCAGAGTGCTTGCCATAGGCGGACTTAAAGAAAAGGCAATGGCCGCCGAGCGCGGCGGTGTAAAGCGTGTGTTTATTCCCCACGATAACATGCCCGACATTGACGAGGTTGACCAAAAGGTGCGCGAAAATCTTGAATTTATACCCGTTAAATATGTTACCGAAATTATCGACTGCGCGTTATTGCCGCTTGAGGCGGAAGTTTCACAACAAGACAGTTATATTGCGGCGCAAAACACAAAAAGCACTGCGCTCAGAACCTGAGGTGAGCTGATGAATTGGAACCAAGTTGATTTTGAGGCGGCTTTCGGCACTGCGGCACAGCTTACCGAATCGACCCTGCCCGAAATTTGTTTTTCGGGGCGCTCGAATGTCGGTAAATCTTCGCTTATAAACAAACTGCTAAACCGCAAATCTATTGCGAGGGTAAGCTCGACTCCCGGTAAAACGGTAACCGTAAACTTTTATCGCTTGCCTGAATTTAGACTTGTTGATCTGCCGGGCTACGGATTCGCAAAGGTTGCCGACCGTGACCGCGAGCGCTGGTCGGAGCTTATGGAAGAGTATTTTAAAAGCGGCAGAAACATAAAGCTTTGTTTACAGCTTATTGATATGCGCCACCCCGCCACCGAATTTGACATTTCAATGCTGCAATTTTTGTCGCATTTTGAAATTCCGTATGAGGTTGTGCTTACAAAGTGTGACAAGCTAAACAAAACAGAATTTCAAAAGCGTCTTACCGCTTTAAAGGAAGAACTGGGTGAGCTTGGCGACGGTATTACGGTAATACCGTTCAGCGCGCTTAAAGGCACGGGAGCCGAAGACATACGCAAAACTGTTGAGCTTGCCGTAACCGAATAATTTGATTTTAAGAGATATGAAGTTTTCGCTTCATATCTCTTTTTTGCATATAATAAACCGATAGGAGATGTTGTATGCAATGGATAATTTCAGTAATTTTTTAAGATGTATTAAAATGCATCCGCAAGCGGCGGCTGATATGAAAGGTAATGAATATTACCCAGATATACGCGGCAGGGTTTTATTTTATAACGCGCGCGGCGGCGTTTTGGTTCGCGCCGAGATTACGGGACTTCCGCGAGCGCGCGGCGATTGTGACAGTCCGATTTTTGCTTTTAATATTCACGGCGGTAACTATTGCACGGGAAACGCCGATGACGCCTTTGCAAACGCAGGCTCGCCCTATAACCCGCAAAATTGTAATCACCCGTACCACGCAGGTGATCTTCCGCCGCTTTTCAGTGCCGCAGGTAACGCCGTGCTCGAGGTTTTAACCGACCGATTTACACTGTCGCAAATACCGGGTAAAACAGTAATAATTCACAGCGGACCGGACGATTTTACAACCCAACCGTCCGGTAATTCAGGCGAAAAAATAGCCTGCGGAATTATTAAAAGTGTTGTATCTTAACCGACGATATAGTATTATAAAAGTAGGCTAAAAAGGAAGTGTAAATATGAATAAACCTACCGTGATAATTTATACCTCTAACACAGGCTTTACAAAAGGATATGCCGAGATGTTGGGCTGTCTTCAAAACAAGACCTTACCGATGATGAAAAGCGTATGCTTGAAGCGATAAATAAAAACAGTATTTAAAAACCCTAAAGCGTAAAATATTTTATAAAATTCAAGCCCCGTATTGCTTGTGTGAGCAATTCGGGGCTTGTTTCAAATTTTGTTATCAATAGTTTTCGGCGTGAACTTCAAAATATGCTTTCGGGTGCGCGCATACAGGGCATATCTCGGGAGCCTTTGTTCCGACAACTATATGACCGCAGTTGCGGCATTCCCAAACCTTAACTTCACTTTTTTCAAAAACCTTGGCGGTTTCAACATTTTGAAGCAGTTTGCGGTAACGCTCTTCGTGGTGCTTCTCAATCTCGGCTACCATTCTGAATTTGGCGGCAAGCTCACCAAAGCCCTCGGCTTCTGCAGTTTCGGCAAAGCCTTTGTACATGTCGGTCCATTCATAATTTTCTCCCTCGGCGGCAGAAAGCAGATTTTCGGCTGTGTCGCCCAAGCCGTTTAATTCTTTGAACCACATTTTTGCGTGTTCTTTTTCGTTATCGGCAGTTTTTTGAAAAAGTGCCGCTATCTGCTCAAAGCCTTCTTTTTTAGCCTTTGACGCAAAATAGGTGTACTTGTTTCGTGCCTCAGATTCGCCGCTGAAGGCCGCCATAAGATTTTTTTCAGTTTGTGTTCCTGCGTATTTGTTTGTTTTTACTGGCATAACAATTCTCCTTTTCAAATCGTATTTATTTATATTATACATATTTATTTTAAAATTATCAAGAG
>ERZ780207.2257-NODE-2257-length-14291-cov-2.842863_pt1 | contig 14291 bp, 9 predicted proteins | sample MGYA00510977_ERZ780207 | MGnify/ENA primary metagenome ERZ780207 (study PRJEB29588, sample SAMEA2151383) | human gut metagenome | biome: human gut; feature: human-associated habitat; material: faeces | place: Denmark | collected 2008/2010 ... | reverse complement strand
TTTCAAGCAATTTCATCATTCGCTGAACAATACGTTCAACCTGCCCGGATTCCACTCTCTGATCAAAAGCACCATTACAAAAATGATCTTTTCGCAATATCATCGTCAACAAAGCTGAACACAAATCATAGTCAGCGCATTCCAGGCGTTTTAACTCTTCGTTACAATTTACAGGCTCTGTGGTCATGTAATCCCAGTAGTTTGTTTTTAGGTCACCAGTTTCTTCAAGCACCTCATAGCTATTGGTAACATTTATATTTGAGAGCAACTGCCTAAACTTTATTATCTTTTCTTCGTTTGTCATCCCTTGCTCCTCTCCGGTAAATCAAAGTGCGTTTCCGCAATGGTATTCAGTTGCCTAGCAATATCCGCAAAAGGCTTATTCAAATCTAATGTTCTGACGGTAATCTGGTTACCATGCATTTTATACACGTTGTCTGGTTGAATTTCCTCATCCGTTTTTGCATACAGCAACATCCCGGAAACCTTGTGATCTTTATCTCCAAATTCATAATCGCGATTCTTCACATACGTGAATATCTGGTACATATTATTTGAATGGAGCGTGTGTTTGTCATACTGCGTTTGAGTTGTGTGACTATAATATTTCGCATCAATAATCAGTACGGTATTACCTTTTTGCAGATGAATATCACTCTGCATAGCCGGAAGCATCGTTCTGATTCCATCGTCCACAAACCAAGGTATCTGCGAAGCGCTGACCGACAGTTCCGGAAAATGCTTACTGTAATATTCAAGAATAAATTTCTCGTACAACCTACACATACGTTGCTCATCCACAAATGATGCAAGCCTATACTCTCCAGCATCTGTTGTAATAAGCATCCCCTCAATTATCAGCTGACAAATACTTATAAGCATCCTGTAGGTCTGATTGTTTCGCTGAAATCTGATAAATGACCATCGTATGGAGGTCGGCTCAAGTATATCAACATTAGAAAAGAACAACATCTTCTTTTTCAGATCATCCTTGTACTCCGCCTTAACCTTTGCATTTCGCAGTAACAGCATAACCGTCGTCTTAATTATTTGATTGAAAAGATTATTCTCAGACAACTCATCATAATCACATGTCAGTAACTGCTTACGTACCAGTCGATTCTTAATTGTTCCTGGCATGTTAATCTTTCCGTGCATTACCGGGAGTTCCTCCTGACGGTTTATATACTCCCGGTAGAGGCCTTGTTTCAGCTGAATTCCAATCCCCTTCGCAAGAATCGCAGCCAATAAATCATACATCTCGTCAAACGATTCAACTGCTACATCATCGTAGTTTTCCTGATTCAACGTTTGAAAAGCATAGGACAGCATATAATATATATTTTTGATGAATATGCTCTTATCTTTTGTCATTGAAATACACCGTGCAAGATGTTCTCCCACCGCTGTAACTTTGAACTTTCATCAAACCAGTATTCACTGAGCATCGGTAAAATATCAAAATCAACAACGTCCTTCATCCATTCTTCTGTGCAGTCATCTGCATTACAGAAATAGCTATGCCCTATGCAGAAGCCTTTACCCAGCGACTTATCCTGAGCTATTTCCTTGTTGAGTTCCTTAATACGCTCAATGAGAGTGTTGAATGTTTCATTTGCAAAGCTATTCTGATAATTGATAAATCCCTCCGAATCAAAGCCTGGTTCCATATCGAAAAAGCTGAATCTACGTCTTAATGCATAATCAATCATTGCCAAACTTCGGTCTGCGGTATTCATCATTCCGATAATATGTAATCTCTTAGGAACCGAAAAGCTCAGGCCATTATATGCAAGTGTTGCTTTTTTATCTCGATAATCTGCCTCTATCAGCATCAGCAGTTCTCCGAAAATCTTGCTCATGTTTCCACGGTTGATTTCATCTATGATGAAGAAATAGTCTTTATCTGGATGGTTTGCAGCCTTCTGGCAAAAGCGATAGAAAATACCATATTTTAGTTCAAATCCATTTTCCACAGGCTTATAGCCCATCATGAAATCTTCATAAGAATAATTCTGATGGAACTGAACAAATTCGATACGGTCATCATCCTTTTCACCCATCACAGAGTAGGCTAACCTTTTAGCTGCAAATGTCTTTCCAACTCCTGGTGCTCCTTGCAGAATAATGTTCTTTTTCTTTTTCAGAACCGCTGCAAGCCTATCGTATTTGGCTTCTGTCATATAGACTTCTCTTAAAAAATCTGTTTTCGTATATTCGGTATTGCCTTTCCCTGACGGAGCCGGATTTTCCTCTCGGATCATGTCTATGATAAAATCATATTCTCCGCGTGTAAGCTTAAACAAGCTGCCCTGTGTCATAGAGAAATATTCCATCTTCTCAAGCTCTGAGCATTCTTTCAACGCCAAAAAATCAATAGGGGAGGAAAGGCCTTCTACTTTCTCAAAATAGATTTTTTGCCCATCTTGCTCCGCACTAACGCGCAGAATTGCAACGATCTGCTTTACCGGTGTCGATTCATAACCAATTACCATATCACCAGCCTTAGCATCTAAGAAGTTCTGAAAAATCCTGCGTTTATTTCCATTGTCGTTATAAAGGGTATAGTCCTGAACCTCACCAATTGGCATACTGGACATACTCCATATTTTAGGATTTGCATTTAAAAACCAGTAGCGCAAACCTGATGTATCATTCTTCAGAAGTTCTTCTTTTGTAATGTCAAAATAAGGCTTTAAGATATAGTCTTCAAAGAGCTGTGTTTCACTTTTAGGAACAACAATGCAAGTCGAGTTCTCGTTTGGCGTCCACCACTTTTTATTTCCAGAATAGGCACTTGTATCACGAGACTCCGTAATAACCGTATAACTTCTCTCATACCAGCCATCCTGCTTTTCTGGATTTTCATTTACTTCATCCGAATCAATACGTCCCAAAAGCCGTATGCTGTTTCCACGGCACAAATAGAAGAAATCACCTTTCTTCATTGTAGCCATAAAATCTTCGCCCTGAGATACTTTTGATTTACCCTTTGCAGCTGTATCCTTATGTACCACAATTACTTGTCTTTTTTCAAATGCTGCTGCCTCTACATCAGAAATACAGTCATTACCATGGCTTATCTTCCAGAAATTAGGCTCTAAATTTGCATACAAATTCACCTTAGACAAATCAACTCGTCCAAGAGCTTCTGCAAGCTCATCTCTAAGCTTCCAAACATAAGATCCTTCTTCATCCTTTTTGGCTGCTTTGCCAACATAAAGAACTGGCCACCATTTACTTTCATCGTTATCCCGCGACATGATTGGGCAGTTTGTTTTATTTACAATCCTTCTGGCCAACGCTGATGATCCTGAATTATAGAAATTCTTGCTTTCACCGTATTTTATCGCAAGCTGAGTACAGGTAGCCTTCCCTCCATAATCAAGGATGCGCTTCATTATTTCAAGGCTACTGTCTGTAAATATATCCGCATCATTAAGCAATACTTCCCAATCATCGACTGATAATGCAGGAGTATAATCTGTCGGCCACCATTCATCTGATGTCGGTGCAGATTCATCTTTATTCAGGTATCTACTTATAAAGAATCCAACATCAATTGTCAGTGTTTTTAATTCTGGATCTGGATAGCACGTTCCCGTTATTTGTGATGCAAGCATATTTTTGAGTTCTTCATCTTGCTTCAACTCGTCACAGATTTCATTATAGAAAGCAAAAAAATTACGAATGTTATCTGCATACGCACCCTTTTTGAACGTATAATCGCTTTCCAGCTCATTGGAAACTGCCTTGATCTCTGTAAGTTTATAAATGTAATACTTATCCGGATAACGCAGCCACAAATAGGTGCATATCGCATTTTCATACTGATAATGCTGTGCCGCACCATTGCCATATCTTTCGAGAAGACTATTCGATTTCTGCTTGAAAGAATCAATACGTTCATACACATCTTTGCCTTCATCAAAGAGCTCGATGAACATTGCTCTGACTTCTTCCTGTGCTATCTCCGCAAACTTGATAATCATTTTGGCCGGAAAGTTATTTACTGAGGCCAGCAGATTGCCTGTCTGCGATAACGCCTTTGTAAGCATTGCCGCAAAATCATCCGCATTTACATCCCAGTTCACCTGAAAGCATTTTACAGCTTCCCACTTATATTTTTCGTCCGGCCACTGTGTCTGTATAAATCGTTTCTTGTATTCAACAAGCGCTGACTTTAATCGCATTTTATTGAACATTGCAAATCACCACCTTATCATTTTGCATTACGAAGACTCTTGTATATCTCATCTGAGAAAATACCAAGAACCTGCCGCTTCATCTCATCATTGGAGAGAAGCATGGAGAAGAAGTCCTGATTCTGTGACAATCCCTCAATCAAAGCGTCGTCAATATCATCAAAATAGGAAAACTCAAAATCCTGCTGCGTATTATTACGTGCGCTGGTCTTCAGTTTGTCTGACTTCATCAGAATATCTCGAATCTGCAGCATAGCTTTGACCACCACATCGTTGTCATAATTCTTACCAGTGCGACTGTTAATTTCATCGATGATCTCAGATAGTCTCTTTTCCTTGTCTTCTGTCAGTCCAAAGTGCTCTGCTGTCGGGAGCTTCATAACCGGATCGGCAACGAGATCAGCCGACTTATGTTCTTCGCCCTTCTTCTGTACGAAATTAGTAGCCTTAATCTTTCCATCCAGATTAAAACCGCCGCCTGGATGTTTGATATTGATATAAGCCAACAGATACGACACAAAGTTATATTTCTTATGTAAATCTGTATCTTCGAAGCTGGACACCTGCAGCAGAAATTCATAGAAGCGGACAAAACTTCTCATATCAGCTACGCACTGGCGCTGCGTATTGTATTCATAATGTTCAATCAGCTTCTTGCTCTTCTGAAGGAAAAAGGTCAATCTCTGTTTCTGCTTACCATTCACTTTGTCGGCATACAGGATATCGTTAGCCGCTTCGATATCAGCCGGATCTAATATGCCATAAGCATCAATCTTAGCTTCCAGATCATATACAGCACTCGGTGTTACAGAATTTGCCAGTAATGTCGTTGTATAATATGGCGCAAAAGCAGATTTGATATCTTCATAGCTATTTACAAAATCCAGCACGAACGTCTTTTTATCATAAGGTGCACAGATACGGTTTAACCGGGACAATGTCTGTACCGCATTTACACCTTTCAACTTTTTCAGAACATACATGGCACAGAGTTTCGGCTGATCAAATCCGGTCTGATATTTATTTGCTACCAGGAGAACCTGATATTTATCCGTATCAAATTCCTTTGTAAGACGATCCTCCGGAAATCCATTCAAAGAGCTTTCCGTATACTCCTGCTCATCATCCGGAAGCTTTACTTTTCCAGAGAAAGCCACCAATGCATGAATGCCCTCGTATCCTTTCTTCGCAATGTAATCTTCAAATGCCTGACGATACTTTACTGCACTCTGACGAGAAGCGGTAATTACCATTGCTTTAGCCTGACCGCCTAATTCCTGCATGACCGTGGTGCGGAAATGTTCTACAATCACTTCTACACGCTGCGCAATATTGGTATCATGCAATTCTATGAAACGTGCAATCTGGCGCTTCGCATCATTAGTTTTACAGCGCGGATCATCCTCAATTTCTTTGTTAATCTGATAGAACGTTGAATACTCCGTATAGTTCTGCAGTACATCCAGGATAAATCCCTCTTCAATCGCCTGCTTCATGGAATATACATGAAATGCTTCCTTCTGGCCCTTTGTGTTCTGATGCCCAAAAAGCTGAATCGTGGTAGGCTTCGGTGTCGCTGTAAAAGCAAACATCGATACATTGGCCTGCTTACCATTGCGCTTGATTTCACTGGAAATCATATCTTCCACATCCGCTTCCGTATCTTCTCCGGATCCAAGCGTCATCGTGATAGCAGCCATATCCTTTCCGGCGGTTGAAGAATGCGCCTCGTCAATGATGACGGCAAACCGCTTGTTCTTCAGATTAGCTACACTATCAACGATATATGGGAATTTCTGAATCGTTGTTGCAATAATCTTTGTATTGCCATTCAGCGCAATCGCCAGGTCCGCGGACACACACTTATCATCCATCACACGGATGAGTCCAGCCTTGTGTTCCATACCCATGATGGCTTTCTGCAGCTGCCTATCTACAACAACTCGGTCTGTAACAATAACAACATTGTCAAAGATAATCTTGTTGTTGGCATCATGCAGTGAAGTCAACCGGTGTGCCAGCCATGCAATAGAGTTAGTCTTTCCGGATCCAGCGCTATGCTGAATCAGATAATTCTGTGCTGTTCCATTCTCACGCACATCTGCCAGTATCTTACGTATAACATCCAACTGGTGATAACGTGGAAAAATCAGATTTTCCGAGCGCTTCACTTTTCCGGTTTCTTCATCGACCTTTTCTTTTACTTCCACAAAGATAAGCTTGCTAATCAGATCAAGAATCGTATCCTTGGTAAGAATATCCTCCCACATATAGGACACACTGTATCTATCTTTAAATGCCGGATTCCCAGCTCCCGCAGTAACACCATGCCCGTTTCCCATATTAAAAGGCAAAAAGAACGTGGCCTGACCATCAAGTTTAGTGGTCATATACACTTCTTCTAAATCCATAGCGAAGTTTACAAGGGTTCCGGCTTTGAAGCGGAAGAGTCTCGTTTTCGGATTTCGGTCAGTACGGAACTGATAGATGGCATCCTGATAAGACTGACCTGCTGCATTACATTTCAGCTCAAAAGCCATAATCGCCAGACCATTCAGGAAAATAACTACATCGATTCTTTCCTTGTCGCTGGCCCAGACCTCCTCCATCACAGAGAAAATATTCTGGCTGTATTTCTTTGTCAATTCTGGATTAAAGGTAGTCGCGGGCTTGGTATACATGAGCTCAATCTTCTGATTCGAAAGCTCAATGCCATGCTTCAGCACTTCAATCAGGCTGCCTCGTGTTTTCGTAGTCTCCGCATTGATGAAGCTGACAATCGTCTCTTCCAGATCGTCTTTGTAAATTTTACGCAGATAATCCATTGTATCAGGCTGTGTATCGTTCAAGAATTTGAAGAGCATCTCACGATCCACGGCATAATAGCGGTCAAAATTTGTAGCTTTACGGACTACAAAACCATTGTCCTTCTCCAGTCTTTCAAGAAGAAATTTCTGATATTCTTTTTCGGAAAGAATTGATGCGTGATGAAGAAGCTTCTCTCTGTATGAAGCAACTCGTTTTGCAGAATTTTCTGCATGTTTTTCCGCATCCAAGTTCGTAATATCAATTATCGTTTTATCATCCATTGATTGTCCCTCCTTACTCGCTTTGCAGCCGTTTGATTAGTTGACGTGCAAAAAGCAAAGCAATCTGGTCGCAACTGTACTTGGATGAATCAATCGCTTGTATATCCGCTATAGATGGATACTTTTCTTGTAACTGTAAAACCGTAATGTTGTGCAAAATCGGAAGAATCAGCTTTTGGCCATTTCTATTCTGTCTATTTAAAAACTCATTCAATTCACGCTCGGTCCACTCTCGATCAAAGAAATTTTCCGAAATAACGATAATTGCAAACTCTGCTTTTTTCGTGCCGTTCAGAATACGATCCTTCCAATTATCTCCCCACTCCAAAGACTCTTTATCATAAAAAATCTTAATACCTAGTTTGTTTAACGACTGATATAATTCTTCAATCAAATCTTCTTTGTCCTTATTAGCATGAGAAATAAAAACATCAAATTCAGGCAAGGTTTTTGCCTGATACTTTGGTACACTAACCATTGAAATTCCGTTCATTTTATTTATAAAATCTTGGTCCTTACTGATACTCTCCAAACATCCAACGAGATTTTTGTAAGCATCCAGATTTCTATGAAACAGAAGTGTTTTCATGCGGTCGCCTAATGGATGTTCTTTAAGATAATTATTGTAAAAAATTTCTACATCATTGATCCATACTTCACTCGGGCGATTATATTCGTTTATATCCGTACCAATTGCCGCTGCATTAATTGGGCTTTTAATAGAATGAGTCCTTTCTAGCAGATTATTAAGTTGTTCTTCAAAAGTAGCCATTAGACAACCTCCTTCTTCCCAGTTACATACTCAAAGATGAGTGATTTCTTATATTCGTCAAGTGTTACAAGCTGCGCTTTCTTATCAGAGATAACAGCATCCACTTTTACAAGCACTGCATCGACATGTTCAACAATCGCTTTTTGTTCATCCAGCGGTGGAACAGGGTATGAAAGATCCGCTAACTTGTTCCAACGCAAATCACAAGAACGAACTCGAATTCCGGTTGCCAGTGCAAGAAATACATCACTGTACGCCATGCTGCGAAGATAATACATAATGTAACGCTTGTTTTGGTTGGTATCTAAAACATTAAGTACAGGTGACGCCTTTCCTCTTGAATCAGAAATGCCAATAGCGCCTGCAAAGCCGTCCATACCATGTACAACCAGATCACCGATATCAATGCCTTGATAACCGATTTCTTTGTCGGACATCGTAAAACCATCTTCACGTCGATTGCTTCTCAGAGTTACCTCACCATCGCGGAAACAGGTTATTACACCATCATCATCACGCACCAGCTTCTGCATATATCGTAGAATGTACTTGCCACGAATAACTTCCCAATGCGAAGGCATATTGCCAATCCACTGAACCCCGCTGTCCTTCATTTCAGCGTCTGGATTCAGCCCCTTGGTTACCGCTTCAGTAATGACGGACCGTTTATATTGCTCTAAGGTGTCAATCTGCGTTTGAATATCTGCTGTGAGAGCATCAATCTCGGCACACTTGGCATCGAGAAAATTCGCAATTCGCTTTTGTTCTTGTATCGGAGCTACTGGTATAAATAAACCTCCAAATTTATCAATTGGAATTCTCATTCGAATTGTATTGATCTTTCCATTTCCTGATTCTTTTATAAGAATTCCATTTCCTAATCCATACAAGCTTCTCTGAAATACAGTCGATTGAAAAATGTAATTATAAAATCTTACATCCTCACTCGTATCTATTGGACGAAGCATATAATATACAGGACTAACGCATCCAAAATAATTAGACAAACCAACAGAACCAGATAGGATATTCATGCTGTTCATTACAATATCCCCTGGATATGCTAATCGATATGCGCTTACATCCTCTTTTGGTTTATTTCCTCCTCCTTCTTTCTGATCATATGGAATTACGCCTTGCTTAGCGGTCAACGACAAAATGTCTGTTGTTCGAACTGGATTATTTTTCTCAACACGTTCTTTAAGACAATATTTGATTTTTATCAGGTCCCAATTTGCTGGATACTCTCTTAGCCATTGAATTCCACTATCTTTCATCTCTCGCATATCATCACCGCCTTACTCGAACAACTTTGACACGCGGTCAGAAACGGAAAGCTCTAGATCCATAAACTTCACTTCCAGTTCTTCACTAGGTGTTGGCTGCTGATACTTGTAGAAATAGCGTGTAAACGGAATCTCTGCACCGGTCTTTATGACTGGTTTCTTTTTGCCCAGATCCTCTTCAAAGAATGCCTTAGCATCCGGGACATGCGGCAGTACTTCTCTCGTCATATAATCGTCGATGCTTTCTTCCCATTTCACCAGCTCTGTATCTTTGGTTTCCTTATCATAGAGAATATTGCCTTTTTTATCTTTCTGAATTTCAGCATTCTTATCCATGGCAGACAAACCATCCGCAATCTTATCAAGCAGTTTCTTGTCTGCTGTTGCATTGGCAAGGACCTTTGTCAGAACCGGCATAAATGCTTTTGGTGAATCATAAACCTGTTCTGATACTGCTGCCTGCAGTGCCGAAATGATTGCTTCATAAACCGGCTGGTTGTTCTGGTAATTTTCCAGTTTTTTTAAATCCTTCCCGGACAGTTCTTCCATATTCTCCAGTTCATCCACCTTAGCCTGATCGTAAAGAGAAGAAAGAAAGCCCTTTGAGAGCATTGCTTCAATTCTCTCTCCGGTAATAGCATAGCTTCTCTGGAGCGGCTGCATTACTGTGTACTCACGATAGATAAACTCCTCGTTCTTATAAATCTTGCAATACTTGTTTTCAGCAAAATCTGCATAGAGCCTCGTAATCTCAGTACGATTCTCCGGCGAGATTTCATTTTTCTTATCGCCGAGAGCTTTACGAAGTTTGTTATAAAATCCCGATGCATCAATCAACTGAATCTTGCCTTTTCTCTCGCGTCTCTTATTCTTGGAAAGTACCCAGATGTATGTAGCGATACCTGTGTTATAGAAAAGATCCGTAGGCAGTGCAATGATTGCTTCAATCAGATCGTTTTCCAACATCCAACGACGAATCTGGCTTTCACCGGAAGCAGTTCCACCAGAGAACAGTGGACTACCATTTTCAATAATGGCAGCACGTCCAAAATTGTCGTCCATCTTATCTATAGCAGACTGCAAGAACAGCATTTGCATATCGCCAGAGCCAGGAAGGCCCGCACCCCAGCGACCGTCGAAGCCCTTTGTGTATTCATCATTAACTGCCTGCTCCACACCTTCTGCTGCATCTTTACCGCCCCACGGTGTGCCGAATGGCGGATTTTCAATAACGAAACGCATCTTGGTTCCATTGAATCGGTCAGCTTTCATCGTGTCCTGATAGCAAATGTTTTCTGCATTCTGACCTTTAATCATCATCTCAGCTAGGCAGATAGCATATGATTCTGGATTAATTTCCTGACCAAACAGGCGCACATCCGCAGATGGATTGTAGCGCTTGATAAAGTTGTAGCTGGTAGAAAGCATACCACCAGTTCCACATGCCTGATCCAATACGGTGATGACCTTTCCGTCGTCAAAAATATCATCACAGCCTTCTGCCAGCAGAATATTGACCATCAGCTTAATGATGTCTCTGCCGGTATAGTGATCACCGGCCTCCGCATTTTCTGAAAATCTTCTGATCAAATCTTCAAAGATGTATCCCATCTTTACATTATCGATTGTCACCGGATTTAAATCCAATTCCGAGAAAGCCTTCACCACACTGAGCAGACGATTGTTCTTGTCCATTTTGTCAATCTGCTTATCAAAATCCAGGCTCTTAATAATGTCCTGAATGTTTGCAGAAAAACCCTGAATATAGGATTTGAAATTCGCTGCAAGATGGTCCGCATCATTTACCAACTCTGCAAGATCAAACTCACTGGTGTTATAGAACTGATATCCGGATACACGATACATCGCCTTTGCCGGATATGCCGGATTCACCTTGAACTGGTCTACCACTTTCTGTTTTGTTGGTGCCAATGCGCACTCAAATCTGCGGATGATAACCATCGGAATGATAACATCCTTGTATTTGTCACTCTGGTATGTACCGCGCAACTTGTTTGCGATAGACCAGATAAAATTCACCTCTGTAGAAACGTCAATAGGGGAGTCATCCCACATTGCGTCTATTGTTTGTTTTTCAGCCATTGCTTTATCCTCCAATCACGGGAACGTACACTCCCAACGTTTTTATAATAACTATTTATGTGTCCCCAAATACGGACTTAGTCTTCTTCTGGATAATCATCGAAAGGTGGCATACCTTCGTATTCCTCTGGATGAATCTCTCTATATAAATCTCTCAGCTTATATCTTAATTTTGTAGTTTGAGGCCTTAATACCTCTCTGAGATTGCACCCCTGCTCCCAAGATTCATTTCTTGCAATTAGCACATATCCTCTTGGTGTTTCTAACGCACGCATATACTCATCTGTTAAATACTGTGTCAGATCATTAAGAGTGCCAATCATATCAAAAATAATTCTGCGAAGTTCCTTATTCTTGAATTTCAGCATTTTTACATCCCATTTTTCTCGATATCTTATATCAATCTCGTCGTAAAGATTGATATCAACGCCAGGAACTGTAAAATCCGTTTTGATACACTTAATTACAAGCTCGTCATAGTCTTTTTTTAATTCTTCCAACAACTTTGAATCTTCTAAGCTAATAGTGATTTTCCCAAAAGAAACCACTTCACTATTTGCCACTTCCCCAGCAAGATAAACATTGGCCGTTCCACTAATATTCACCTCATTAGCGCTTCCTATAAATGTATGTCCATCTCCCGGAATATTTATTTCATTTGATTGAGACTTATCATCACTCATGTTCCACCTCGTCCTCAGTGCCCATCATCATTTTGTAATGCTGCTCCTGCTGCATTGCCTCAAAAATCATCTTGAACACTTCTTTTATCTGCTCCGCATCAAATCCCGTCTCTATGATATTGAAGCCATCCGCAATCAGTGCCGGGCTACTGTCAATGTAAGAGAGAAGCGCTGACGCCAGTTCATGTTTCGTATAATCCGGCTTACTACCACTGTTATCTACGAATTTGTCTTTATTGTCGTCAAGGACAATCTTCTGTAAATCGGCTCCGGCATATCCACAAATCTGGATGAAGTAGTATTCCAGAATGTGATGTACCACATTCGTAAGAGTATTCACTGTTTTCAGTTCTTTGTATTCATCCCACAGTGCCGCATAGGAATTCTGAATCGGGTTATAATTTTCTTTATCTGTCGGTATTGTATGGCTTTGTCTTACACACAGCTTAATATGCGAAATATTATCTGTTTTGCGTATGAGATAGAAAGATGTACTTCTGTATTTATTTACCTGACGTGGCGTTATCTCATTATGGAAATAGACATTGTGAGTCAGAATAAAGATCTGTTTGATAAAGTTACCTTCAATTTTCTGATTCAAATAATCCGTGTTATTCAGACAGATTTCAACCATTTCGCGCACCAGTGCACTTACGATGAGAAGAGCACTGCTGTCCATGCTGGAAACCGGATCATCAATCACTACAATCTTATCCTTCACTTCCTTGTCACTGAAACTACCTCTTACAAGGTGGTAAAAATATAAAAAAGCTATGAAATTACGCTCACCCTCAGACAGTTTTTCAGCGATTGAGCCGTCCGGGCGAATAACCTCGTATGTATTCTGCACATCTTTCTTTGCACGAAGATTAAACCCCTGGAATCCAGAAGTCTTTAATATTCTGTTGATGCCCTCAATCGTGGCCTCGGTATTAACAACCTGCTTATTCAAGTTGCTAATTTCAGTTGTGATATTTCCATCCTTTGTTCTCAGGTTATTCAGCTCTGTTCTAAGTGCATTAAATTCCTTATCCGTATTAGCAAGCGTATCGTTATATTCTTTTACAGCATCTTGAAGCACAAAAGCCAAATATTCCCACACTTCTTTGCTGCATTTTGATTGCTGGTTCTTCTTATCACCTACCAGGGTATTGTGAGCCTCTACCTGGACATTCATCTGATCAATGATGCTACCGATTTCCAGCAGCAAAGAATCTGTATCCTCAAGCGATGCTACCGTAGTCGGTTCTTTGACCTTAGCCTCAATCCTCTGTGTGTTGATGGTAATCGCATCCTTGAAGTTCTTCACCTTTGCCTGATATTCATCTGTGTTCATTCCCGGCAGAACATCATCAAGATTGCTTTCAAATGTTCGCACTAAACTGCTCATTTCAGATACATAAACTGACTGAAAATTACTGATTGCTGCAATATTCTCCTGATACTGAGCATCGAAACATTTGAGCAGATCATCCTCAAATGATACCGGTAATTTTTGCTGGCAGTATGGGCATTTGCCATCCGTCTGTCCGGCAAAATGAATATGACCTTGTCTTACCCAGTCGGTTGCATTTAATTTCTTAATAAAGTTTGCAAACGGTGTTTCACTGCTGCTAGCAACAACTTTTCCCATTAAATCAAATCCTGGCAGAAACTAAAACAAAGACTATCGGTTTGACGGCAGAGGAATATTTTTTGAATGCGGAGGAAGAGAATGACGGATATGCAGAAAAGTACGGTTTGTTGTATACTTATGATGCAGCTCTAAAGGCTTTGCCAGATGGATGGCGTTTGCCGACCGATGAAGACTGGAAAAAATTGGAAACAGAACTTTATATGGACGGCGATGAACTCGGATTATTGGAACAATGGCGCGGGAAACAGGCCGGTATGCTATTGAAGGAAGAAGGTACCGGTTTCAGAATATTGTATGGAGGTACCCGGGCCTATGGAACTTTTGCCTATGGAACTCCTTATATGAATAAAGATATGAATGCTTATTTTTGGTCATCTTCCAAGATTGTGCAGAGTGATTCCGTTCAGACAGGTATTATTCGTGCTGCTTCAAAAGTGTATGAAGGGATTCTGCGGGGAACCTCCAATTTGACGGCGGCTTATAGCGTACGTTGTATAAAAGAATAAGCCGGTAGTAT
>ERZ780207.2248-NODE-2248-length-14340-cov-2.690725_pt1 | contig 14340 bp, 6 predicted proteins | sample MGYA00510977_ERZ780207 | MGnify/ENA primary metagenome ERZ780207 (study PRJEB29588, sample SAMEA2151383) | human gut metagenome | biome: human gut; feature: human-associated habitat; material: faeces | place: Denmark | collected 2008/2010 ... | reverse complement strand
GGCTCGGCCTTGCCCCACCACACATCGGAAAAGAACTGGCAGTCGATAAGCATATTCGAGAAAACAACGTTGGTCACCGTGCCTTCGTCACGGTTCTGAATACCGACTCCACGGTTGCTGCCCCGGATGATGCAATTGTTGAACAGCACGTTGTTGATAACATCCATATTCTCCGACCCGATCTTGATGGCACACGAACGGGAAGTCATCACACAGTTGCTCACCACAATGTCTTCGCACGAACCGTATTCTTCGAATTCACGTCTGTTTTTCAAGCAGATGCAATCATCGCCCGACTCGATAAAGCAGTCGGCGATGCGTACCTTGCACGAGTGGTCGAGGTCGATGCCGTCGCCATTGCGGATCTTCAGGTTATTGAGTAGGGAAATACCTTCGATCAGCGCATCGTAGCAACCCACCAGATGAATGGTCCAGTAGGCACTGTTGCAGATAGTTACATCTCTAATCACTGTCTTCTCGGCATTGATAAGGGTCAGGACATGCGGACGCGGATCAAAGTCCGTTACTGGTTTCAGCTCATACGAATCCTCCAGTTCCTTCCCCATAAAGGCTACCCCGTTACCGTCGATGGTACCTGTACCCGTAATGGAAAGGTTTTTCAGATCTTTTCCGCTGATCCACATCATGCCTTCACCACGGTTCTCGCCAAAAGCACTCTCGGTGTAAACACTTTCGTCAGGATTGGCCAACAGGCGCGAGTTGGGCTCCAGATGAAAATTGACATCCGAAGCCAACTTCAGCGGACCACACAGAAAGGTATGCCCTGAAGGGAGCAATACGGTTCCGCCTCCAGCGGCACTACAGGCATCGACAGCCTGCTGTATGGCAGTTGCGTCGTCGGTCTTTCCGTCTCCCGCCGCTCCATAGTCCATCACGTTGTAAACTCCATTCTGCCGTTGCTGGCACGCATTCAGCAGAAACAGACTGAACAGGACAAGAATCAAATGTTTCGTTCTCATATATCGTAAGCTCGTTAAAAGTTTAATCGGTTGTTCGGATATGATCTACCTTCTCGTATCGGAAAGCCGGATACTGGCTGCCCGGTGCACAGTCGCCGTAAGTCCGTACTAATTGCAGTCCGTCTACATGACGGAACAGGTAAGCACTCTCCCAAGTAGGTTCGGGATGCTGCATGTTCCAGTTCACTTCGCAATCGACCAGCGACAGCTTATCGACTCCGTCGAACAGGAACCCATTGCGCGAACGCTTGTCCACCGCGTCTTCCGGCTCCATAAACAGCTGCACGTCGTTCAGGCGAATGTTTCTGATCCGCCGGCTGAAGCCTTCAAGACGGATGCCACTCTGTCCGTGAGCGATGATGTGACTCAGAGTCACATTCTCGATGGTGCCCGACGGACTATCTCCCCGCTTCTGCACGGTAAACCAGACGGGGTCTCCGTTTCCCCACCAGAAGGTTTCTTTCCGGCAGGTAGAGATGGCGATGTTCGAAAACAGGATGTTGCGGGCACTACCACCGTCGCGGATAATCATATTCAATCCACGGTTTGCCTTGTCAATGACACAGTTGGAAACAGTAATATTCTCGAAATCGGCATGCGACTCCGTGCCGATCTTCAATGCAGCCGACGACGAGGTCAGCACGCAGTTGGTTATGGTAATCTGGCTGCAAGGCAGAGCCTTGTCTCCCTGTCGGGTCGTCTTCAGGCAAAGAGCATCGTCGCCGGTATCGATGCGGCAGTTGCTCACCATGACATGACTGCATCCGTCGATGTCGAGTCCGTCGGCATTGACTCCGTTATGACGGTTGGAAGTGATGTAAACGCCATCTACCGTCACCCGTTCGCACCATTGCAGATGTACGGACCAGAAAGAAGACTCGACCACCCGGATGTCGCGAATGCACACACCGGTGCAGCCAACAAAGCTGATGGCTCCCGGACAAGGCGGCACTTTACGGAACTTGCTCTGATAGTCGACTCCGTAACGGGCGGCATTGGCTATCTCCCGACCGGTAACCGAATCGGTAACAGCAGTCTGTGGCTTGCGCCGATAACCGATGCGTTCGGCACGGCAGTGCAGGGTTCCCGTTCCCGTCACCGAAATATTCTCGGCATCGAAAGTCCCCAACAGGACTTCACTTTCGCCGGTATCGGCCGCCCCTACTTTACGTCGGAATCCTTCATAGTCGGACACTTTCCGACTGGCATAAACGGTGGCACCGGCGTCCAGATGCAGGTTGACATTGCTTTTCAATATGACCGTCGTACACAGGTAATTGCCGGCAGGCACCCATACCGTTCCTCCACCGTCGGCAGCGCAGGCATCGACTGCCCGCTGGAAGGCCTCGGTAGAAAGCAACGTAGTATCGGAAACTGCGCCGAATGCAGTCACATCGTACACCGGAGCATGTCCGCCTCTGGCATACAGAAACAGAGGAACAAACAATAACAGGAACAGGCTGACAGATCTTCTATGTATCATAAGCATAAACATTCGTTCAATCAATTACATTACAGAAGGCGGACAGTCGGCCGAAGTACTGCCCCAAACAGTGTTGGGCTTATCGCCCATAACAAACTCCATCGTTCCTCCCCGCAGAATATCCTCGTGCGAAAGGTAATTCTTCGTATAAGGACGTCCGTTCAGACGGACACTTTGTATATAGATGTTCTTCTCGGAAGCATGAAGCGCCTTCAATGTAAATGTACGTCCGTTCTCAAGATGTAACGCTGCTTCGCTGAACGAAGGACTACTCAATATATAATAAGGTGTGCCGGGGCATACAGGATAGAAACCCAAAGCGGCAAAGACGTACCAGGCTGACATCTGTCCGGCATCGTCGTTGCCCGACAACCCACCGGGTGCCTGCAGGTACTCGGTCTGCATGATGTGACGAACCGCCTGCTGGGTCTTCCACGGCTGTCCGGCATAGTTGAACAGAAAGGCTACCTGATGACAAGGCTCGTTGCCATGCCAATAGCGCTGTTCGCTGAACATCGAATCGAGTTTGGCAATATAATTATCACGTCCGCCCATGCATTCCATCAGACCGTAAGGATCGTGAGGTACATACCAGGTGTAATGACAAGGGGCTCCTTCGGTGATGAAGGAGGCAAAACGGAACGCATTATCGTCCGTAAGGAAACTGCCGTCGGTCCGACGTCCCTGTGCATAACCGGTACGGGGATCAATGACGTTGCGATAATTGCGGGCACGAGCCAGCAGGCTGTCTGCATCAGCTGTCTTGCCCAAAGCTGCAGCGACCTGCGCCAGAGCAAAGTCGTCGTAAGCATACTCCAGCGTACGTGACACCTGCTCCTTTGTATGGAACGCATCGGGAACAGAGTCTTCAAGTGGAATGTATCCGTACTTCAGATAGGACTTCAAAGCCCTGCGCCCCATTCCGTCACGGTATTCGCGTACATCGGCGGGTGATTGAAAAGCGTTCTTGCGCATTGCCTCGTACGCCTTGTCAATATCGAAATTACGGATTCCCTTACAATAAGCATCGGCCAAGGTAGCAATGCAGTGGTCGCCAATCATGGCAGCCGTGTAACTGTTCCAGCACGGGAAAATAGGAAGCCACCCACCCTGTTCGTACTTCCAGACAAGCGACTGCATCATATCGCCCGCCCGTCCGGGGGTCAGCAGATTGACCAACGGATGCAAGGCACGATACGTATCCCACATGCTGTAGTCCTCGTAATAGGTACGTCCGGCAGGAAGCTGACGTACGGGAGTACCGGTAGCAAACGAAGGATAACGGCCGTCGGCATCGTTGAACGTGCGCGGCAGGAAAGAAGCCCGGTATAAGGCACTGTAGAATTTCTCTTTTGCTTCGCGGTTGTCGGTCTGCACTTCGACAAGTGCCAACCGATGTTCCCAGATATCTGTCAGTTCACGACGTGTACGGTCAAAATCCCAATGGGGAATCTCGGCTTCAAGATTGTTCATGGCTCCTTCGGCACTGACAAACGAGGAAGCAGCCTTAACCAACAGGTTCTCGCCTTCGTTCACATCGAATTCGACATAGGCACCGATACCACAGGCATTGCCTATAGCCTCACGAGCCGGGAATATGGAATCTCCTCGGAATACGCCGAAGCCTGTTATCTTCTTCTGGAAACGAACCACAAAATGTCCGCTATATCCGGCGGGCTCTCCCCAGCCCTGATAGATACGATGGACGGGATTGTAACCGCTGATGACGTTGTTCACAGTATCGACCGAGATAAATCCCTGCCCTTCATCGCTGTTCGGATTGACAACCAAATAAGCTTTACCGCTTTTCTGATAAGTGAAACGGAAAATGGACGAGCGCGAACGTGCCGTCATCTCTGCTGTCAGAGCCTCATCGGGCAAGGAAACGGCATAATAGGCAGGAGTGGCCTGCTCGGTCTGGTGCGAGAAACGGGTTACACGTGCTTCGGGCATGCACCGCAAACGGCTAAAAAGCGGCATCAGGGTCATGGAACCGTAATCCTGTGTGCACCCGCCCACAATCCAATGCGAATTGCGGAACCCCTGCAAAAGGCTGTCGGCATAATAGTAAGGAGCAATGCATTTCTCTTCGGTGTCGCGAGTCTGCGGAGTCCAGAAGTTCATTCCGTTGGGTTCGAGTACTGCGGGCAACGTCTGTCCGTATTCCTCGGTATTCTTTCCAAACAGTCCCGCCGTATGCGTCACACTGGGAGCCGTACCAATCCGCGTATCAACATATGGCAGACGTTTTTCCTCCGCACTTTTCTCCGAACAAGCTGCACAAAAGCCTGCAACGAAAAAAATACACAAGACACTATATAAACGGATTCCTGTCATAACACTTTGCTCTTTCTTTTCAATTCTTTCTATCGAGAATATTCTACGATCTGCTTATAACTTGATATATATTTTCTTTTTGTACAGCCAATATCCGCATCCTCCCATTACCAGCGCGAAGAGCAACGAATAACATGCCGAAGCCAGATAAGGATCGGAAATGCACGAGTGAATGACTCCGTAAACGACAGGCTTGCTTTCCGTAGCACTTATCACAATAGCTGCCACTTCGCTCAGCACATACAGGAACAACGGATTGACTCCGAATACTTCGAAGAAGCGACACCAGTCTTTCTTTCCTTTCAGATCAATGAAGTAGGTCAGTGTAGCCTGAAGCATGGCTGCAAGTCCACAAGTGACCAGTACAAAAGTAGGCGACCAGATACGCTTGTTCAGCGGGAAAGCTTCTGTCAGCAAGAAGCCTACAGCCATCAGCAGAAAGCCTGTAACCGCCAGCTTCAGGATTCTTGTTTCCAATGAAATGCCTTTCTTCAGCATCAGTGCTCCACAGCAGAAGCCTATCAGTGTGTGAGCAATGGCAGACAAGGTACTGACTAACCCTTCAGGGTCAATCGGGCTCTTCCGGTAAAGGTGATCTGTCCCTAAAATACCACGATCGGCAACAGACAGAATATTGGTCTCGTCACACGCATATCCATTACCCATACAGAGCAAAACAGCATAGCCCACCAACAATATGCCTGCAATCCATGCCAAACGTTTATGATTGACATACAATGCCAGAAGTGAAGCTACACAATAGCACAAAGCAATGCGAGGCAGCACTCCAGTCAACCGTAAATGGGCAAAGGGAAAGATATCGCCTTCACAAACAAAATCGAACCAACCGATGGCCCATCCGATAAGCAGAATGAGCACGGTACGCTTCAGTATCTTCCGGATGACCGGTGCTGAAGGCTGAAAATCGAACTTGCGAAGCGCAATGTATGTGGATATCCCCATAATGAACAGAAAGAAGGGAAATACAAGGTCGCAAGGAGTCAGGCCATTCCATGCAGAATGGCGCAACGATTCGTAAGACTGACTGCCTCCGGCATTGTTGACTACGATCATACCGAACACCGTCAGTCCCCGCAATACATCCAACGACAAGAGCCTTTTCTTTTCCATCATTCAAATACTTTGGCAAACACTTCTTTAGCTACATCAATGCAATCGCCTTCGGGTGCTGAAGTATAAGAATTTGATGCCAGCGTCCAAGGCTCTTCCATAGCATAAAAGTCGAGAGTTACGGCTGGTTTTCCGTCCAGTTCGTCCTGCAAGGTTTTCCAATAGGCTTCCCAGCGTTTATAATAGAAATCGCGTAAAATGCCGTTCCATTCTTTGTGGGCATAGTCGCGCAGACCGCCTTCGTCGGCACAGACACGATTGCCCCATGTGGTAATTTGCACACGGGCATTCCATTCATAGAGTTTCTTTTCTTCGGGAGTATTGCCCAATTTGCGTGCCTGCTCTATCCAGCGTCCGACACGGAACTCGCTCCGTGTACCCAACAGACGATCCTGCAACAAGAGCATGTCGAGGAACTTGCGGGAATCAGCAGCAAAACTTTTCTTATCGAAGCTCTTATAATCGGCTATCGTACGGTTGTAAACGATACGTCCCTTATCGGCAATGGCCTGCCGCACAACATCTACCAGATCGTACTCAAAATTGTTGTTACCACGATAACGGTCGGCTACTTCCAACAACAGGCGTGCAGCCTCTTCCGTCACCGTCGGATCGTAATAATTCTCCATCTTCGACCAACTTGATACCTGGAAATTGTTCAGCGAAGGACGGCCGCAGAAAATGGATTCGTGAGGACCTTGCTGATTGTTGCTGAAAGGACAGTTGTAGATGGTATTGGCCAGCAGGGTCCATGCCTGTTCGATCTTCTCGTCGCGTACCCCGTAACGGGCAAACAGATAGTCCTTCAGCCATGCTTCTTTGGTGAATTTCTCCGGACGCCAGGGTAACTCGCACATCAGTTCGAACATCATCGGATTGTTCTCGCTTCCCTCCATTGTCAGACCGATACCCTTCAGATGGGCTGCCAACGGATTGTTTTTAGTCAGATATAAATTATTGAGTAACTGATCCATACGCCCGTGCAAACCTACATTTCCACCGAAATTCAGCAACATGCAGAAGATCCAGTCGTGCTGTTCGTATCCCTTGTCGCGCTTCCAGATAGAAGGTATTCCCCACATGGGACGACACTCACTGAAGAGGTCCAGAATAAGCAGATCACCATTCTTCAGATTTTTCATCATTTCCGGACGCGGATTCTCGGTCCAACCCTGTACAACCCATACAGCTTTCGGATTGACTTTCTTCATGGCATTCATAATGGCTTTTCCTGCCGCATCGAAATCGACTGAAGCTGCATTCTCAGCTTCGTGGAAAGGATCCATCGAATAAAAATCGGCTTTTCCGAACAAACGTTCCTGTTCGCTGTAATACAGATCGGCAATCTCGGCAAACCGTTCATCGGTAGGTTGCAGGAAAGCCGGACGGGTAAATCCGTTCCACAGATCAGATTTGGTCACATTCAGTCCCAACTTCACATCGGCATCGTGTGGCACCATGCCCGAATAACCGGGAAAGACAGGACGAATACCGTACTCGCGCATCCGTTTCAATATTTTTTTCTGCAAAGCTTCCTGCTGCACATACCAGGAATCGGGATTCGGACCACCCCAACCTTCGAGGTTGTTCATCGCCCACCAGGCCAGAAAAGCAGGTCCGGCGATAAAGCGGTTCACTTCTTCCTTCGTGTAACCAAGTTTCTGAAGCATATTAAACCAGATACATTCCTGTCCTACTGCAGCCAAAGGCATGTTGATACCATGCAAGGCCATCCAGTCAATCTCCTTTTCCCAGCGTTCCCAATCCCAGAAAGCCATTGTATAGGAATAAGTACAATAATTAAAGTCGTAGCGAAGAGACAAATCTGTTTCGTGGCGTTCTTTCTGTCCAACAGGCGGCAGTACATCGGGCAGCTTGGCAGTCATGCCATTCCATGACAACTGGATGCCTGCATAGTACTTCAGATACCAGTTGATACCTGTAGCTATATTCACATAGTTATTACCACGCACCACTACTTTATTGCCACGTTGATCCAGTTCGAAAAAATCTTTCTCTCCCTTTTTCAACTCGATGGCAAACTTGCGTGAAGCACCCTTATCTATTCTTTCCAACAAACCACTAATGGGGTTGCCAGCCAGACAGAATGTATACACTGATAAAAATAAAAGGACGAAAACAGTTCTGATTTTCATGATAGTACTTAAGATTGATATTCTTTTCAGCAAAAATAAGTACTTTCGCCAATGGAATGGAGGAAAATAGAAAAGTTTAGGCAGAATATAGTAAAGTTCAATCCGACAAAGGCTATTTCTTCAGTAAGCTACTAGGCAAATAACCAAAGAATTCCTTAAAACACTTCGTAAAATACTTGGGGTCGTTGAAGCCCACAGCATAAGCAATTTCGGAAACATTGAAATCGCCCGTACTTTCCTGAATCATTTTCTGTGCTATGTTCAGACGGTAACCTTTCATAAACTGACCGATAGGTTGTCCCGTCAGTGCCTGCATTTTTTTGTTGACCATCGTTTTGCTGTACCCCATGTCACGTACAAAGTTGTCGAGCACATATTCCGAATCGCCATAGTTTTTCTGCATCAGCTCCAATGCCCGCGCAATGAAGACCTGATCCCTGGATTCTTCCTTCATGGGAAGGTCGTCCACATTGCTGCTGGCCGAAAACATCTTTTTATATTTCTGACGCAAATTCAAGATATTGCGAATACGCAGTAACAACATATCGGCATCGAAAGGCTTGCATAAATACTCGTCCACCCCAATCTTATAACTTTCTTTTTCCTGAGCTTCCGAACGAATGGCAGTCAGCATCAGGAAGGGAATGTGCGAAGTTGCCAGATTTTCCTTTATACGACGCGACAGTTCCAAACCATCCATCACCGGCATCATCAGGTCACTGACAATCAGATCGACGTTATGATGCTGTATGGTTTCAAGAGCTTCCTGCCCGTTTTCTGCTTCGAGCAGGCAATACTCTCTTTCGAGCAACGTACGGATATAGGAACGCATGTCCTTGTTATCTTCTACAATCAGAATAGTTGCTTTCTTCTGACCTCCCGTTAAGTTTTCCCCATCCAAAATCTTTGTTTCTTCCAATACCTTTTTATCATCAACCAATTCTAGTTCTTCGCTTGGAACAAAAGGCATCAAGATGCGGAAAGAAGCTCCCTTACTATGATTATTGCGTGCATGGATAGTACCTTCATGCAATTCTACGATTTTCCGACACAAAAACAATCCGATACCCGTACCGCTTTGCCCGTACACCGGATACTTGACACTTTTCTTTGACTGAAAGAAACGGTCGAAGATCTTTTCCATATCTTCTTCAACAATACCATGCCCCGTATCGCAAACATCAATATAAAGCATTGGGGTACCATCCTTTCCACGTACAGACGCAACAAATACGTCAATGCGCCCCCGATCGGGCGTAAACTTAATGGCATTCGAAATGAGATTCACCAACGCTTTACGCATGTAAGCGGCATCAAGTAACACCCACGGAGTACTGACTCGTGAGAAAAAGCGGATCTCAATCTGCCGCTCTTTGGCAAATACCTTAAAAGGCAATAATAACTCGGACAGAAGAGCAACAAACTGACAAGGCTTCCTGTCCAATGTAACTTTGTCCATATCCAGTTTCCTGAAGTCCATCAGTTCGTTGACCAACGAAAGCAAATAACTGGAATTGCGCTCAGCAATCTGCAAGTCAGCCTTCACATGTTCGTCGGTCACTTCTTTCAACGCATGCTCAATCGGTCCGTGAATCAACGTAACGGGAGTACGGAATTCATGGGTAATATTGGTAAAAAAGGCAATTTTCTCTTCTGTTACATCTTTCACGTGTTGTGCCATCTCTTCCAGCTGTCTGTTCTGAACAGCTAATTTCTGAGTACGCTCCTCAACCTTCTGTTCCAGTTCAATCCGTTGTTCGCGGAAACGGCGTGTCTTACGTCGATAAAACCACCAGGCACCCAACACTGCCAGAATCAGAATCGAAAGGTAGAACCATACTGTCTTATAGAAATAAGGTATAATACGCACCTGCACTTCCCGAACATATTCAGACCAATGTCCGTACTCATCGGTAGCACGTACCTGCAATATATAATTTCCGGCAGGCAAAGCTGTATATCTGACCATACAATCTCCCGGCAATGTTTCATTCCATTCTTTTTCATAGCCTTTCAAACGATAAGCAAAACGAATCCGCCGGTTATTGCCATAATTGCATGTTGTCAATCCAATTGAAAAACGACTTTCACTTTCGTGCAAAGTAATTTTAGAAGCTTTCGTAACAGGCTCTTCCAAATAATTGCCGTCCAACGGATAAACCACATTTCCGGCCACAGTCAACGATGATAAACGCACTTCGGGAATGCCTGATGGTAACAGTTCATTTTCGGAATGAATAATAAGCAGTCCGCTGGTTGTTGCCAGATATAACAAATCGTTTCGCGACGAATAATAGATACCATTCCAATAGAACTGTGCAGTTGGCAAACCGTCGGACTGTGTATAGCTGATAAAAGTCATCGAATATGGATTGACTTTTGTCAGGCCCTCATATGTTACAATCCATAAGTTGCCTTGTCCGTCTTCAGTCATCCCTAATACTGTATTGTTGGGAAGTCCGTGCTGCGTTGTATAATTTTTAAAACTGAAACGTCCATTTTTGTCATCTGACAACTTATAAAGTCCGCTACCATTCCCTCCCAACCAGATATTGCCTTCATGGTCCTCCAGAATACTATTTATCTTTTCAATCTTTCCCGATTCGGGATCATCCAGCTTATAACGCAGGTATGTATAATCGAAGCGTTTACGCGATTTGGCAAACGAAAACAAATCTATAATAAACACTCCCTGTGAAGAACCAACCCACAAACGTTTTTTCTTGTCTATCAGAAGTGCGTGAATTGATTCGAATTCGTTTGTAACCCTATCCAACAACACTCTACTAAAAGAATTTGTTTCACGATCGTAAAACAATAATCCACGAGTGGAACCAAACCAGATTCCCCGATTGATGGTATCCTCGCAAGCACTACTGATAAAATCGCCTTTCAACGTAGAAAATTCCTCACGGGTATATCGCTTGAATTTCCTTTCATCCGGTTTGTTCAGATCGAGGTCGTTGATACCAACTCCCCACGTATAAATCCACAAATGATTGTCTGCGGTTGTAAACAGACCGTTAATTGTATTATTACTGATCGAGGTCATATCACCCGGAGAGAACAAATATCGTTTATACGAATTGGTTACCGGATTCCATTCTACCAATCCTCTCTCTACCAGCCCAATCCATAAATTACCCGAAGCATCCTCGGTTATGGCATTAGCCGCCGCATGTTCACCTTCCTTGCCCAATAAAGGGCATGCCCACATTTCTGTCTGCAATCGTTTAGGTGAAAGCAGGTTAATGCCACCAGTCTCCGTACCTAACCAAATGGTTTCTCCAGAAGTAAATATACAATTGATGCCATTACAGTTAATGCCAGATCCATTTTGAGTATTACCTTGACGAATGAAAGAGAAAGTATCTGTATCACGATGGTATACATTCAATCCGTTCAGTGTGGAAACAATCAGATATCCCAATTCTGTCAGTTTGATATCCGTGATATAAGCCTGACTCAACATACCGGGACGGTGCGTAGAGTAACGGTATCTTTTCAGACTTTTGGTAGAATGATTGTATTTGAACAGTCCGCGATTGGAGCCAATCCAAAGAAAGTCCCCATCCATCAGTAAACAGGATATGCGCCAGTCTTCACTGAAAGGTACCAGTTCATCGGACAAAGGAACTGCCTTTAAAATATGGTTACCTGCCTTTTCTATTATACAAATCTCATTGTCAATGCCAGCACAGACAAAATCCCCCATATCCACCACAGCATGAATGGGTGAAGTGGCTTTTGACCTCAGTACATGATATTCACACACTTGCCCGTTAGCATCCAGACGAAGATGCCACAAATCATTGTTACATGCTATCCACAAATCATCTTTCTTGTCTTTGTAAATAGTATGAATAAAGCTATTTTGCAAACGATGAAGGATGGTATCAGAAGGAAAAGGAAGCCGGACGGAAGCGTATGTATTCAAGTCTATCAAATCGAGACCTCCTTCCGTGGCAACCCACAAACGCTTGAATTTGTCTTCACATAGGTGATGTACAAATCCGTTTTTCAAACGAATAGGATGTGTCTGGGAATTATAATTCAGAAACTGATAACCATCATAACGCGCAAGCCCGTTGTAAGTAGCAGCCCAAATATAGCCGTCAGAGTCCTGAATAATGTCTGTCACAACACTATAAGGAAGTCCAAAACGTTCGGTTATGAAATGAAAGTTGTACCGGTTGAAGAAGCGGTCTGATTCGTTGGAATAGGCAGAGCATACCCAACTTAAACAGACTAATACAACCAGCAACTTCAATCGTCTCATAACCAAGCTACTTTTTCAAATCCAACCTTTCAGAAACGGAAATCCCGCTCTCCTTTTACGATCTGTTCCAAATATTCGGAAGCTCGGGTTCGTATGGCTGCATTCGGAACATGCTGCATCTCTTGCCTGATCATCCGCCTACCCAACTCACGGGTTTCTTCCGACGCATAATCCTCCAGATACTCCTGCAAGGTAATCAAGGCATTAGGCAAACAGCAATTGGCTATCTGACCGCTTTTTACCAACGACATGAACCGGTCACCCGTACGTCCGGCACGGTAACAGGCTGTACAGAAGCTCGGAATGTAGCCCAGACGAAGCAACCAGTTGACTACTTCGTCCAGCGTCCGGGTATCGCTTACATCGAACTGAGCGGAATTCTCTTCCGGCAATTCGGGCGCAGCATAACCGCCCACACTGGTACGCGAACCGCCGCTAATCTGTGAAATACCAATGTCGAGCACTTTCTCGCGTGACTTCTGCGACTCTCGTGTCGAAATAATCATCCCTGTATAAGGCACACTGACGCGAATCACAGCTACAATCTTCTGGAAAGTCTCGTCGGAAATGGCATTCTCGAAGGTGCTGGCATCAATGTCGTCGGCTGAGCAGATACGGGGAACGCTGATGGTATGAGGACCTACGCCAAACGCTGCTTCCAAGTGTTCGGCATGCATTAGCAAACCTACAAAATCGTAACGATATGTATTCAGTCCGAAAAGCACTCCCAAGCCTACATCATCGATACCGGCCTGCATGGCACGGTCCATGGCTTCCGTGTGATAGGCATAATTGCTCTTCGGTCCACGCGGATGAAGTTTCTCATAATTTTCCTTATGATAAGTCTCCTGGAAAAGAATATAGGTACCGATGCCTGCCTCTTTCAGCTTGCGATAGTTTTCGACAGTTGTAGCAGCAATGTTCACATTCACCCGGCGGATAGCTCCGTTTTTGTGATGAATACTGTAAATGGTCTGTATCGACTCCAGGATATATTCTATCGGATTATGCAAAGGATCTTCGCCGGCTTCGAGTGCCAGACGCTTGTGCCCCATGTCTTGCAAGGCTATCACTTCGCGGCGTATTTCTTCCTGCGTGAGTTTCTTGCGGGCAATAGTCTTGTTCTTTACATGATAAGGACAATAAACACAGCTGTTGACACAATAATTGGAAAGGTAGAGCGGGGCAAACATCACAATACGGTTGCCGTAGAAGCGCTGCTTGATTTCCTTGGCCAGACGGAAAAGTTCTTCCGTCAAATCCGGCTGGTCGCATTCGAGCAACACTGCTGCTTCGCGATGCGAAAGCCCGCGACACTCGCGTGCCTTCTCTATCAGCGAACTGATCAGTACACGGTCGTCCTTATGCTGACGGGCGTACTCCAGTGTATCAAGTATTTCTTCGTGATTGATAAACTCTGTCGCTATAGACGATTGGGGATTATAAGCCATTATCTTGATCCTTTCTTATCTTATTCTTTATATTCCGTCAACTGTTTCTCTGTCTCTGAATCAGAACCGCGACAATGATGATGGAGCCCTTGACCAACCCCTGAAGATTGACCGGAGCGCCCCACATATCCAGCGCGTTGGAGATGATCCCGAGAATGAATACGCCGGCAACCGTTCCGGCAATGGAACCGCGCCCGCCGTTCATGGCGGTGCCGCCGATGATCGCAGCCGCAATCGCATCAAGTTCATAGGAAAGCCCCGCATCCGTGGAACTGATCGAATTCAGGCGCGTACTGAAAAGAAACGCCGAAACTCCGGCGGTGAAGCCGGCAATCGCATAAGTAATGAAACGGATGACGCTCGTCCGGATCGCCGCATATTCCGCAGCTTTCGGATTGGCGCCCGTAGCACAGATATGCCGTCCGAGCGAGGTCTGGCGCAGAACCACGCCGAAAACCACCGCGAGCCCGAAGAAAATCCATGCGGGAAGCGGAAGGCCGAGGAACGCCGCACTGCCCAGGGA
>ERZ780207.2240-NODE-2240-length-14372-cov-36.953412_pt1 | contig 14372 bp, 8 predicted proteins | sample MGYA00510977_ERZ780207 | MGnify/ENA primary metagenome ERZ780207 (study PRJEB29588, sample SAMEA2151383) | human gut metagenome | biome: human gut; feature: human-associated habitat; material: faeces | place: Denmark | collected 2008/2010 ... | reverse complement strand
TCATGCGCCTCAAGGAAGATGCCATGAACAATGGGCAGACAAAGCCTGCCTATAACCTTCAAATTGCGACAGAGAATCAATATTGGACGAATTTCGCCCTTTATCCCAATCCAACAGACACCCTGACCTTCAAGCCTTTTTTGGATAAGTACAAGAAAAGATATGGAAAGCAATCCAAGAGCGTCACCGCAGACTCAGGGTATGGCTCGGAGGAGAACTACGAGTACCTAGAGATGGAAGAGATGATGGGTTATGTAAAGTACAACTGGTTTCACAAGGAACAGCATAAGCCTTTCAAGGAGGATGCCTTCAACCAAGCGAACTTCTACTACAACAGGGATGATGACTATTATGTCTGCCCCATGGGACAACACATGGAACCTTGTGGACAACGGCAAACGAAAAGTGACTCCGGCTATGTGTCTGTCATTACATTATATAGAGCACAACGATGTGATGGATGTCCGCTTGGAAGTCTCTGCAAGAAATCCAAAGGCAACAGAACCATATATGTCAACCATAAACTGAATGCATATAAAAAGGAAGCCTTCCTGCTACTAACGTCTGAAGAGGGCTTGAAACACAGAAGCCAGCGACCGATAGAGCCGGAAGCTGTATTTGGGCAGATGAAGGCGGATATGCATTATAAGCGATTCAGGCATTTTGGAATGGACAAGGTTTATATGGATCTAGGATTGTTCGGAATGGGATTCAATTTGAAGAAATATTTGGGTATAAAACGATAAAACTCAATTTTGGTTGTTTTATCGTCAGGGATAACTATGCCCTTTTGTGAACTTCCTGCCTGTTTATAATAGAGAAAATCGGAAAAAGTAAAATTTGCAGACGATATAATATGATTCCCTTTTTGGAATAGGCTACGATACTTCTAGGATTATGCAATAAATAACATAAAAGAGGGTGCGCCATAGACTTATGACACACCCTCGTTTTCTTTATATATCAACGTAGATTGTAAGTAGAATTATTTGCTGAATGTAATGTTATCCACGTGGTCGTTCACGTAGATATTCGCCATATCTGCGGTCTTGTACCACTTTGGCTTTCCCGGCATATCATCCGAAATCACTTTACCATTAATCGTGAAGTTCTCGAAGCGGATGTTTTTCACCTTGCGGCTCTGGTCGTAACCGGCGATGATGCCCATGTTGGGAGCTTCTCCGGTGTAGGCGATGTTGCGCAGGGTGATATCCTCGATGCCTCTGCCTGGGGCAGAACAGTACTTCTTGTTGAAGCATACACGCATATTGAAGAGCATGCCCTTGCGGATGTTGTCGATGTGGAAGTTCTGGAAGGTAACGCCCTTTACCAGGATGTTGTCGCCATTGTTGATTCCGATGCAACCCTGATAGTCTATCTGGTTTTCGGTGTGCTCCAGGATGTCGATGTTATCATAGAGCACATTGCTGATTTCCTCGTTCTCAGGCGTCTCGCTGTGCAGACCTATCATGATAGGGTGAGCTACGTCTGCCCACATCACGAAATCCTTGATGGTGATGTTCCTGCAACCGCCATGATAGTTCTTGCGGGTGCAGTAGATGGTAGAGCAGTCGTCGCTGGTACGGGCGAAGAGGTGCTCCTGGTAGATGTTGTTGCTGGCAAAGATGTTGAAACCGTCGCCCCAGCCATACCAGCTCATCACCTTGGCATTCTTCACGGTCACGGAATCGCTACCGCCGATAGGCAACTGGGTGGTGAGAGGGCCGTCGATATACACGTTCTTGCTGTATCTCACCATGATACCCTCGTGATGGCCCGGCATTACGATGCCGTGACCGAGAATCTTTACATCCCTAGAGCCATAGGTGGATAACCAACCCTTGATGACGGCTTCGTTATCGATGAAAACAGTCTTGCCTGATGCTATGTGAATAGAATCGCCCTTGAAATCGTGAACGCCCGGGCCGAAATACATCAGGTCTTTTTTCTTTTTTACCTTAGGTTTTTCTAAAATGTTGTCTGCGAAGATTTGGAGATTCTGGTGGATGTTGCCGTTGATTTCAACGGAGAGGTAGCGGGGGCGGTCGAGAGAGAATGTCAACGTGTTGCCCTCTTGCTTAGCCTCTATTCCGTAGGAAATCGGACGGATCTTATAACTTTTGATATCCTGAGCAATGCTCTTTACCAGTATTTCAACTTTACCTTCGAATTCAAACTTAGCTACGGATGTGACCTCTACATTGTGCTTGGCATCAGCCACCCTATCCACCTTGAAGGCGTAGGTATCGATGTCTTTCCATTCGCCGTTCGCAATGCGGGCTTTTACCTCGAAGTCTTTCTTGAGTTCGATGCCGGCAGGAGCCTTGGCTATTACCAGACGGTTATTCGCCGCCGTATGCCCTTTGGCTGTCATCGATAGAACGATGAGGCATAGCATTAGTGTTGTTAATATCTTCTTCATATAGAAAGAGTATTTCTTGGATAATATACTTGTTTTTATCATAAATAAAAATCTCCGTTCAAAAGTTTTGAATGTACGTTCATAAGTATTGAATGTGTATTCAGAACTTTTGAACATAGGTTCAATGCTTTTGAACGAAGAATTCCCTTAACCCTAGAGAATTTTCTCTCTAGAGCTTTTTTATTTTTCCATTCGTCTGCGCTGTGATTTTACCAGCCAGGGTTCTGTGTCAACGCAGGGTTCAGACGAATCTGCTGCAATGGGATTGCATCGAGATAGTCGCGCTGGATCCAATGCAGGTTCTCTGCCAGTACTGCAATGGTACGGCCATAGTCTGGATCATCCTTGCTTACGCCGGCACTCTCATCATACAGACCATACTGGGTAGGATACTTCTCTGGATAGTAGCAAGGCTCGCCGAAGTACTGGTTGTCGTTACACTTGTTGGTAGTGTATGCTGTGTTCAACACGTGGCGACCCAACTTCTGTCCGCGGAGGTTGATCTGTGCGATGCCCCAGCGCTTCAAGTCATCCATACGGAAACCTTCTCCGAAAAGCTCGCAAGCACGCTCACGGCGAATCTCATCGAGCATGTTCATCTTATGACAGATGGTCTTGTTGGTCTTGTAATCCCACCATCCTGCATCCCAGACGTCCTTGATGAGCGCATTGGTGAGGTGGGCAACACGGGCACGGTCGCGAAGCAGATTGATGGAGATGTCGAGATCGGCATCAGAAATCTGACCATTGCCCAATTCGCATGTAGCCTCGGCATAGTTGAGATATACTTCGGCAAGGCGAAGGATAGGCCAATCAGGTGACTCCGTCTTGTCTGCACGGGTTCCTTCCGGATTGTACTTGCGGCAGCCGTATCCATAGAACGTGGTGTTGCCACGGAGACTTGGATGGAATACACCACGAACGCTGGAGTAAGCAGGATCTGACGAGTCGTATTCATCATTGTTCTTTACTATCAATGGCTCTGGATAAGGTTTGCCGTCAGCCTCTGCATGAGGAGTGCTGTATTCCGGGCGGTTGCCCCAGCTTACACGGTCAGGACACCAGGTGCAGCCTACGAATCGGTAGTCGCGGTTGTGGTACTCGCCAGCGAAGGTACCCCATCCCTCAAACTCTGGGTTGTTCTGGGCATCCTTCATATCGCCTGTGTAACTGATGCGGATAGGCAATCCGTTGCGGCAGAGGAATGATTCGCCAAACTGGGCGCTGATGCCCACGCCCTGCCCGGTCTGTATGGTATGACCGATGTTCTTGCCCACGCGCTTCAAGTCGTAGTCATATTTCTTGTAGATGATGAACTCCTTGTTGGTGCTCTTTCCCTTTCCCCAAGGGTTGGATACGTTGCCACCTTTGTCGTCTATATTAAAGAGGTAGTAGTAGCTCAGCGAGTCGCACTCGTTCCAGAGGGCGTAAGTGCCATTGTTCTTCGCCTCGTCCATCACCGCCTTCGACATGTTCTTTGATTCGGTCAGCATATCGGTAACAGAAGGATAGCCCTGAGGTTTAGTAGTACCTGCACCCTTCTCGGTGCCGTCACCATCCAGGTCGTAGTTGATGGTTGGCACGTATTTCTCCCAAGTAGCCTCATAGAGGAGTACTCTTCCCAGGTAAGCCTGAGCAGCCTCCTTGCTGATGCGTCCCTTGTCGGCTGCAGCAATGGCAGTCTCCTTAGGGAGAAGTTCGATGGCTTTGCGGAGGTCGGCTACAAGGAAGTTGAATACCTCGTAGCGGCTCTTTCTAGGACCATAGAGTGCCTCGTCGTTTACATCGAGTACATGGTCAATGATAGGCACACCGCCAAAGTGCTGCAACAGGTAGAAGTAAGCCATGCCACGGAAGAAGTAGGCAGTACCTACCGAGGCATTGATGGCTTTCTTGTCGCCGGTGTATTCTTCTGCCTTTTTCAGCAGGATGTTGTATTGGCGGATGTTGTTGTAGTTGCCGCTCCAGTTGCCGTTGCTCTCTGGAGCTGAACCACTGCCATTGGAATCGAGACCTGTGATGTCGGTGCCGCCATCCCATTTCCCGTAGTCCCAACCACCCATTAGGTCAACAAAGCGGTCGGCAGCCTGCTGGAATTGGGTTGCATTCTTGAATGCGATGGCTTCGGTAGCGCTGGATAATGGTTCCTTTTCAAGGAAGTCGCTGCATGAGGTCATGCCTGCTACGAGTGCTGAAGCCATCAACAATTTTGTTATATTTGATTTCATAATTGTTTCCTTTTAAAATAATTGTTTCTTTTTTCTCTTAGAATGTCAAGTCGAGACCGAATGTAATCTGGCGGCTGAATGGGAAGGTATTGTTGGATGCCTCACCATATTCTGGATCGTATCCATCCTTCACCTTGGTCCACTCCCAGAGGTCATCGCCAGAGAAGTAAACTCTCAGCTTGTTGATGCCAGCCTTTGAGGTCCATGCCTTTGGCAGGGTATAGCCTACAACGAGTGACTTCAGACGGATGTACTTGTTGTTCTGTACGCTCACGTCCTTGTTCTGATAGTTCCACTTGTTGAAGTTCTGGTCGCGGGAAGCGATGGCATATTCGGCATTCGGTTTTTCCTCGCTCCACATCTTGCCCATAAAGGATACGTTCTGTCTTGAGGAGCCTGAAACCCAAGGAGCATATATGTAACCTGTGCGCAGAATCTTCTGCTTGCCGATGCCCTGGAAGAATGCGTTGAAGTCGATTCCCTTCCACTCCAAGCCTGCCTTGATACCGAAGGAGAGACGTGGTGCTGCATCACCTGCGTAGTAAATATCGTAACGGGTGATGACACCATCACCATCGAGGTCAACCACCTTGCGGGCTCCAGGGCGCAGGGTATTGGTCTTCTGCTTACCAGGAGCTGGGAGGATGTTGCCTTCCTTTGGACCAGTGTGGTCAGCGTTCCAATAATATTTATCGTAGTATGCATCTACTTCTGTCTGATTCTGGAACAGTCCGTCGGTCTTATATACGTAGATGGAGTTGCGAGGTTTGCCTATCAGTCTGTTGGAGTTCATACCTGCGTTTGGCACATTCTCGTTGTTGGTGAGTTTCTTCACCTCAGAGCGGGCATCTGTAAGATTGAAGCCAACGTTGTATTTCACTTCGCCAATCTTGTCGCGCCAGTTGATGGCAAACTCCCAACCGCGGGCACCGAACTTACCGTCGTTTACCTTAGGGGCGCTGGCTCCGAGTACCTGAGGATACTCTACGCTGATAAACATACCCGTATTGTTCTTGATGAAGTAATCGAACGATCCACTCAGGCGGTTGTCCAGCAGGGTGAAGTCGAGACCGAAGTTATGGCTCTCGATGGTTTCCCAACTGCGCTGGTCGCTGGTCATTCCGCCCAGCCACATGGTGGTATGTGCACTAGGATTGATGCCGAGGATGGTGCTGCCGGTTGAGAGAGTTGCATAACGCTCGTAGTTGCCGATGCCTTCCACGCTGCCTGTCTTACCATAGTTGTAGCGCAGCTTCAGGTCGTTGAGCCAGGTAAGGCTCTTCATCCATTTTTCGCCTGAGATACGCCAGTAGCCAGATACGGAATAGAAATTCTTCCAGCGCTGTGACTTTGCCAGCTTGGATGAACCATCTCGACGTCCTAAGAGTTCGATGGCGTAGCGATTGTCATAATCGTAGTTCAAGCGGGAAATATAAGATACCAATCCCCATGAGCTCTTGCCGCCACTTGCGCCATTGTTGCCGCCTCCCTGAAACATATTCAAATCTTCCAGACCTGAACCCTCGAAGATAGGACCCTTTTTTCTGGATGCAGATAAGCCCTTGTAGGTTTCCTGCTCTGCAGTCATACCCACCATGGCTGCTACATGATGAACTTCTGCAAAGGTATTCTTGTAGTTGAGCATGGTACTGAGGTTCATGTTCTCCCAACGCTTGTTAGTCTGATCCATATTGCCAGGGCTCTTCTTGTTGCCAGTAGGAGTACCTATCCAGTCATAATACTGCACCTTATAATAAGTGCTCTGGCTGTTCTCTTCTACCATCTTGTAGGCTGCATTACCTGTAAGGGTCAAGCCCTTGAGCAATTTATGGAAGTCGTATGTGCCCTGCACGTTGCCACGCAAGGTGGTGAGATAATAGTGAGATGTACCACCATTGAGCAAACCGCCCAGAGGGTTGCGGCTTCCAGAGAAAGTATCGTATGGGTCGCCATTCTCATTGAAGATAGGCCAGAACCACTGGTCCTCCCATCCTTTTCCCAAGTCCTGTGAAGGGGTCTGGCGATGACGTTTCTCGTATGAGATATTGGTGGAAACCTTGAAGTCTTCTGTTGCCTTGTAGTCGGCATTGAGTCGGGCACTCCATTTACGTTGGCCATCATAAGCCGGCTTCAACTGCGAACGTGCACTCTCATATCCCAAGGAGAGGTTGTAGCCGAATCGCTGGTCTGCTCCCGAAATATTGATGTTATGCTTCTGGGAATTAGCCTGTCCGTAGAGGGCGTCCATGATGTTTTGGGTGGTGTCCCAACGCTCTATTTTGTTGCCATTACGCAGGGTTAATATCTTTCCGGCACGGAGGGCATTGAAGAGCTTTTCGCCTTTATATACGGTAGGATTGCCTGTCTCTGGGTCGATATCGGTCTCATCGAGGGTAGCACCGCCGAAAGTGTTGAATACCCACCAGTTTATATTCTTATGGATAACAGCTGGGTCTGTGGCACCTGAAGTAACCTTGGCATCGTTGTACTGAGCCTCGTAAAACATGTCCAGCCATTCGCTGGAAGTGGTCAATGGAGCCTGGATACCATCGATGGTACGACTGATAGAACCATTGTAAGAGATGTGAGTCTTACCTTCCTTTCCACGCTTGGTAGTAACAAGGATAACACCATTTGCTGCACGTGAACCATAGATGGCAGCAGAGGCATCTTTCAATACGGAGATATTGTCGATATCGTTGCCGTTCATGGAGTTGAATTCATCCATGGAACCTGTTACGCCATCAATGATGATGAGAGGGGCGGAGTTACCGTTGATGGAAATATCACCACGAATCTTGAAGGTTGCCCCCTCAGTACCCGGACGGGTAGAGTTACGGGTAACGGTCAAGCCTGGAATCTCACCCTGCAGGGCTACGGCTGTAGAAGACACGGCGCGGTCCTTGAACACTTCCTCACCCTTGATCTGGGTGATGGCAGAGGTAAGTGAAGCCTTCTTCTGCTGGCCATAACCCACTACGACAACATCATCGAGCTTGCTGGCATCTTCTGCAAGCGTGATTTTGAGATTTCCACCTTTGGCATCTTTGATGATTTGAGTCTTATAGCCAATATATGAAATTTCCACTCTACCATTAGCATTAGGGAGAGTAAACTTACCATCAAGGTCAGTAACTGTACCATTTTTGCTACCTTTCACTCTCACCGATGCACCGATGATAGGTTCGCCGTTTTGGTCAACTACGGTACCTTGTATGGTATTGCCTTTCTGCTGTTGTATGCTCATACTGAGCACCTCTGCTGCAGAAACCTGAAGCGATGGGCTTGCTGCCAAGCACAACATCGGCAAAACAAATAGATGTTTCTTCATCTTCTCTAAAGGTTTTGATGTTAATAATTTTGTTATTTCTATATTTGATACGAATGTATTGCAGATTATACTTAAGCAAAAATAAAAAAGTATCTTTTTCTAAAAAACTTTTGGTGTAGTTTTAGAAAACTAGTATCTTTGCATCGTTCAACTCATCAAAAAGAAGAAAAAACGTCATCAACTAAAAGATAACAACAACGATAACAAGATGAAAGTATTGCGTCTATTCCTTATATTAATAGTGTTTTTCGTTAGCCATCTGCAGGCTAGCGCCCAATATTCTTTTCGCCTTATCAATGCGAGCAAAGGTTTGCCGGATGATGAGGTGAAGGCTCTTTTCTGGACTCCCGATGGCAGATTGGGCGTGCGAACTTCTTCCAGTCTTTCCTTCTTCGATGGCTGCACCTTCCGTTCGGTTCCTCCGATGGGCGATGAAGCTTATGCTACCGATTATGTGTCGGCTTTATCCACGGCTTATGTGGATGCCCGGCAGCGGGTATGGATCAAGGAACTGGGAAAGTTTCTTGTGTTCGATTTGACGCGGAATGCCTATGTGCGGGATGTCAGAGGCTTGCTGGCTTTGATGGGCATCAGGGAGAATGTGCGTGATTTCTTCATCGATTCGGCGAAAGACCTCTGGTTTGTCACCGCATCGGGAAAGATGCTGATGGTGAAAGCATCCAAGGAGGGAAAAGCCGAGATGCAATGCCGGCAGATGAAGATAAGAACCAGGGGGTTGCGTGATGTGTGCAGTTTTGGAGGAAACCACTGGCTTCTTTATTCGGATGGTTGGGTGATAGGGATGAATGCATCCATGAACAAGATCATCTCTTCTGAGCGGGTGTGGAAGGGAGATGTTCCTGCTCGCGACTTCATGCAGTTTGCCCAGAATCAGCATCAGCTTTGGCTGATGTGGAACCATGGCGTGGCTTCCTATCAGCCTTCTATGCCTGCGGGCTATCAGTCTTCTGCGCCAGCCCGAAGTCACTGGGTACATCGTTATGAGAATGATGCGGTGGCATTGGTGACACTTTGCATTGCTGAGGATGGAACGGCGTATGCCAGCATCCGACAGGCGGGGCTCTTGTCTATTGCTCCCAATGGCAAGATTTCTCTTCTTTCGGAGATTCAAACCTTGGATGGCAAGACTTTGATAGATGATATCCAGGGCATCGCTTGCAGACAGGGTAACTTGATGTTGGGTTTTAGGAGTAAGGGTCTCTGTTTATATCATCCCAACTTGCAGCAGTTTGCCTATTCGTCTTTTGCAGCCATAGGGCTGAAGATGAACAGCTATTGTGTCAATGATTTGCCAGATGGTCTTTCGCTGTTATCTACCGATAAGGGATTGTTTGGCCTGGATGCCCTGAATCATCAGGCTTCTCCTATCTTTATGGGTGGTTCCGATTTTATCAGAAGCATGGTGGATAGCAAGGGAAGAATTTGGGCAGGAAGTTTCCGGCAGGGACTGTTCCTGCGGGAAAACGGGACCACTCATCACATCATGCAGGGTGGCATTCCTGCCAGAGACATCAACTACGACGTCGTGCGTGGATTTCTGGAAGACAGCCAGCATCGCATCTGGGTGAATTATCATGGAGGCATCGGATGCTTTGATGAGCAGAACAGGCGAATTGTGCCTTTGGAAAACAAGGTGCTGGAGAAATATAAGATGGTCAACGACTTTAAGGAGGATAGCCAGCATCGCATCTGGGTGGCTGCCACCCAAGGCTTGTTCGTGTATTCGCCAACTACCCGGCGTTCCCTTTTCCCAAAGGATCTGGTAGATGATGAGGCTACGCAGGTGAAGCTGAACGGACCTTGCAAGGCTTTGCTCATCGACCATCAGGGATGGGTATGGGTAGGAACGCTCAATGGACTTTTCGTGATTAATCCTAAGGATAAGTCTTCCCGTTTCTTCGGAAAGGCTGAGGGAATGCCCAACGAGGTGATAGGTGGGCTGATAGAAGACAGATATGGCAATGTATGGGCTACCACACCTAATGGACTTTGCAGATTCCAGCGCTTGCTGGATGGAGAACTGAAGCTGATTGTGTTTGATAGCCAGAACAAGTTAGGGCAGAGTAATTTCGGCTGGATGTCGGTGGGGCATCTGGCGGGCGGAAATCTGTTCTTCGGCACACAAGGCGGATACTATGTCATCAATCCGGCTGATGTGAAGGAGATGAAATATACGGGTCATCCTATCTTCACTTCTCTCTGGGTGAACAATCAGGAGGTGGTGCCGGGCAGGGAGATAGATGGAAGAGTCATCCTGACTTCTACCCTGGAAGCTACCAGTCAACTGGTGTTGAAACATCAAGAGAACTTCATCACCATCCTCTTCTCGGGTCTGAATTTCGACATGCCTACTCACACCTATTATAAATATAGGCTTAAGGGATTGAGCGATAGATGGGTGGAAATCAATCCGCAGGATGGAGTGGGCAGGGCAAGCTTTATCGACCTGGCTCCGGGCAGTTATGAACTGGAGGTTTATTCTGCCGGTTTCGACAAGGTGTGGAGCAAGCAGCCTGCTACGCTGCTGATAGAGGTACAGCCTCCTTTGTGGGCCACCTGGTGGGCAAAGCTTATCTATTTTTTACTCTTTGTAGCCATTCTGGTATGGGGATTCCGTTGGAAGATGGAGCAGAACCGCAGGCGTATGGAAGATGAGAAATATAAGGAGCTGGAGGAGATGAAATACCGCTTCTTCACCAACATCAGTCATGAATTCCGCACCTTGCTCACGCTTATCATCACGCCTATAGGAAGTATCCTGAAGCGTACTGAGGATGGCGAGACTCGTGCACAGCTTAACGATGTGAGCAGGAATGCAGGCGACTTGCTGCAACTGGTGAACCAGCTCCTCGATTTCCGGAAGATGGAGATGAACGGCGAACGCCTGAACCTGCAGAGTGGAAGCCTGAACGAGTTTATCCAATATACCACGATGAAGTTTATGCCGCTTGCCGAGCAGAAGAACATCCGTCTGGATTTCTGCGACAAGACCGAGGGCTTGTTTATGTATTTCGACAAAGATAAGTTGGGCAAGATATTGACCAATCTACTCTCCAATGCCTTGAAGTTTACGAAGGCAGGTGGAAAGGTAAGTGTCTGTCTGGAGAAATGTATCCTGGATAGCAGGAGACATGCTCATATCGTAGTAGAGGATACGGGCTGTGGCATTTCGAAGGAAGACCAGGCGCATGTCTTCGAGCGTTTCTATCGCACGGAGCAGGAGCCTAGTTTGCGCCAGGTGGGTTCGGGCATCGGATTGAATATGGTGTATGAATACATCAGACTGCACGAAGGCAAGGTTTCGCTGGAGAGTGAAGAGGGCAAGGGCTCAAGGTTTATCGTGGATATCCCTGCCGACCTGAAGCGGGAAGTGCAGCAGGAGGCTTCTGAGGAGAACCGCATGGCAGCACCGGTGATGGCTGATGTTGTGGATGGTGCCGTAGGTGTGCAAACATCCAGGAAGATAGAGAAGACCGTGCTGGTTGTTGAGGATAATGAAGACTTCTGCCATTTCCTCTCTCAAGAGCTGAGCCGTATATATAACAAGGTGATGACGGCAAAGGACGGAATAGAAGGGGCCATGATGGCCGAGGCAGAGAACCCTGACATCATAGTAAGTGATGTGATGATGCCAAGGATGAGCGGTACGGATATGTGTCGCCGCATCAAGGAGAACATCGAGACCTCGCATATCCCTATCATCCTGCTCACGGCATGGAGCACAGACGAGGGCAGGGCTGCTGGCTATAAGGCGGGAACCGATGCCTATATCGCCAAGCCTTTCGACATGGAGGTGCTCCTGGCGCGCATCAGCAATCTGCTGGAAAAGCAGGAGAAGCGCCAGCGAGACTTCTCTCACAGCATCTCGCTCGACCCGAAGACAGTGACCGATTCTTCGCCTGACGAGAAGTTCCTGAAGGAGATTATCGCCTGCATCGAGAAGAACATCGATAACTCGGAATACACCATCGATTCCTTGGCTGCCGATGTGGTGATGTCGAGAATGAGTCTCTATAGAAAGATGAAATCCCTGACGGGACAGACGCCTGTCGATTTCATCCGAATGGTGAGATTGAAGACGGCAGCAAAGCTCCTGAAAGAGGAGAAATGCAATGTCTCGGAGGCTTGTTATCGCACAGGTTTTGCTTCTCCGCAGAACTTTGCCAAGCATTTCAAGGAGATGTTCGGCGTATTGCCATCGCAGTATTCTTAAAAGATGAGACGTTGTAAGTGGTTGATAATCAACGATAGTATGAGGTTGGTACGTTTCACATATATCGTTGGTACATTTGATACATCTGCTTTTAAAGGTTTGTATTACCTTTGCAGCAGAAATCAAACAACTATCAAACGATTATGGAACAGTCAACTCATAACCAGGCGCAAATGATCGCCGCCTTTTATACCATTCATCAGAATGAACTCGTCAACTTCGCCACTTCCCGCTTAGGTAATCGCGAGGAGGCAGAAGATCTTGTACAGGATGCTTTCATCAAGATGATGACCTTTGATGGTATCATCAACGAGGCAACCATCAAGTCGTTTGCCTATACCATCACAGCCAACAAGGTGAAGGACCTTCTCCGCCGCCGCATCTTCCGTCATCAGATGGAGGAAAGCAAGAAGTATGAGATGGAACTTCAGCATAGTCATGCAGAGCGCCTTGCCGAATATCACGATACTCTCCGTATCGTGAATCAGAATGTGGACAAGCTTTCGCCAACCTGTGCCAAGGTTTATCGCATGAGTCTGTTCGACGACATGACGGCTGGCGACATTGCAGAAGAACTCCAGGTGTCTAAGCGCACCGTGGAGTCTCAGCTCTTCACCTCTCGCAAGCAGATGAGGGCGATGATGCAGGAGGCTATGTAGTATAATAATATAAGGTGAAAATATGAACTTAGACAGACTTTTCTTACGACTCCGTTACCTATGGGCGTTCTACAAGAGCACGCTGTGGGTTACCATACCTTTTGGTTTGGTGACAGGTTGTATCGTCTTTAGGGAAAAGGGAATAGAGGAAGCCGTCAAGGTCTTCTTGTATTTCTATACGATATGGGGCTTGCTGCTGGATGCTATAGGTAAGTTGGTGTTCAAGAAGTCGGTGTTCTTCTTCTATTATAATGCTTCGTGGACCATCCTTAAGCTTTATGCAGCGTCGTTTGGCATTTCCGCCACGCTTAGTTTGAGTATTCACTTTTTATTGAAATGGCTATGGTTTTGGTATTAGAGGCTGATAGTATTTATTATGAGATAGACGGCCATGAGATATTGAAAGGTGCTTACATCAATTGTAAGCAAGGTGAGGTCGTGGGCTTACTGGGGCGCAATGGCTGTGGCAAGTCAACGATGCTGGAAATTATCTTTGGCACCCGTCGTGGTGCCCATTCCTTTGTGCGGATAGGTGGTAAGGTTTATACGGATAAGGCTTTTCGTAGTGGAATGCTGAGGATGCAACCGCAGTTTGAGTATATTCCGAGAGGATTGAGAGTCTCTACCATCTTGCGAATGGAAGGTTATCATAAGGATGATATACAGGATGTCTTGATACAAGACATCTACGACTGCAAGGTAGGAGAGCTATCGGGTGGACTCTTGAAGTATTTCCAAATTTTTATATTCCTTCAGTCGCCAGTTCCTTTCGTGATATTGGATGAGCCTTTTGCGGGTTTGTCGCCTGTGGCTGTGGAGCATGTAATCGACTTGCTGAAAGAGGCCAAGAATACGAAGGGAATCATCGTTTCCGACCATAATTTTGCAGCCATTGACCGAATATCTGATAGGTTGATGTATATGGAGAATGGGCAAACGAGGGAGGTTGCCAGCTTGGAAGAGCTGAATGGATTGTATTATCGCATGTAAGTGATAGAGTTTCAATATTAAATACAGAGAAAGTCCACGGCTTTTCTATAAAGTTATTTTCTATAATGTATGAATACCGAAACATAGTAAAGGAAAAATCCAGTTTATAGCTTTATCGCTATAAGCTGGATTTTGTGTTTACTTCAAAAGAAGATTCTTTATCTCATATATAAAATAGCCAAGCATAGGAGAGCCAAAGCTCCTGCTATTAGCGCAAACAATAATCCATAGAAGAGTTTGGGTACTTTCTGTGGAACTCGTAACTTGGATATTAGCCTTTTATTTGATATTATCAAAAAGCACAGTACTAATATGAATATCCATAAAACCAAATACTTTTCCATAAATACTTTAATTTATTACTTTATTTCTCGGCGATGTTTTACGTTGCCTTACTCGTTACCATTCTCATTTGTACGAAGAGAGGGATAATATTTATTTACTGAAGTTTCGCAAGTGAATAAATATCAACTTGCTTGTTTATAAATATACATATTACGCAGCGTAT
>ERZ780207.2226-NODE-2226-length-14442-cov-11.009592_pt1 | contig 14442 bp, 10 predicted proteins | sample MGYA00510977_ERZ780207 | MGnify/ENA primary metagenome ERZ780207 (study PRJEB29588, sample SAMEA2151383) | human gut metagenome | biome: human gut; feature: human-associated habitat; material: faeces | place: Denmark | collected 2008/2010 ... | reverse complement strand
GACCATGTCCATGCCGTAGCGGCGGCAGGTCTGATAGTCGTCCGCACCGAAGCCGGGCGCGGTGTGGACGCAGCCCGTACCGGAATCCATCGTGACGTAATCAGCCAGCACCAGGCGGCTCGTCTTGGGCAGGAACGGGTGCTGGGCGAGCATATTTTCATAGAAGCTGCCCGGGTGGGTCTCGACGATCGAATAGTGCTCGATCTTGCCGACGGCCATGACCTTCTCCACGAGCGCCTCGGCGACGATATACATCTCGCCGTTGTCCTCATTCTTCACGACGGCATAGCTCTCGTCGGGGTGCAGGGCGATGGCAAGGTTGCCGGGCAGCGTCCAGATCGTGGTCGTCCAAATGACGAAATTGAGCTTGCTCTTATCGAGGTGGCTGAGCTTGCCGAGATCGTCGTTCATCGGGAACTTGACATACACGGTCGTGCAGGGGTCGTCCTGATACTCGATCTCCGCCTCGGCGAGAGCGGTCTCGTCGTGATAGCACCAGTAAACAGGCTTGAGGCCCTTATAGATGTAGCCCTTTTTGTACATCTCGCCAAAGACCTTGACCTCCTCGGCCTCAAAGCCGGGATCCATGGTCTTGTAGGGGTGCTCCCAGTCGCCCAGCACACCAATGCGCTTGAAGCCCTCCATCTGCACGTCGATATAGTGCTGGGCGAACTCGTGGCAGGCGGAGCGGAAGGCGGAAACGGGCATGGCCTTGTGGTTGAGCTTGTTCTGCTTGATGATGGCGCTCTCGATGGGCATGCCGTGGTTGTCCCAGCCGGGGATATAGGGCGTGTAGTAGCCGCGCATCGCGTAGGAACGGGTGATGAAGTCCTTCAGGGACTTGTTGAGCGCATGACCCATGTGCAATCCGCCGTTGGAGAACGGAGGGCCATCGTGCAGGGCGAAGCGGGGCTTGCCCTCGTTCTTTTTGAGCATGAGGTTGTAGAGGTCCATTTCCTCCCAGTGCTTGAGCATCTCAGGCTCGCGCTTGGGAAGACCCGCGCGCATCGGGAAGCCGGACTTGGGCATATTCAGCGTGCTTTTGTAATCCATGTTGCGTCTCCTTACATTTATATGAATTTTGTTCTCTTCAAGCTTGTGCTTAAATCATTTTTGCCGCGACCGCAAAAAATAAAAGCACCCTGTCCCATAAAGAGACAAAGGCGCTGACCTCTGCGGTACCACTCTTCTTGCTGTGTCTTGCACAGCCGCTCAAATGCTGCGATATAACGGTCGCACCCGTCCGGCCTTACTTAAAGTTCAGTCCGGCTGCTCCGAGGTGATATTCAGCCCTGCCGCGTCCCGCCTTTCACCAAAACGGCGGTTCTCTTTGCCGCGGGGGAGGGGCTTACTTGTCCTCATCCACGCATATTTCATAATACAGTAGTAATATATCGGCTTTTTTGGGCTTTGTCAACCCCGCCGCGGCGCTCTCGGGGCAGAAAAAGATGTAAATTTGGAGTAAAAACTTGTAAACTACGGCAAAATACGCCAGTGAGCGCTTGACAGCGCAAAAAAAATGTGATACCTTTTGCAGCACGGAAAAAAGGGAGTAGCCGGCGCCCACGGGCGTTGAGCAGATCGTCATCGCGGGAAAGTTTCCCCGGTCTGCTTGCGAAATGGCAAGACTTTTACCCCGGGCGGCGCCCGCGGTAGAGGTCTTTTTTCTTTTGTCCGGCTACCAAAACCGACTGAGTATAAGGAGTGTTTACAGCATGGAGTTTTTGCTTGACGGCATCCGCGCGGTCACACCGCAGCAGTGCGTGATGTATGTGGTGGGCGCGCTGCTCATCTATCTCGCCATCAAAAAGGACTATGAGCCCTCGCTTCTGCTGCCGATGGGCTTCGGCGCGATCCTCGTGAACCTGCCGATGTCCGGCGTTCTGAACCAGATGGTCGCGGGCGTGGGCGAGAGTCAGGGCATCATTCAGTGGCTCTTTGAAACGACGATCGAAGCGAGCGAAGCGCTGCCGCTGCTGCTGTTCATCGGCATCGGCGCGATGATCGACTTCGGCCCGCTGCTTTCAAACCCGAAAATGTTCCTCTTCGGCGCGGCGGCGCAGTTCGGCATCTTCTTTGCGATGATCGCGGCGGTCATGCTGGGCTTTGACTTGAAGGACGCGGCCTCCATCGGCATCATCGGCGCGGCGGACGGCCCGACCTCGATCTTAGTCTCGCAGGTCTTGCACTCCAATTATATCGGGCCCATCGCGGTGGCGGCCTACTCGTATATGGCGCTCGTGCCGATCATTCAGCCGTTTGCCATCAAGCTCGTCACGACGAAAAAAGAGCGTGCGATGCACATGCCGTATAACCCCAAGCACGTTTCCAAGGCGCTGCGCATCTGCTTCCCCATCATGGTCACGATCATCGCGGGCTTCATCGCGCCGATGTCCGTCTCGCTCGTCGGTTTTCTGATGTTCGGCAACCTGCTGCGCGAGTGCGGCTGCTTGGAGCGTCTTTCCCAGACGGCGCAGAACGATTTGGCGAACCTCATCACGCTCCTGCTTGGCATCACGATCTCCTTCTCGATGCAGGCCGACCAGTTCGTCAATCTCAAAACGCTCATCATCATGGCGCTGGGTCTTGTCGCCTTCGTCTTTGACTCCATCGCGGGCGTGATGTTTGCAAAGCTTCTGAACCTCTTCTGCAAGAACAAGGTGAACCCCATGGTCGGCGCGGCCGGTATCTCGGCCTTCCCGATGTCCGCGCGCGTCATCCAGAAGATGGGGCAGGAGGCGGACTGCACCAACCACCTGCTGATGCACGCCGTCGGCGCGAACGTCGCCGGCCAGATCGCATCGGTGCTCGCAGGCGGCATGATCCTCAATCTCGTGCCGCAGCTTTTAGGGTAAGGAGGAACGCACTATGACAAATCTTGAGATCGCGCTGCTCATCACGGGGCAGGGAATGCTCGGCATCTTCGCCGTGATGGGGCTGATTACCGTATTAGTCACACTCTTCACTAAATTTGGTAAAAAGTAAAACCCCAAACATAAACAGGCGGCCGCTGCCAACGCAGCGACCGCCGTTTCGTATATAGGCCCCGCAGCATTTCGCGCCCGCAGGCTCGAAATGATTTTGATCGTAAATCGCCGCGACCAGTGCGTGGCGATTTACACCTCTCAGTCCGCAAGTGTGGAAATTGCCCGCCAAGGCGGGCAACTTCTGCGCGCAGCGGGCTGCAATCCCCTCTCAAAAACGTGGGACTCAGTCCCGCGTTTTTGAAGTAATATAGAGCATCAGCACCGCGATGTCCGCCGGGCTGACGCCCGAGATGCGCCCCGCCTGCCCCAGATTCTGCGGACGGATGGTGGCGAGCTTTTCGCGCGCCTCCAAACGGAGACCGTCGATCTTTGCGTAGTCGATGCCCTCAGGGATAGTGCGGCGCTCCAAGCGCGCAAACTCTGCGACCTCCGCCATCTGGCGGCGGATGTAGCCCTCGTACTTGACGGCGATCTCCACGCTCTCGGCGAGTGCGGGCGGGAAGGCGCGGCAGCCCGCATCAAAATCGCGCAGGTCGTCATAGGTGAGCTGTGGGCGGCGCAGCAGCGCGATGAGGGGACTGCCGTCGCGCACCTCCGCCGTGCCGCGCGCGCTCAGAAGCGCGTTGAGCGCGTCGGACGCGCCTACGCCCGTGTGCTCGAGGCGCTTGATCTCGCGGCGCACCGCGTCGTATTTGCCCACGACCTTTTGCAGCGTTTCATCGCTGACAAGGCCAAGCTCGTGCCCGATGGGCGCAAGGCGCTCGTCGGCGTTGTCCTGCCGCAGGATGAGGCGGTACTCGCTGCGGCTCGTCATCATGCGATAGGGCTCGTTCGTTCCCTTGGTCACAAGGTCGTCGATGAGTGTACCGATGTACGCCTGCTCGCGGCCCAGAATGAACGGCGTTTCGCCCTTTAATTTGCGTGCGGCGTTCACGCCCGCGACGAAGCCCTGCACCGCCGCCTCCTCGTAGCCCGACGAGCCATTGAACTGTCCCGCGCCGTACAGGCCCGAAATGTGCTTGTATTCAAGCGTCGGGTAGAGCGCGGTCGGGTCGATGCAGTCATATTCGATGGCGTAGGCCGGGCGCATCATCTCCGCGTGCTCAAGGCCCTTGACCGAGTGCAGCATTTCAAGCTGCACCTCCTCGGGCATGGAAGAGGAAAAGCCCTGAATGTAGAGCTCCTCGGTATCAAGCCCCATCGGCTCGATGAAGAGCTGGTGGCGGGGCTTATCGGGAAAGCGGACGATCTTCGTCTCGATACTCGGGCAATAGCGCGGGCCGACGCCCTCGATCGCACCCGAGTAGATGGGGCTCCGATCCAGGTTTTCGCGGATGACGCGGTGCGTCTCCTCGCTTGTATACGTTAAGTAGCAGACCACCTGATTTTGAGGCGGCGTTTGCGTCGAAAACGAGAAGGGCAGGGGCGCTTCATCGCCCGTCTGCACTTCCATTTGCGAAAAATCGACGCTGCGCGCGTTCACGCGCGGCGGCGTGCCGGTCTTGAAGCGGCGCAGGGGAAGGCCGAACTTCCTGAGGGCTTCCGCCAGCGTCAGCGAGGCGTGCATTCCGTCCGGGCCGCTCTCGCGCACACATTCGCCGACGATCGTGCGCCCGTCCAAAAATGTTCCCGAGCAGAGAATGACGGCCTTGACCGCGTAAACGCCGCCCGTTTCCGTCACGACGGCGGAGACATGCCCGTCCTCCACGCGAAGATCGACGATCTCCGCCTGACGCAGCAGGAGATTTTCCTGCCGCTCGAGCGTGTGCTTCATCACGCTCTGGTAGCGCCGCCGGTCGGCCTGCGCGCGCAGCGACCAGACGGCGGGGCCCTTGCCCCGGTTGAGCATGCGGTATTGAATGCAGGCTAAGTCCGCCGCCTTTGCCATTTCGCCGCCGAGGGCGTCGAGCTCACGCACAAGGTGTCCCTTGCCCGTGCCGCCAATGGCGGGGTTGCAGGGCATGTTGCCCACCGCGTCTAAGTTGATGGTAAAGCACACCGTTTTCATGCCGAGGCGCGCACAGGCAAGAGATGCCTCGATGCCCGCGTGTCCCGCGCCGATGACGGCAACGTCGTAGCTTCCGGCGTGAAATTCACGCATGTTCTCAGCCCCTTTCCAGTGTGATGACCGCGACCTGCGGCCGATTCAGAATGCGCGGTACGATCTTCGGCGAATTGCCGAGCCCGCGGCTGACAAAGACGGACGCGCCGTTGTCTGAATAAAAGCCCGCCGTGTGCGTGGGGAAGAGGTTTCTCTGCGTGCCGAACACCCCATCGGTAAACGGAAATCTCCAGATGCCGCCGTGGCCGTGACCGGAAATCGTCAGATCCGCGCCGAGGAGACTGTATTCCCGCGCAAAGCGGTCGTTGCGGTGCGCCAGCAGCAGCCAGAACGGGTCGCCGCAGGCGGCGTAGATCTCCTGAGCAAGCTCGTACGGCGTCTCCTGATCGGCGTAGCCGTTCGGATCGTCAATGCCCGCGAGCACGATGGTATCGCCGTTTCGCGTGAGAGGCACAAATTCGTTGGAGAGCACCGTCACGCCGCTCTCGCGCAGCGTGCTCTTGAGCGCGCGCACGGCGGCAGTGCCATGTCCCCACTCGTGGTTGCCCGTGACGTAATATGTCGGTGCGATGGCCGAGAGCGCCGCGCCGACTTCCGCGGCGTAGGCGTTCGGTTCCTCTGTCCCGCGGTCGACGAGATCGCCCGTCACGAAGATATACTCCGGCTGCGCGGCCCTGACCGCCGCGTAAAGGCGCTCGTTGTCCTTGCCGAAATATTTTCCGTGCAGGTCGCTTAAGTGCACGATGCGGCAGCCGTCAAAGCCCGCGGGCAGCGTGCCCGAGGGGAACGTAACCTCGTCCGTCTCGATGCTGCTGTTGTCCCAGCAGAGGAAGAGGCCGAACAGCACGATCAAAATGAGCAGGTTGCGCCAGAAATGATGTTTTTTTCTTTGTCTCACCATGGGAACTCCAATCTATAAGGAGGCTATAAGCCAAAAAGCCTCGCAGAGTTGCGTGCCGCGCACGGCACGCAATCAATTCAAATCCGTTTTCTGCCGCGACACGTGCGTGGCAGAAAACACTTTGCGCGGAGCGCGTGTCGCAGCCGCCCTGCGGGTGGCAAGGCACGAAGCGCAGCGAATTCTTCTCGAAAAAGCGGCATGCCGCTTTTTCGACAATAGTAAAGGGCGGCTTTTGCCGCCCTTTATTGTAGCACAATGCACTGCCGCGAAACAAGAAATTTATTCCGCGCTCTTGAGACTCTCGACCATGTCGATCTTCTTCATCTTGAAGTGCGCGAGCACATTGACAAGGACGGAGAAGAGCATCGTCAGGATCGCGGCGTACACGTAGGCCGACGGCGCCGTCTGCCGCCCGAACATCATAAGGTCGATCTCCGTCGAGCGGACAAGGTAAATGTGCAGCCAGTGACCCATGAAGCAGCCCATGAGGATACCGAACACCGTGAGCACGATGTTCTCGCGGTAGACATAGGCCGAAACTTCCTTGTCGTAAAAGCCCAGCAGCTTGATCGTGGCAAGCTCGCGCTGGCGCTCGGTGATGTTGATGTTCGAAAGGTTGAAGAGCACGACCATCGCCAGCGCCGCCGCTGCCAGAATGATAATGACCACAACGAAGTCCACGCGCTCCATGCTGTGCATGTAGGTGTCCTGCGTGTCGCGCATGCGCGAGGTCGTCACAACGCCGTTCATGCTGAGCAGCTTTTCAAAGATCGCGTTGCAGGTGTCGGTATCGTCGCTTGTAAAGTTCATGAGATAGGCGTTCGGCTCGCTATCGGCGTGGAGCGTCTGTTCATAGTACGAGGGCGTCATATAGATGAAATGCCCCGTGTAATGCTCATAAATACCCGCGACCGTCACGTCCCCGCGCGCATCGCCGTCAAGGAAGAACGTGTCGCCCACCGAGACCTTCAAAAGCTCGGAGAGCTTCTGGTCGATGTACACGCCGGTATCCTCCATGGTGATCGGCTCGCCGGTCTTGCAGTCCAGCAGATCAATGACCTTGCCGATCTCGTCTGCTTCCATCACCTCAACATAGGCGGTGGTCGAATAGCTCGATGTAATAACTGTGGCAGAGGACGCCGTACAGGGAACGTCATTCACAACACGGGAATCACCCGCGAGGAAATCCTCCACCGCCTGCCGCTCCTCCGGCAGTACATTGCTCGAAAGCGTCACCTGCGCGGAGTAATGGAACAGATCGTCATACTGGCGCGACATCGTAAAGAGGAGCGACGAGCGCATGCCGAAGCCCGCGATGATGAGCGCGGTGCAGCCGCCGATGCCGATGACCGTCATCCAAAAGCGCTTCTGGTAGCGGAAGAGGTTGCGCGCCGTCACCTTATGGGTGAACGACATTTTTCTCCACAGGGGCTTGATGTACTCAAGGAACACGCGCTTGCCCGCCTTCGGCGTGCGCGGGCGCATCAGGCTCGCCGGCGTTTCGCGCAGCGTGGCAAGACACGCCCAGAGCGTGGCGAGCGTGGTGCATGCCACTGCCGCAAGCAGCGAATAGGCGGAGATCCCGCCGTAGGCGCGCAGCTCGATGTTCGGCATCTGATACATGATCTGATAGGCCGTAAAGATCATCTTCGGGAAGAGGATATAGCCGATGACAAGGCCGAACACACCGCCGGTCAGGCTCGGCAGAAGCCCGTAGAGCAGATACTTGCGGGAGATGGCAAGGCCGCTGTAGCCCATCGCCTTCAAAGAGCCGATCTGCACGCGCTGCTCTTCGACCATGCGCGTCATCGTCGTAAGGCACACGAGCGCCGCCACAAGGAAGAAGATCACCGGGAAGACGCTGGCAAGATTCGCCATGCGCTCGGCGTCCTGCCCATAGCCCGTATAGCCGGGGTTATAGCTGCGGCTGAAGAGATACCACTCGCAGCTTTCAATGTCCGCGACCTTGCGGCGCGCGTCGGCGATCTTTTCCTCCGCGTCGGCGATCTTCTCGTCCGCCTCGGCCTTGCCGTCCTCATACTCGCGCAGTCCTTCGCGGTAGTCCTTTTCGCCGTCTGTCAGCTCGCGGTAGGCGTCGGCCAGTTCCTTTTCGCCGTCGGCGTATTTTTCCTCGCCGTCGTAGTATTCCTTCCAGCCGTCGTCCAGCTCCTTGCGCGCGTCGGCAAGCTCCTTGCGTGCGTCGGCAAGCTTCTGCGGCGCCTCGTCCAGCTCTTTTTTCGCCTTGTCGAGTTCCTTTTTGCCGTCGCGCAGGTCGCGGTAGCCCGCGCTGAGCTGCTGCTTGCCGCTTTCATAGTCCGCGCGCCCCTGATCGAGCTGCTGCTTGTTTGCGGCAATGCTGCCGGAGCTGACGGTGCTGAGAGCGGCGAGCTGACTTTGCAGCTCGCTGAGCTGCGCGCTGACCTCGCCGCGCCGCTGCACAAGGGCGCTGCGCTGAGCTGCTATTTCCGCGCGCTGCGCGGCAACTTCTTCACTATCCGGGAGCTGCTCCAGTGCTGCAAGGACCTTATCACACTCCTCGATCCCCGCGTCGATCTTCGCAAGGCCCTGCTGTGCCTGCGCGATGCCGCCTTCAAGCTGCGCGCGCATTTTGTCGAGCGCCGCGTCGGTGGCTGCGGCAGTATTTTCATCGCCGCGGCCAAGCTCGTCGATGATCGTCCCGCCGGTCACGCCGGCGTAGTTCGGATCGTTTTGCAGCGCGCCCGCCACGGTATTGCCCAATGCGTCGAGCTGCTTTTGTCCCTCGTCCAGCTTTTCCTTGCCGGCTTCCAGCTCACTTTCACCATCGGCAAGCTGCTGCGCGCCCTTTTCATAGTCCTTCACGCCGTCGGCATAGTCCTTCTGACCCTTTTCATAGTCGCGCACAGCCTGATCGTATTTCTTCACGCCGTCGGCGTATTCCTGCTCGCCGTCCTCCAGCTCGGCCTTGGCATCGTCGAGCTTCACACGCGAATCGGCAAGCTCCTGCTTGCCGTCATCGTATTCCTTCCAGCCGTCGTCCAGCTCCTTGCGCGCATCGGCAAGTTCCCTGCGCGCGTCGCCGAGTTCCTTGTCGGCCTCCGCCTTGGCGTCGTCCAGTTCCTTCTGCGCATCGTCGAGCTTTTCCGTCGCTTCGTCCACAAGCTCGTCGTGGCGCAGGATCGCGCGGGCATCGCTGAAGTCCTCGAGCGAGTCGATCACATCGTCAATGTAATCGTCGTAGTCGTCGTAAAACGCGGTCATCTCCGCTGCGCCCGAAACACGCACATAGGCCGCCGTATAATAGTCGAGCGTGAATGCCTCGCGCGGCAGGTAGAGATACGCCTTCACCGTGCCGCTGCCGAGCGTCGACGTGCCGCGCTCCACCGCAAGGTACACCGGTGAGCGCACCGTGCCGACCACCGTGTAGGTGTCCTGCGCGAGCGCATCGGAAAGGTCGTCCCCCGGCGTGAGCGTGATCGTATCACCGATGGAAATGCTCATCAGCGAGAGCATATTTTCCTCCACCACGCACTCGTCCGCACGCTCTGGCATGCGCCCCTCGCGCAGCAGCACATCGCTGATGCCGCGATCTGTGAGGGAGAGGACCTTCACCACCGCATCGAGCGAATCGGACGAGGCAAACGCATCAATGACGTATTCGCCCTCGGCGTCCTCGATCTTATCCTGCGCGCGCAGCGCGGCAATATCCTCATCGGTCAGGCCAAGGGTCGAAAGCACCTGAATGTCGGCTAAGTGCAGGGAATCAAGATAGTCGTCGCCCGTGTGCTTCATATCCGGCGCCGTTGCCTTGAGTCCCGAAAGGAACGCGACCGACAGCGCAACCAAGATCATGATGGAGAAGAAGCGGCTGCGCGTATGGCCGATCTCACGCCAGAAGTCCTTCTGCATTGCATTTTTCATTGCGCCGCCCCCCTTTCTTGCTTGCTTTGCTGTTACCATTCGATGCTCTCCACGCTTGCAGGATTCTCATTGAGCTGCATGCTCTCCACCGTGCCGTTTTTGATGTGGATCACGCGGTCGGCCATCGGCGTGATGGCGCTGTTGTGCGTGATGACCACGACCGTTACGCCCTTTTCCCGGCAGGTATCCTGCAAGAGCTTCAGGATCTGCTTGCCCGTTACATAGTCGAGCGCGCCCGTCGGCTCGTCGCACAAAAGGAGCTTGGGGTTCTTCGCCAGCGCGCGGGCAATGGCCACGCGCTGCTGCTCGCCGCCGGAGAGCTGGCCGGGGAAGTTGTTCGCACGCTTGGCAAGGCCGACCTCGTCCAAAACCGTCGCCGCGTCGAGCGGGTTTTTGCAGATCTGCGCGGCAAGCTCCACGTTTTCAAGCGCGGTGAGGTTGCCGACGAGATTGTAGAACTGGAAGACAAAGCCGATGTCATGGCGGCGATAGGTCGTGAGCTGGCGGGCATTAAAGCCGCTCACGCGCGTGCCGTCGACCGTGATGTTGCCGCCCGAGCAGGCGTCCATGCCGCCGAGCATGTTCAAAACCGTCGTCTTGCCCGCGCCGGACGGGCCGACGATGACGCAGAACTCTCCCTTTTCGATCGTAAAGCTGATATGATCCACCGCGCGGATCTCCACCTCGCCGCTGCGGTAAACCTTGGAAACATCTTCAAATGTAACAAAAGCCGCCATCCTGCGCGTCCTCCGTTTCAAAAATAAGCTTTTAGCCTATTATAAAGTGTCGGTCTCGAAAATGCAAGTCCTCATTCAGCAACTTGCATGAAATATCTGTTAACTTTTTGGTTAAAACCATGAATACTGACGATTGAAATTTGCTTTTTTCGCGGCTATCATATAAACTGAAATTGCAGAGAGAAAGGAGCGTGAAACACAATATGTTCGACAAGTTCATCAAGCAGGATGTTGACGACATGATCTTCGGCAGCACCAAGCAGATCGTCAGCGAGCGCTGAGATCCCTTTTGTACGACCACGCGAGAGCGTGGCTTTTTTGTTTTTATGGCTGGAAAAGCGCAAAAAGGCCGTTCCCACGGGATTTTTTGTCCCGGAGAGCGGATTTTTTCTTGCCTTTGTCCGGCGTGTGTGATATACTTTTTCGGCTAATGAAGGAACAACGAAAAGGAGAGAGAACGCCATGGCTGTGATCGAATACGATTCCTACAAGCAGAAACTGCTTGCAATGGACGAAACGTTTGAAAACCTCTTCAAGGCATTGGAGATCGAGCAGGCCCGCCAGGAGCTCAAGCGCCTCGAGCTGGAGGCCCACGAGGACGGCTTCTGGAACGATCTGGAACGCTCGCAGAAAAACCAGATGCGCTCCAAGCAGCTCCAGAATAAGATCCACCGCTACGAAAAGCTCGTTTCCACGCGCGACGATCTGCTTGCGCTGATCGACATGGGCACGGAGATGGACGACGCGAGCCTGCTGCCCGAGCTCGAAGAGGGCTACAAAAAGCTCGAAGCCGATGTGGAGCAGGCGCGACTCACGACGCTCCTTTCCGGCGAATACGACAACTGCAACGCCATTTTGACGTTCCACGCCGGCGCGGGCGGCACCGAGGCGCAGGACTGGGCGCAGATGCTCTACCGCATGTATATGCAGTGGGCGAACAAGCACGGCTTTGAATTCGAGATGCTCGACTATCTCGACGGCGACGAGGCCGGTCTCAAGAGCGCGACGGTCATGGTCAAGGGCGAGAACGCCTACGGCTACTTAAAGGGCGAGAACGGCGTGCATCGTCTGGTGCGCGTTTCCCCGTTCGACGCCAACGCCCGCCGCCAGACGAGCTTCGCAGCGCTCGAGGTCATGCCCGAGCTGCCCGACGATATCGAGGTCGAAATTCGTCCCGAGGATATTGAAATGCAGGTCTACCGCGCGTCCGGCGCAGGCGGCCAGCACGTCAACAAGACGAGCTCTGCCGTTCGACTGATCCACAAGCCCACGGGCATCGTCACCGCCTGCCAGACGCAGCGCTCGCAGTTCCAGAACCGCGACTACGCCATGCAGATGCTCAAATCCAAGCTCATGGAGCTGAAGATCCAGCAGCACGCGGAGAAGATCAGCGACCTCAAGGGCGTGCAGCTCAAGATCGAATGGGGAAGCCAGATCCGCTCCTATGTCTTCATGCCCTACCAACTCGTCAAGGATACGCGCACGGACTACGAGACCGGCAACATTCAGGCGGTCATGGACGGCGACCTCGACGGCTTCATCAACGCCTACCTCACCAAGGCCGCGAACGGCGAACTGAAAAAATAAAGAAAAAGGTGCTCTGTCCGCCGGGCGGAGCACCCTTTCACGCACGGAGATACGGAAAATGGACGAGAATATCAGAGAAGAGATCCTACAGGAAAATAAAATGGGCACCATGCCGGTCGGCAGGCTGCTCTTCAGCATGGCGGTGCCGATGATGGTATCCATGCTGTTTCAGGCGCTCTACAACGTGGTGGACAGCATCTTTGTGGCAAAGCTCAGTCAGGACGCGATGAACGCCGTATCACTTGCGTTCCCGCTCCAAACGCTGTGCATCGCCTTTTCCGGCGGCACGGGTGTGGGTATGAACGCGCTGCTCTCCCGCTCGCTGGGCGAGAAGAATCAGGCGGGCGCGGACCGCGCGGCGAATGTCGGCCTGTTCCTCACGCTGTGCAATTTTGCGCTCTTCGCCCTCATCGGCTGGACGCTTGCGGGACCGTTCTTCCGCTTTCAGACGGACAACCCGCAGATCATCGCTTACGGGCGCGACTATGTGACCGTCTGCATCGGCTGCTCGATCGGCCTGTTCTTCCAGATGTATAATGAGCGCCTGCTGCAATCGACGGGACGCACGAACCTCTCCATGATCACGCAGATCGCCGGCGCGGCCACCAACATCGTTCTCGATCCCATCCTCATTTTCGGCCTGCTCGGCTTCCCGCGGCTGGAGGTCGCCGGTGCGGCGATCGCCACCGTTATCGGTCAGCTCGTCGGCGCGTCCATCGGCTTCTATCTCAACCTCACGCGCAATCCCGACGTGCATCTGCGCCGCCGCGAGATCCGTCCCCACGCCGCGACGATCAAGGAGATCTACGCGGTCGGCGTGCCGTCCATCATCATGCAGTCCATCGGCTCGGTGATGGTGTTCGGCATGAACAAGATCCTCATCTCCTTTACCGAGGCGGCGACGGCAGTGTTCGGCGCGTACTTCAAGCTCCAGAGCTTCATTTTCATGCCCATCTTCGGCCTGAATAACGCGATGGTGCCTATCATTTCGTACAACTACGGTGCGGGCAAGCCGGAGCGCTTCCGCAGGACGATCCGCCTTTCGGCTGTCACAGCCATTGCCATCATGTGCGTGGGTCTTGCGCTCTTCGAGATCATCCCCGGTACGCTGCTCAGTCTCTTCTCCCCCTCGGAGGAGATGCTGACCATCGGCAGGACCGCGCTGCGCATCATTGGCCTGACGTTCCCGCTCGCGGGCTTCTGCATTGTCTCGGGCAGCGTCTTTCAGGCGCTCGGCACGCCGTTTTACAGTCTGATCGTCTCGGTCTGCCGCCAGATCTGCGTGCTGCTGCCGGTGGCGTATCTGCTCTCCCTGACCGGACGGCTGGAGCTGGTGTGGTGGTCGTTCCCCATCGCCGAGCTCGTGAGTCTGACGCTCTCGGCCATCTTCCTGCGCAGGACGCTGCGCGCAGCCGGCGAACGCCTGAGCCAAAAATAAAAAACAGGAGACGCCGTCCGGTGGGTGGCGTCTCCTTGCTGTATTCTGCGCTTACAGCCCCAGACCGGGGATGTTCAGACCGCTGGTGAAGCTGTTCATGCGGCTGCTCATCGCGTCGTCCGCCTGCCGCAGCGCCTCGTTGACCGCGGAGATCACGAGGTCCTGCAGCATCTCGACGTCCTCGGGATCGACCGCCTCGGGCTTGATGGTGAGCGCGGTGATCTCCTTCTTGCCGTTTGCCGCAGCGCTGACGGCACCGCCGCCGACGCTCGCTGTGAAGGTGGCCTCCTCGACCTCCTGCTGGGCCTTCGCCATCTCCTGCTGCATCTGCATGAGCTTCTGCTGCATCTGCATCTGCTGCGCCGCCTGTCCCGCGCCGTTCGAGAAGCCGCGGCGCGCGCTGTAACCCTTTGCCATATCCGTATTCCTCCTGATGTTACTTGATGTTGAAGTTATCGAACTTGCTGCCCATACGCAGCAGGTCCTGGAATTTGTCGCGTTTTTTCCCGTCCTCCGGCTCGCCGACCACGAAGCGCACGGCAATCGCCTGACCGACACTCTGGCCCGTCACCTCGCGCAGCACCGCGGCGACCGCCTCGGTATCGAGCATGGCCTTCGTCACCGCCGTCGGACAGTAGACCGTCAGCACGCCGTTGGCGAGCCGACCGTCCGCCTGACCGACGAACGCGCGCTTGTCGGGCGTGAGTCGGTTTTTGTAGCTCTCCATCAGCGCGAGCCAGATGTCGCTGTCACCGGTCGGTGCGGACGCTTCCGCCTTCGGCTCTGCGGCCTGCGGCGCGGGAGCCGTCATCGCGCTCTGCGGACGTTCC
>ERZ780207.2222-NODE-2222-length-14454-cov-9.949649_pt1 | contig 14454 bp, 15 predicted proteins | sample MGYA00510977_ERZ780207 | MGnify/ENA primary metagenome ERZ780207 (study PRJEB29588, sample SAMEA2151383) | human gut metagenome | biome: human gut; feature: human-associated habitat; material: faeces | place: Denmark | collected 2008/2010 ... | reverse complement strand
CCATGTCGTTTGCCGAGAGCAAGCCCGGCCGCGTCGCGCTCATCACGCTGCTTGAGAAGGCAGCCGAGGGCATCGAAGGCAAGACCGGCACCCGCGTGCAGATGTAAATCCCGCCAAACCTTCCTAAAAAGGGTCCGTTTCGAAAAGCGGGCCCTTTTTTTCGTGCTTTCTCCGCTATGGACAAAAATTCATGCTGCTTTTTTGGTCAAGTTTGACCCTCATTTTTTCTTTTTCCTGTTGCTAAATTTTTCCTTTTTATGTATCATGGTGATAACGGTATTCAAATCTTTTGATTGCCGTAAAATTTAAGGAGGATTTACCGAAATGAAGAAGTTCCTTGCACTGCTCCTGAGTCTCGTCATGGTCCTCGCCCTCGTCGCCTGCGGCGATAAGAAGGACGATACCAACACCGACGATCAGGACAACAACGAAGTCACCGATTTCAAGGTCGGCTTCATCATGCTCCACGACGAAAACTCCACCTACGACCTCAACTTCATCAACGCTGCGAAAGAGGCCAGCGAGAAGCTCGGTGTCGAATACACCATCGTGACCAACGTTCCCGAGGGTCAGGAGTGCTACGACAAGGCCGCTGAGCTGGCTGATGCCGGCTGCAACATCATCTTCGCCGACTCTTTCGGTCACGAGGACTACATGATTCAGGCCGCTAAGGACTTCCCCGACGTGCAGTTCTGCCACTCCACCGGCACCAAGGCGCACACCGAGGGTCTTGCCAACTACCACAACGCCTTCGCTTCCATCTATGAGGGCCGTTTCCTCGCCGGTGTTGCTGCCGGTATGAAGCTCAACGAGATGATCGCCAACGGTGAGTTCTCCGCGGACGATGCCAAGATCGGCTACGTCGGCGCCTTCACCTATGCCGAGGTTATCTCCGGCTACACCTCCTTCTTCCTGGGCGCCCGCTCCGTCTGCCCCACTGCCACGATGGAAGTCACTTTCACCGGCAGCTGGTATGATGAAACCGCCGAGAAGGAAGGCGCACAGAAGCTCATCCAGAACGGCTGCAAGCTCATCAGCCAGCACGCCGACTCCATGGGCGCTCCCACCGCTTGCGAGACCGCCGGTGTCCCCGACGTTTCCTACAACGGTTCCACCGAGGCCGCCTGCCCCAACACCTATCTGATCTCCTCCCGCATCGACTGGGCTCCCTACTATGAGTATGCCATCACCAAGGCGATGAACGGTGAGACCATCGACGCTGACTGGACCGGCACCCTTGCTACCGGCTCCGTCGTCCTGACCGACCTGAACGAAAACGTCGCCGCCGAGGGCACCGCCGAGGCCATTGCCGACGCGACTGCCAAGCTCGAGAGCGGCGAACTCCACGTCTTCGACTGCTCCACCTTCACCGTGGATGGTCAGGCTATGACCACCTACATGGCTGATGTGGACACCGACGCTGACCGCGCACCGGATACCGAGGTCATCGTGGACGGTTACTTTGCCGAGTCCACCTTCCGTTCCGCTCCCTATTTCGATCTGCAGATCGACGGCATCAAGCTGCTCGACACCAACTTCGGCGGCTAATCTCTCCCCTACTACATGATCGGGCTGCCTGCGGGCAGCCCGATCTTTTTCTTTTTTTATTGCTTTCTGTTAAACGTCTAAAAAATTTTGTACGCTTCTAACTTTTTTTGTATTTTTTTCCGTTTCGCATTTACAATGAACGTCAATTATGGTAATATATAGCATGAATCAATACAATACTGAAGGGCTTTTTTCCTGCCCTCCGGTAAAAGAAGGGGTGACCGCCTTGGGAGCTGCATGCGCAGTTAAAATGGAGAATGTGACAAAGCGGTTTGGCAAGGTCGTGGCGAACAGCGCCATCAACCTTGAGCTGCACGAAGGCGAGATCTTATCTCTGCTCGGCGAAAACGGCAGCGGCAAAACCACGCTGATGAACATGCTCTCCGGCATCTACTTCCCCGACGAGGGACAAATTTACATTCATGGCGAACCTGTGACGATCGCCTCCCCCAAGGACGCGTTCGAGCACGGCATCGGCATGATCCACCAGCACTTCAAGCTTGTCGATCTCTTCACCGCAACGGAGAATATCGTCCTTGGCCTTGAAGGCAAGCTCGACCTGGCCGAAGCAAGCAAAAAGGTCAAGGAGATCTGCGACAAGTACGGGTTCGACATTGACCCCAATCAGAAGATCTACGATATGTCCGTTTCACAGAAGCAGACCGTTGAGATCGTCAAGGTGCTCTACCGCGGCGCGGATATCCTCATTCTGGACGAGCCCACCGCCGTGCTCACCCCGCAGGAAACGGACAAGCTCTTCGCCATCATGCGCAACATGAAGGCGGACGGCAAGTCCCTCATCATCATCACCCATAAGCTCCATGAGGTGCTCGACGTATCTGACCGCGTGGCGGTGCTGCGCAAGGGCGAGTACATCGGCGATGTTGCCACCAAGGACGCCGACCAGCAGTCGCTGACCGATATGATGGTCGGCCACACGGTCAGCCTGAACATCAACCGTCCCGAGCCGAAAAACGTCACGCAGCGCCTTGTCGTCGATGGGCTGACGGTTTACGACGAGCTTGGCGTCAAGCGTCTTGATGATGTCTCCTTCACCGTCAACGCAGGCGAGGTGCTCGGCATCGCGGGCGTCGCAGGCAGCGGCCAGCGCGAACTGCTCGAAGCCATCGCAGGCCTCTATCCCGTCTCCTCCGGCCATGTGACCTTCTACCCGCCTGACGGCGAGAAGGAAAAGGAGCTCGTCGGCCTCGATCCGATGAAGATCCGCAAAAACGGCATCGCCATGTCCTTCGTGCCGGAGGACCGACTCGGCATGGGCCTTGTCGGCTCGATGGGCATGACCGGCAACATGATGCTGCGCTCCTGGCGCAAGGGCAGGGGTCTCTTCCTTGACCGGAAAGATCCCGAGGCGCTCGCCAACCGCATCTGGGAAGAACTTGGCGTGGTCACGCCCAGCACCTCTTTCCCCGTTCGCCGCATGTCCGGCGGCAACGTGCAGAAGGTGCTTGTCGGGCGTGAGATTGCCCAGTCCCCTGCCGTGCTGATGACCGCTTACGCGGTGCGCGGTCTGGACATCAACACCTCCTACACCATTTATAACCTGCTGACCGAACAGAAAATGAAGGGCGTCGCCGTCGTCTATGTCGGCGAAGACCTCGACGTGCTGCTTGAGCTGTGCGACCGCATCGTCGTTCTCTGCGGCGGTCAGGTCTCCGGCGTGGTCGACGCCAGAAAGACCGACAAGCGTGAGGTCGGCGCACTGATGACGCTCGTGAGGGGAGGCAACAAAGATGAATAAAAGACAATCTCTCTTCCACATCGCCAAGCGCGATACGCTTCCCTGGTATCAGGCCGTGTTGATCCGCGGCGGCGCGATCGTGCTCGCGTTGATCGTCTGTGCCATCGTCACGACGCTCCTGACGGGTGAAAACCCCCTCAACGTCTACTCCACGATCCTCTACGGGGCGTTTGGCACTCCCCGAAAGAGCTGGGTCACGTTCCACAATCTTGCGATCCTGCTCGGCATTTCGCTCGCGGTCACGCCCGCGTTCAAAATGCGCTTCTGGAACATCGGCGCGGAGGGCCAGGTGCTGATCGGCTGCCTTGCCACTGCCGCCTGCATGATCTGCCTGGGCGGCAAGCTGCCCAATGCCGCGCTGATCCTCGTTATGGTCGTTGCCGCGATCGCTGCGGGCGCGCTGTGGGGCTTCCTCCCCGCCATCTTCAAGGCCAAGTGGAACACGAACGAAACGCTCTTCACGCTGATGATGAACTACATCGCAACGCAGCTCGCCGCATTCTTCATCATTGTCTGGGAGGTTCCCAAGGGCTCGGGTAAGATCGGCATCATCAACGCGAACACCGAGGCCGGTTGGCTTCCCGTCATCGGCGGGCAGCGCTACCTCCTCCCGATCCTGCTTGTGGCGGTTCTCACGGGTCTCATGTACATCTACCTCAATTACAGCAAGCACGGCTATGAGATCGCCGTCGTCGGCGAAAGCCAGCGCACTGCGAGCTATGCCGGCATCAAAGTTGAGCGCGTCATCGTGCGCACGATGGTGCTCTCCGGCGCGATCTGCGGCCTCATCGGCCTGCTGCTCACCGCCGGCACCGATCATACGCTCACGACCACCATCGTCGGTGGACGCGGCTTCACCGCGGTCATGGTCTCCTGGATGGCCAAGTTCAACCCCATCATGATGATCTTCACGAGCCTTCTTATCGTGGTCCTGAGCCGCGGCGCGAGCGAGATCTCCAGCGTGTTCAGCCTGAACCACTCCTTCGCCGATATCCTGACGGGCATCATCCTGTTCTTCATCATCGGCAGCGAGTTTTTCATCAGCTACAAGGTCAGCCTGCGCAAGAGCAAGAAGGAGGCGTGAAGCAATGATATTTGATCTAACTGCTTTTCTTCCCCGTGCGGTCATGCAGGGCATTCCCCTGCTCTACGGCAGCACCGGTGAGATCCTGACGGAAAAGTCCGGCAACCTGAACCTCGGCATTCCGGGCGTGATGTACGTCGGCGGTATCTGCGGCGTCATCGGCGCGTTCTTCTACGAGCAGTCCACCCCGGCTGCCGACATGAACGCGTTCCTCGCCATCGGTATCCCGATGCTCTGCTCGCTTTTGGGCTCGCTTCTGATGGGCCTTCTCTACTGCCTGCTGACCGTTACGCTGCGCGCCAACCAGAACGTCACGGGTCTTGCGCTCACGACGTTCGGCGTCGGCATCGGCAACTTCTTCGGCGGCTCGCTCATCAAGCTGACCGACAGTGAGGTTCCCTCTATCGCGCTGAGCGCGACGAGCGCCTACTTCAGCAAGTCGCTGAGCGTCGGCGGTTGGTTCGGTCAGGTCTTCCTGTCCTACGGCTTCCTCGCTTACCTTGCCATCATCATCGCGCTGTTTGCGTCCTATTTCCTCAAGCACACGCGCACAGGCCTCCACCTGCGCGCCGTGGGTGAGAGCGCTGCAACGGCAGACGCCGCCGGTATCAACGTGACAAAGTACAAATACTTTGCCACCTGCATCGGCAGCATGATCGCGGGTCTCGGCGGTTTGTACTACGTCATGGACTACGCCTGCGGCGTGTGGTCGAACAACGCCTTCGGCGACCGCGGCTGGCTCGCCATCGCGCTGGTCATTTTCACGATCTGGCGTCCGAATGTCAGCGTGCTGGCGTCCATTCTCTTCGGCGGATTCTACATCCTCTACATCTTCATCCCCACCGGCACCAATCTTGCCATCAAGGAGCTCTACAAGATGCTCCCCTATGTCGTCACGCTGGTCGTTCTGATCATCGTGTCGCTGCGCAAGAAGCGCGAGGATCAGCCGCCCGCATCGCTGGGTCTGAGCTACTTCCGCGAGGAACGCTAACGCTTTCAAAAACGGCAACCGATTCGGTTGCCGTTTTTGAGTAAGGAACACACTCCGCTCTGCGCACGCGCCACAGGCGCGTACACTCGCTCCGCGCAAAGTGTTTTTTTCCACGCACAGGTCGCGGTAAAAAACTATCAAGATTATTTGCGCCGTGCGCGGCGCAAAACACGTGCTTTTCGTGTCAAATTGGCCTGTTTCTTCAGGCATTGCGAGGTGCTTTGCTATGTCTACTCTGCTCATTCGAAATATCCGCATGCTCGTCTCCTGCGACGACCACGATACCGTTTACGAGAACGTTGACCTTTACGCCGAGGACGGATTCATTCGCGCGATCGGCAACGACCTGCCGCAGCAGGCGGACAAAGTGATCGACGCGCGCCACATGCTCTGCTATCCCGGCCTTGTCAACACGCATCACCACCTCTACCAGCTCTTCTCCCGCAACCTGCCGGAGGTACAGAACATGGAGCTGTTTGACTGGCTCAGGGCACTCTATGAGATCTGGAAAAACCTCGATGAGGATGTGATCCGTCTTTCCACGCTCACAGGCCTTGGCGAGCTGATGAAGCACGGCTGCACGACCTGCTTCGACCATCACTATGTCTTTCCCGCAGACGCGGGCGACCTGATCGGCGCGCAGTTTGCCGCGGCCGACGAGATCGGTGCGCGTATGTACGCCTCGCGCGGCAGCATGGACCTCTCCAAGAAAGATGGCGGGCTGCCGCCAGACAGCGTGGTGCAGACGGTCGACGAAATTTTAAGCGACTCCGCGCGCATCATTGAGCGCTACCACGACAAATCCTTCGGCGCGATGCACCGTGTGGCGCTCGCGCCCTGCTCCCCCTTCTCCGTCTCCGCCGATCTTCTGCGTAAAAGCGCGGTGCTTGCACGGCAGTACGGCGTGCGTCTGCACACGCACCTTTGCGAAACGAAGGACGAGGAATCCTTTATGCTCGCGCGCGAGGGCATGCGCCCGCTTGAATACATGGAGAACCTCGGCTGGACGGGCGACGATGTCTGGTTCGCCCATGGTATTCACTTCAATGACGAAGAACTGCGCGTGCTGGCAAAGACGCGCACGGGCGTAGCGCATTGCCCGATCTCCAACATGAAGCTCTCCTCCGGCATTGCCCGCATCCCGGAGATGCTCTCTCTCGGCGTGCCGGTCGGCCTCGCGGTCGACGGTTCTGCCTCGAACGACGGCTCGTCGCTGATGGAAGAGCTGCGCGTTTCGTATCTTCTGCACCGCCTGAACAGCAGCAAGGCTGCGCCCAGCGGCTATGAGCTTCTCAAGATGGCAACGCGCGGCAGTGCGGCCATTCTCGGCCGCAGCGACGACATCGGCTCGCTTGCGGTCGGCAAATGCTGCGACCTCTTCCTCATCGACTCGCGCAGGCTTGAGCTGGTCGGCGCGTGCTTCGATCCCAAGAGCGTGCTCGCTACCGTCGGCGTGCGCGGTGCAGTCGATTACACGGTCGTTCAGGGGCGCGTAACGGTCGAGCAAGGTCATCTTGTCACGGTCGATGAAGAGTCGCTCGCGCGCGAGGCGGAAGAAAAGTGCCGTGCGTACCTGAACCGGTGAGGTGCGCCATGACCGTTGACATTCTGCGCGGCGACATCGCCGTCCTCCCCTCTGCCGGCCGTGCTGAAGAACTCCTTCCCGCAGCGGATGGCGACAGCCTGACCCTCGCCTGCACGGACGGAGAGCTGAAGAGTGCTTACCGCGTGCTGCGCGCCATCATGGACTACGGCTATGAACACGAGCGCCCTGCGCATGTGCGCCTTGTCTGCGCGGACGAGGCGGTGTACAAGGCCTATTCCTTCCAGTGGAATATGTGGTTTGCCGAGCGCAAGCCCGAGCACGAGAACGAAGCATAAGGAGGCGCAGCCATGCGCATTCTCACCCACACCGTTTTGCCAGAGGAAGAGGGCCGTATGGTCAAGGGCATTCTGCGCGGCAGCTTGCAGCTCTCTTATACGCTACTCAAGAGTCTCAAATGGCGCGAAAATGCCATTCTCTTAAACGGACAGAGCGTGCATGTCAACGCGATCGTCCACGCGGGCGATGTTGTCAGTGTTGCGCTCTCCGAACGCACGCCGCGTGAGGATCTATACTGTGAAAACACAGCCGCGCCAAACATCGTTTACGAGGACGAAGACCTGCTGGTACTCAATAAGCCTGCGGGCGTCGCCATGCACCCGAAGGCGGACGATGCCGCCGCACCGAGCCTCGCCGTAATGCTCACAGGCTACCTCGGCGAGGGCAGCGTGCCGCATTTCGTCAGCCGCCTCGACAAGGGTACCTCCGGCCTTCTCATCGCGGCAAAGAGCGGCTATGTCCACGACCGGCTGCGCCGCGCACTGCACTCAAGCGAGCTACGGCGTGAGTATCGCGCCGTCGCCGTCGGGCAGGTCACACCGCCGCGCGGCGTCATCGACGCGCCCATCGGCCGTGCGGATGGCTCCATCATCCGCCGCTGCGTTCGCGAGGACGGCCTTGTAAGCCGCACGGAATACGAAGTACTGCAAACGACCGAACGCTTTACGCTCCTCCGTCTGCGGCCCGAGACGGGGCGCACACACCAGCTCCGCGTCCACATGGCCTACCTCGGCCACCCTCTTGCAGGCGACTGGCTCTACGGTACGGAGGACAAAAATCTCATCGCCCGCCCCGCCCTGCACTCGTATGAACTGTGGTTCACGCAGCCCATTACCGGACAGGAGTTGCACTTTACAGCGCCAATCCCGCAGGATATGCAGCAATTATTGGAATGAAAAAAGCACCGTCTTCGGGCGGTGCTTTTCTTTTGGCTGCGCGGCCTTACTTTTCCTTATAGTAGAGCATGCAATGGCAGTAGCCCTCGAACTCGGGATCGGCGATCTGGTCGCGGAATTCCTTGCACATGCAGATGTTGTCCTCCGTTTTCTGCAAGCGGCAGGGGCATTGCAAATTGCGCTTCAAAAGCGCGGCGCGGAGGCGGGCGACGACCTCGGCGTCTTCGTTGTATCGGATCTTCATGCTTTGCACTGCTCCAGCATCGCTTTGATGTCCGCCTTCTCATGCACGCCGACCATGCCGGTGAGCGTGTGGCGATCCTGCACGACGGCGAGCGTCGGGATCGAGTCGATGCCGAACATGGAGGCGAGGTTCGGCTGCTCGTCGACGTTGATCTTGCAGAACTTGACCTTATCCTCTTCCTTATTGAGCTCGTCAAAAATGGGCGCCATCATCTTGCACGGCTGGCACCACTCGGCCCAGAAGTCGATGACGATCAGACCGGGATCACGCAGCACCTCGTCCTCGAAATTCTCCTCCGTCAGCGTGACGATGTCGGTGAAGGTGCGCGTTTCCACATACGGCTCGCCGCAGCCACCACCGCAGCCGCCGCAGCCGCTGCCGCAGGAGCTGCATCCGCCGCAGGAACCGCAGCCGCCCGCGGAGGCATCGCTCTCGCCGGTCATCAGCTCAAGGCGTCCTTCGAGGAAGCTGTCAACGGCTTCGTCCGCCTCGCCGGTCACGCCGGAGATGAGCAGCATGTGGGCATTTTCCACAGCGCTGCGCGCACCGGCGCCGATCTCTCCGCAGATGATAAGATCCACACCGCGGGATTTGAGTCCGCGCGCGACTGTTTCGTGGTCGACCTCATCAAAAGTGACCGTCTCTTTTTCGATGGGCTTAATATCCTCAATGGCGTAAATGGCAAACTCCTTGGCGTGGCCAAAGTGCTGCATCACTTCGCCGTTCTCACAGGGAATGGCAATTTTCATCGTATTATTCTTCCTTTCCACTCTGTTGCCTCGGCGGCAGCGCCGCCGCTCATTGTCCGTAGTGTACCACGCTTTGCCGCGCCGTACAACCGGAATTTTGTAAACAAAAGGGAGCAGCAGCCGTTTCGCCTTGCAATTCCGCCGCTCCGATGATAAGATGCTATTGAAAAAGATTTCTTCCGACGCAAAATGATCACCGAACAGGAGGCAGCATTTATGAAAAAATCAGAAATGGCGATCCTTTCCGTCCTCGTCCTTGCCGCCGTGCTTGTTTTCAACGGCAAGATCAACAGGGTGACGAATCCCTGTGTGCAGGACTATATCGCCGGACAGGGGAACATCAAGGGAAATGTAAACGTCGAGGACTATTACGAGCGCGACGAGCGCTTTGCGATCGGCGCGGGAGAAGACGGGTACGCCGTTTTCAAGGATCCCGGCAAGGCTTTTGCCGCGCTACGCGAAAACTATCCGGAAGGCATTTCGCTCATTCGAAAGGAGTTTCATCTGCTCGGGCTCTCAAAGCTCAATTACCCCTCCTATCAAACCTACGGCTGGCAAACCACAAGCGGCTCGGAAGAGGCGCGCCAGCAGGCCAGATTCGTCAGCTCCTTCTTTGACATTTATGAAAACAGCTTTCGTTGATTTTCTTCTGCCTAACACTTAAGAAAACCGCCGCAGCAGGTGCTGCGGCGGTTTTGATGATATACGGTTTTCGGACGCTTAGTCGTCCTTCTCCTCGTCTTCCACAAGGTCTTCGGGGTCAAACTCCAGCGTTGCGCCGCAGTTGGGGCACTCCACCTTGCCGTCCTCGAGCACGGAATCGTCGAAGAAGATCTCCTCCTCGCACTCGGGGCAGGTCGTGGCGTAGCACTCCTCTTCCTCGTCGTCCTCGTCCTCATCGAGCTCTTCGTAGTCGTCATCATCTTCATCATAGATGATGTCTTCCACGTCGCCGAGATCGTCGCTGATGACGTCCAGACCGTCACCAAGCTCCATGACCTCGTCGGTCAGATCCTCGACCTCGAGGGCGATCTCATCGAGAACGTCCACGATCGCGCGGAACAGCTTGCCCTCGTTGGAATCGGCACTGAGATTCATGCCTTCCATCAGGCCCTTGAGATATGAAACCTTTTCAGAAATACCCATCGTAAAACTCCTTTCTTCAGCCGGAACTACGACTTTCCTGTGACTGCTGATCAAACTCTAATTACTTGGAACGGCCGATATACTCGCCCGTGCGGGTGTCGATCTGGATCTTGTCGCCGATGTTGATGAAGAGGGGCACCTTAATCTCCGCGCCGGTCTCGAGCGTTGCGGGCTTGAGGGTGTTGGTCGCGGTGTTGCCGGCAAGGCCCGGCTCGGTCTCGGTGACCTCAAGGTCAACGAAGTTGGGGGGCTCGACGCCGAAGACATTGCCCTTGATGGACAGGATCATGCACATGGTGTTCTCCTTGACGAAGCGGAACGCATCGCCGAGCATATCGCGGTTCAGGGGAACCATATCATAGGTCTCCTGGTCCATGAAGTAATAGAGATCGCCGTCGTTGTAGCTGTACTCCATGTTCTTGCGCTCGATGGCCACTTCCTCGAACTTCGCCGTGGGGTTGAAAGAAGTTTCGGTCACGCCGCCGGTAACGACGTTCTTCATCTTGGTGCGCACGAAGGCCGCGCCCTTGCCGGGCTTGACATGCTGGAATTCGACGACCTGATAATACTTGCCTTCCATTTCGAATACTTTACCGTTTCTGAACTCGCCAGCGGTAATCGTTGCCATAACTGTTTCCTCCTGTATTCCCGAGGATATCATCGCTATCCTCAAATTCACAAAGTATCGGTTCTAAACCTATGGTATTTTACCGCATATAGTGCGGCAATGCAAGTGTTTTTCCTGATGTTGTGGGTGAAATTTGCAAATTTCAGCGTTTTTTCCGCTCGTCGTGCGCGCTTGCGGCCTTGAACGGCTGCTGCAAGGCGTGCAGCACATGGTTCCACGCACCCACCGCGCCGCCGCGCGGCTCGACCATCAGCATCAGAACGCCGCTGCGCCGAGCGCCGAGCGTGTCGGTGAGCAGCTTGTCACCGAGCATTGCCGTCTCCCTCGCGTTCACGCCGTAGCGCGCCATCGCCTCGTGAAAGCCGCGCGTGCCGGGCTTGCCCGCGTGGCCGACGTAGCCGACTTTAAGCGGCTTGCAGAACTTTTCCACGCGCACGGGGCTTCTATTGTTCGACAAAATCGCAAACTCGATGCCCGCCTCCTTCAGCGCGCCGATCCAGCGCGTGAGCGACTCGTCCGGCTCGCTCTGGCTTTTGGGCGCGAGCGTGAAGTCGAGGTCAGCGAGGAGCAGCTTCACGCCATGCTCTTTCAAAAATTCCGGCGTCACGGCCTCGTAATTGTCAAACACCCATTGTGGGCAAAGCAATCTGAGCATATCGGTCTCCCATCGCGCATATAAGTATTATGGTTATTATACGCGCCGAACGCGCTTTTCACAAGGGGGGATTTTTCTGCTCACCTACCTCGCCATCACGCCAAAGGCGCTCTCTGAGTGTGCCTCAAGGCCCGCACTGCCGCTCGTCCACGTGGCCTATGCCGTCGGTCAGGGCGGATGCCTGACACGCTGCGACGCAACGGCCTTCCCGCGCGGCGGGCTCATGGGCCTTTCCGACCGCTGCACCGGGGCGATCCCACGCATCGACACGCTCTGCCGCACCATCGTCGCGGAATGCGTCAAGCGCGGCTTTCAGGGCGTGCTGGCGGACTTTGAGACCAATCCGTATTCTGACCGGCTTTCGTTTCTCTCGCGTCTCTCCGCCCGCCTGAGTGCGCGGGGGATGGCGCTCTACTGCCCCCTCTCGCTCCCGGCCGAGGGCGCAGCGCTCCTCGTCGGCACGGGCCTTTCCGGCGGGTCGCTGCGCGCGCTGCTGGAGGAAACCGCCTGCCGCTATGGCGCGGAGCGTCTGGCGCTCGACTTGGAACGCGTAATGATGGACTTTCCCCTCCCCTGTCCCTCCGGCTGCGGCACACCGCTCACGCGCGAAGAGCTGCTCGCCCTGCGGGAAAAGCATCCATCGTCCGTCTATTTTTCCCGCGAGCTGATGGCGAAGTATTTCACCTACTCCGCGGGAAATGGCACGCACTTCGTGCTGTTTGACGATGCAGAGACCTTGCGGCAAAAGGTCAAGCTTGCGCAGAATTTAGGCATTCAAACGGCGTTTCTCATGTTTCCGGAGATATCAGATCTTTTACCGGAGCTTTGAGCGGCGTAGCGCGCCGCGGGGGATAGCAGCGCCGCAGGCGCTGCACGGGGTCAGCTTCTTGAATTCGTCCTTCTCCAAATCGCCGTAGGTGAAATCGCCCGTCAGCGGCAGATATTTCTCCTTCACGCCGGGGCAGTTCGCGTCCACGTGGTAGTTGCTTCCGCCCTTCGGATTGCGGTAAAGCTGCAAGCCGCCGTCCGGCAGCTCCGGCTCGTACATCTGCCGCCCCTGATCGTCCCAGATCAGCACCTTCGTCTTGTTTTCGAGGTTGTTCCACAGCCACTGCATGTTCTGCCCCTGCGCGTTGGCCCTGCGCTGGATGCGGATGCACCCGTGGCTGGCCTTCATGCCGAGCTGCGCCTCGTACTGCGTATAGATGCGCGTGCCGTCCTTCGCCGTGTCGTGCAGCACCTCGTGGAGCAGCGTGCCGCCGTTGATGCGGATGGGGAACCGGCCGATCGTCCCGCCGCCTGCGTTGAAGTCGCCGACCTTGCTCACCGTGATGTATTCGCCCGCCGGGGATTCGTTGTACGGCTGTTTCGCGTTGTTGAGCCCCGTGGATACGTCCAATTCGCCGATGATCGCGCCCGCCTCGAAGATGTAGAGCTTCTGGCGCAGCTTATCCACCAGCAGCGCGTACTTGTCCGAGGGCTTCACCTCGAACAGGATGCTCTTTTTGACGTAGCCCTGCACTTTTTTCGCGTTCCGGGATTCCATGTATTCGTTGTCCGTCTTCGTGCCGTCGTTGGCATAGGCCTCGATCAGCACATAGCCGTCGCCGTCCGTGTCCTCCTCCAGCACGTGCACGCCCTGACTCTGCCCGTGCAGCTCGCCCGCGCAGTTCTGCTCATAGGGCTTCTTGTCCGCGCCGGGGGTGAAGGTCGGGTAGACGTGCTCGGTCTGCCCCACGTCCATCACCGTAATCGGCTGCATCATCAAATCCCAGATGGCCTTCTGATGGTCGGGGTCGGTCAGGTCGTATTCGTCCGGGTTCATGTCCCAGTAGCTCGCCGCCTGCGGCACGGGGCGCCTGCCCGTTTCGCTCGTCTGCTCGGCAGCCGCCTGTCCCTCGTCCCAGACCTGCGCTTCTTCGATCCCTTCGTCCCAAATCAGCGCGTCCTGAATGTCGAGGCCGCTCAAATCCAGCACCTCCGGCGCGTCGGAATCCGCCGTTTCGCGCGCTTCTCCCGCTTCTGGCGCACCGATGGTCAGCGGCAGCAGGCTCTCCTCGCTCTCCTCGCCCCAGTAGTTGCGAAGCCGAACGGCCACGGTGTATGCACCGTCCGCCGCCGCGCTTCCGTCCGGCAAAATGCCGTCCCAGATCAGCCGCCCGCTTCCCGCGTCCACCTGCGTCGCGCCCAGCTCGATGCTTTCGCCGTCTGCGCCGCGCAGCGACATCGCCAGCGCGCCGCCCTCCGTCGTCTCAAAGGAGAGCGCCCATTCACCGCCGGCGCGCAGGCTGTCGCTCTCCGCCGTCACGTTCGTCAGCTTCGGCGCGGCCAGCGCGCAGGCCGCCGTCGCAATCAGCAGAAAAAATACAAATGAAGCAAAATGTTTTTTCATGTCCGTCCTTATACTCCGTTTTGATAAAAAGGGGCTGTAAAGTTCTCGCTTTACAGCCTCTTTCGTAATCTCTCTCGCTTAGCCCGGCAGATCCAGAATGTCGCCCGGCGCGGCGGTCACATCCACATCCGGCATCGGCGTCATGTCGGAAAGGGTATAGAGCTTTTCAAGCGTCTTTGCGCCCGCGATGCCGTCCACGTCCAGCCCGTTTTCCTTCTGGAAGTTTTCAACCGCCGTCTTGGTGCCCGTGCCGAAGTTTCCGTCGCTCGCGCCCTTGAGGTAGCCCAGCTTGATCAGCGCCTCCTGCATAGAAATCACGCTCTTGCCGCGGTCGCCCTTGCGCAGCGTCTTGTATGTCGTCACGGCCGGCGCCTGCGGCGCGGGGGTCGGCGTAATTTCGATGTTCGGCGTCGCCGTCAGCTGCGGCGCGGGCGTGTTCGTCGCGCCGAAGACGATGAAGTTATTCTCCTGCTGCGGCTG
>ERZ780207.2219-NODE-2219-length-14468-cov-3.095608_pt1 | contig 14468 bp, 7 predicted proteins | sample MGYA00510977_ERZ780207 | MGnify/ENA primary metagenome ERZ780207 (study PRJEB29588, sample SAMEA2151383) | human gut metagenome | biome: human gut; feature: human-associated habitat; material: faeces | place: Denmark | collected 2008/2010 ... | reverse complement strand
ATTCTTCAAAAATTATTTCTTTTAATTTTCGAGTAACTTTGCAACATAATATATATAATAAGGTGTAATTATGACTAGAGGAAAGTTGCCATTAGGAATACAGAATTTCGAAGAACTGCGCAAGGGTGGTTACCTTTACGCAGACAAGACTGATATGGTTTGGCAAATCGCCAATGGTGACAAGTATAACTTTCTAAGTCGCCCACGACGCTTCGGTAAATCACTTCTAGTATCGACACTCCAATGTTACTTCGAAGGCAAAAAAGAACTTTTCGAAGGACTTAAAATCATGGAACTGGAGAAAAATTGGATCAAGCGCCCTGTCATCCATTTCAGCATGAACCTTGGAGGTTCAGATGCAGAATCATTATACCATTATCTGGATGATACATTAACCAAATATGAAGAAATCTACGGCAAACGCGCCACAGAAGCTACGCTCAGCAACCGTTTTACCGGTATCATAGAAAGAGCTTACCAACAATCGGGAGAGCAAATTGCCGTATTGGTAGATGAATATGATGCACCCTTACAGCACTCCTATCTGACAGATAGACACGAAAAATGCCGCAATCTCTATCGTGACTTCTTCACAGGTCTAAAAGACTACGGCTATTGCATCAAGTGTGTCTTCCTTACAGGAATCACCAAGTTTACGCAGATAAGTCTGTTCAGCGTTCTCAACACATTAAGCAATATCAGCTTTTACAACTGCTATGCTACCATCTGCGGATTAACGAAAGAAGAAATCTTGGAAAATCTGAAAGATGAAATCCAGGCATTAGCTGCCCAAAAGAAATGGGATATCGACCAGACCATGCATGAACTGAAAGATATGTACGACGGTTATCATTTCTCAGAAAGTCTGCAGGGTGTTTACAATCCGTTCAGTGTCATCAGTGCCTTAAAAGAACGTCGTCTGAGACCCTATTGGATTGCCAGCGGTGCTACAGAAATGCTTCCAAAGATACTCACCAACTTTGAGAAAGATGTAGAAACACTGGACGGCAGCCTCATCGACATGGATTACATCGAAACGGCTGATATCAGCAAAGACAATCCAAAGTTATTTCTTTACCAATCAGGCTATCTGACGATCAAAGGGGTGATTGGAGAAACCTACAGACTGGGATTTCCAAACAGAGAAGTAAAGAAAGCGCTTCTAGAGCTGGTTGTTCCCAATATGCTCAACACCGACAAGGAAGAGACAGAGAATGCTATTCAAGACCTGAAACAGCATTTTATCCTTGGCAATTTAGAGGAGGGCGTAACCTGCCTGAAGCAACTCATCGCCAACACTCCTTACAGTACTCAGAAGAAAGAACAGTTTGTCTTTGAAGAGCACTTCCGATTCATTATCAAGAACCTCTTCTACATCTGCGGATTCAAGGTAGAAGAAGAAAAGCAAGTAGCTGGTGGACGTATCGACCTCACCATAGAGACGCCCGACATCATCTATATAATCGAACTGAAGATGGCGGACAACGGGGGAACTCAAGCGGCTGTGGAGCAAATAGCATCCCGCCACTATGCTGATGCTTATGCTGCCAGCAAAAAGAAGCTCATCAACCTGGCTTTGGTTTTCGACAAAGGAAATAGAGGATTGATAGATTGGCAAGAAGCAGATAAGTAAACACCAGAAAGCTTTCTCTCAACGGAGAGAAAGCTTTCTGGTCATTGTAGCTTGGGCATCCTGCATAGATACCTTAATAATATATACTTCCTGAGGAGAAGCCGTGGAGACTATAGGAATGCTGACAGATGCTGCACCTTCAGCCTTTCTCGATGCCACCAGTCTTCCATCAAGGGTATAAACCTCCACTTTATTTAATAGAGGAGCACTCACCTTGGATACGACGATCAATCCCCGGGCTGGAGAATAGATCTTCACGTCACTCTCGCCCACCTCGGCATTTTCAATACCTGTGGTACTGCGAGTCTGGGTCAGGAAGTATCTGCCGTGCTCATTAGCCTGCACCTTCACTTCCTCGCCATCTTTTATCTCCTGATACTTACGGGTGGCAGCATCATAGAGATAGAGAGGAGAAGAGAGGCGACCTGCTCCTTGAACATTTAAGCTCATCAGCTCAGACTTCTTCGCCACAACACCCAGCGGAACATAGTAGATTTCCGGCAGCGAGTTTACCATGACAGCCTGCGATGAAGCCACCGTATAAACAGCCGGTACATCCGACAACAAGTCATCTCCGAGCAATTCGGTATCCTCCCTGCCATCGAACTCTTGCGACGCATCAGCATTCAATATCAGATACGAAGAGCTTGCAGTCCCCTTGCCTACCTGCAATCTGATTCTGCTATTCTGCTCCTCACCCGCAATATCAACACCCTTGGTCACATCCTTATCCACCGTCATGTTTGTATCAAAGTGGATGGTAGGCTGAGCGGTTTTCGACTTGATGAAGAAAGCCTGCATAGGCGCTATTCTTCCATCCGTCTCACCATTCAATGTAATTGTATTGAATCCATTGGCCTCATTGTCATTCACAACCCAGTAAGATACATTGTCTTCTCCAAGAGCCGCCTTGTTTTTGGCATTGGCAAAGAAGCGTTTCATATCCAGCGTTGCCATATACGGGTTGTAGGTGAGATAATAATAATTACCATCATCTGCTCCCTGATGGGTATTTGCAGCCAGAGTTACATCTACAGCTCCAATGGCCCCTTCCTTGCTCGTAGGTTCTACTGAAGCAATGATGAGGTTGCCCTTGCCATCATCTGTCCTATCGATGACGTTAGGCTTCAATCCCCCCAAGTTACCCGTTGACGGGTCGTAATAATCGTATGCCTTATCGTCCTTTGGCAATCTTACCAATGCCTTTCCCGAAATGCCGGCAGGCGCATATTTATCACCCACCTTCACTGCAAAGCCGGTTAAGGAAGCATAGGAACCATCGGCATTGACCTTTGGCGAATAGACCATCGAAGCCGCATTATAAACATGACTCCAATATTGGGTATTCCAACCTATCGTACTTGGCACGCTCACTGGAAGCGAACTGTAGTCGTAGGCATCATAGTTGTCATCAGTGCTGTATTCTCTGGTATCGCTTCTATCCCAGGAACGCTGGTAGAACGGCATCTTGGTGCGATTGTTAACAGTTGCATCAAAGGTGATAGGCAGGAAGGCTTCTGTCTCCTGGCGTCCCGTCTCCACAGGCACATACATATCACCTGCCACCACATTCTTCAATGGCGAACCGAAGAGATACCAGCGGTTGTAACTCAGTTCCTGCTCTACCCATGCCTTGTTGTACACCAGATAGTGCTGGTTACGGACCTCTGCTCCCGGCTTGAAGTAGATCTGGTCGCAGGTATTTCCATAGAATTTCACGCAAGAATAATAGTTGCGCCCCGGAGTGGTTGCGCCATAGCCCAACTTGCTTCCGTCATCCACCATCATATCATACTGGATGTAGTCGGTGGCGGTGGATGCACCATTATTCAGTTTGTTGAGAATACCATCACTACCCTTTTGCAGATAACCCAGGAGCGGATAATACCCATTATTATAATAAGGTGTAAGTATCGTTACCTTGGTAAACTTCATAGGCACGAATGCCTGCTGAGTCTCCAATTTCTCATAGCCCGCTGTTGTTCCATATACAGGATAGGCATCGGCAGCCGACTTGTAAAGCTCTGTTTTGGTAGAACGGCGCCAGTTGAGGTCGTTATTCCAGTTGTTATTCATACCGCCATCGGCTGCAGGAGCCCAGGTAGCAAACTCCGGCACCACATAGATGCGGAAGAAGGTAGTACCCGGACAGCTCGTAACCTCGGTGTTAGTTGTGCCATTTTTCTGCATAAAGCTGAACGAGAGGTCATACCAATAGCCTTCGTGCAAGTATTGGGCATAATCATCGCAGACCTGCAGGTCAAGCGTACGCTGATCCGTCTCCTTGTTGCGATGCTCCAAACTGCTAGCCTTAATCGTGAAGATGTCTTTCTTTCCCAACACATCGGCATTGTTCTTCCACATAGGGTCGTTGGTGCCGTCCATCAGCACTTTAACACCATCTCCCGTATTAAACTCAAAAGAAACAGAACCATGTGAATTACTCAAAGGTTCGGTACTGCAGATTGGTATCTGCAGGAACTTCTTATTCTGCTGCATGTCCTTGAGTTGCGGCAATCCGATGCGCACAATGCGCTGGTCGTTAGGATATTTTCCATCAACGAAACCAAGATTGATACGAGGTCCATCCTTCAGCACCCGGAATTTATATTCGATAGGATCAGGACAAATCTGGTAATCCACATTGTTGATGGTGATGATATTTCCCTTCTTGGTGATAGGCAACAAACAGAGTGTATGCGTACCAAACTCGAAAGTCCTCTTCAGCTGAGAGGTTGCAGCCAAAATCAATTTACCATTGTCGATATACTTTTTTATTTCTGCCTTATAATCTTCACTGATTCCCGAATTCTGCACATCCCAAGGATAAGTACCTGCACTATTCTTATCACGGAAAGCATGGAGAGCCTCCAAGAGATGAGTCTTATTGAACTCCTCCTTACTACCGATGAACCAATCATATTTCACACCAGTAATGGTGATACCTCCACCCACGTATGGGTCGGTGGTATGCAGGTCTGCATTCATGGTGACATCCGCATTCGTCCGGTCGCAGCTTACTCGATAATCAGCAATCACCTTACTCTCGGCATCACGAATCATCACCGTCTGCTTCATCATTTCAAACAATTCACTGTAGCTGGAGCACACCACGTTTCGGTTTCCCCACAAGCTGGCATCTTCAGGATTGTCAAAGTTTAAAGACACATAGAGTTTCTTACCTAACGGTAATCTGAAAGCCTTATCTACCAGAATATAATAGGTTTCACCATTCACTATCTCAGTATCACCAGCCTTCAAGTCTTTCTGATAATAATGGAAATCACATACTCCATATTTCTTTCCACTACCATAGTCAAGGTCAACCGGTTCACCCTTTTCATCCACGAAGCGATAGTAAACCTTACTCTTTCCAGTAGTAGCATCTACATAGGCGCGAGATTGCAAGCTTTCATATACCGCACGTAATTTCAACTTCACGGAAGCAGCCGATGCTACATCATCGCATACAGGCTGATTCTGGATGACATCAACAATAGCACGCTTCTGATAAAAGCGGATATCATCAACGGCATAGTCGGCACCTTTTGTAGAAGTACAATAGTTATCCACCGTGACGAGGAATTTGTGAAACTTACGCAGATTCTCACTATCCCGCAAGGTAACCTTGGCATAAACCTGATACCACTTGCCGTACTGATAATTATTCACCACCGTCTTCATGTCGCAACTGGCAAAAGAATGGATTAAGTTTTCCTGCCTTGCCACTCGGTCGCCATTGTCACCATAAAGCTTGAACATAACCTGTGGAGCAATTTGCCCACTTTGCGTCAGGTCTGTTATTGCCGCACTCACGATAAAGGTTGTACCACTACACAGATTGGCAGTAAACTCGGCACTGGCAATCTCTCGGCTCTCATCCGAGGCATCCACATAAAGGAAATAGCCCGCCTGTTTACCGGTAGTCAATCCATAGGTTCTGTCATAGAGATTCATGTTGTCACCATACCACCACTTATATCCTTCGCTTGAAGTGGAGATACCGCTTACACCAGCAGTCTTGTAAACTCCATATTCACCATGAACCGGCGCATTGGTACAATCATCAAAAAACCACCACCAACCGGGAACTTTTGAATCAGCTGCCAAATTCTTATAAACGAAACCATAATGGCGCAATTCCCATTTACTTGGATTAGGAGCTACATTGTTGTCTTTGGTTGGCGCATCGTATGTCATTCCATCCGACAGATTATCAAACGAAATCGGCTCGGTAACTTTTACATAATGATCTTCTATGTAAGAGAGGGTACGAGTAGGGGAACTGGTATTCAATTCATCAAAAAGCACCGGATATTCCTCAGTAAAACGACAGCTGAAGTTTGCCACAGGGCACCACTGGTTACTTGCTCCCAGATAAGCAACCACATTGAAGCGGCTCATCGTCTTGAATTTAGGAAGCTGCTGAGAAGAACCCGGTCTTACCATCTTACCTGTAGTTATATGAGTCCAATCCCTATCATTTAACTTATAGGGACTGATTTTTACAAATCGCGGCTGACTTTCGGCATCAATCTCACAATAATAAGTATTCGTCTCATCATAAATTCTCCACTTTACAGCATCAGCCTGAACAGGCTTATTGCTGAAATCACTCTCTTCAAACTTGTTCTCAGCCTCTTTACCCGACTGATAATAAATATGTTTATTGTTGAAAGCATCAGTGGTTAGCGGATAGAAATAATATCGGTTTACATTGTTGTAGTTCAAGCGAAGGTTTGCCTCGCTTTTCCCATTGTAAGTACGGTTAATACCAATAGTTACATCCTGATTATCCTCAAAAGTACGTGCACCCGTACGGGAATCAACAACAGCCCTTCTAAGCTGGTCGGCTATCCATGATGCCTTCCGGATAACAAACTTATATCGGATAGAAAGGGTTGGTTCGTGGCGGAAATTTGTTCCAGATCCCACCGTGATACCATCATGGTATCTACTCACATCACAGGCTATGGTGTCAGCCTCCCAAGAATCATAATCAATCCCCGAAGGTGCAGAATAGGTTACTCCCACCACACCCTGAGATAGTTTATCATCTTTAAGGCAAACAGCATAAAGTCCTTTTCCATTATCAAAGCTATAGAGTCGAGAGCCCACCCTAGTCAGGCGCGAAGATGCGGCATCAGTCGTCCAATCATACCAACGATAGTAACCTCTTGGTTCCAAGTCAGACATACCGTCGGCAAAAGGGAGTGTAAGCTCCAGTCTTTTCTGCCCATTGGTAACATAATAATAATAAGTGTATTCGTGACATTTCTGTGTACCATTCCAATTATAATCGCCTTTCTTGTTGGCAATACCTTCGTAATGGGTCAGCTTGTCACCAGCCCACATAGTCATAGGCAGCAACCCGAAGATTGCAGCCAGACTGATGCGAAATATGTAAAACTTAAATGCCTTCATTGCTAAAAGTCTTTGTGTTTAATACTATTTTTTCAGTATTCTTTCCTGCACGGGTCAGGTCCACTTGCTTCATGGTAAAGCGAACCTTGCGGGAGATGATAGGATACGCACCCAAGCCATTCTGTTCCTTCACCTTAATCTTCATTGTATAAATGGCAGAACCGGTACGGTTGCCCATCTCTCCTTCCAGGCGGTAAGCGGATGGAACCCAAGCTGGCGAGCTATCGAAGATGTTTACACCATCTTCTCCCTGCGGATACTGCTCCTGCAGCTTCCAGCCTTCAGAACCTGTTTTTTCATCCGTTCCCATCTGCCATTCACTCACTGACAGGGTCTGAGAACCAGTACGGCTCAACTTGATGACCTCGGGCTTGATATGAAACTCTCCATAATAACAGAAGTCAAGCGAAAGGTTTTCACCATCATCCGTTACCTTCGGCAACACACCGATTGGCGAAAATGCCTCCACCTTCCATCTAATCTGATAATCCTCCAGCTTGATAGGAATCTTCAGATAATCATTGCGCCGGATTTCATTCCATGATAGCATGGCATAACGATTGTTACTGGTAGTGCCCGTAGCCTCATCTACCGTAGTAAGCGAAAGGATAAAATACCGGTTGCCACCATCTTCGCCCTTATCTACCAAACTCTCGTTCATATAGAAACAAGCCGTTTTTTGCTTAGCTCCTTCCCCTATGGTTATACCATTGTTATCGTCAGCCTCCAGCGTGATGGTTCCTTTCTTTGCCGAATTTGCCAGATTCACTTGCAATTGATTATTCGAATCCACATTTGGTAAAAGCTTGATATTCGGATTACCATTCTGGGTAACATCCGAAAGGGTGATGCTCTTCAAGACAATGTTATGATCGGTGGCATTGGTAATTGAAAGCTGTACCTTAGCCACCATACGGATAACCTCCAGATTGATGACTTGCTGATTATCAGTTATATTCACCACCTGCTTATTACTCATCGGATAACCGTTCAGAAATTCAGGTGTCATCGACAGATGGAAGAGTTTACTGTTGCCATCCATCTGATAAGTCTTTTCATCAAAACCAGCAGGCAGCGATTCCCCAACAGACGTAATGGCATTCAACCCAATCTCTTCAGGCTTGATATTGGCAAAAGAATAGAAGGTTGTCGCTCCAGTATTCAACTTTACAAACACCTGGTCTTTCTCCACCTCAGTAACACCAGATTCAAAATCGGAAGTGATAATCTTCTCTATCATTCCATTCTGTACCACCACCACAAACCAGCTTTTCATCATTTCTCCAGGCCAAGCTTCGGTATCCGTCTCCCAACCCGCCCTGGTCAGAGAAGACCGGGAAGACTGCGAAGTCTGGGAAGATAAGGCAGACAGCTGCAACGTCACCCCTACCCGGTTCTCGGCATCAGCCTGACCGGGAAAGGAAGTTGCATCATCACCGGCAGAACAAGCCGCCAGCAAGCATACTGCCCAAATACATATATAATAGTATATCTTTGCCATGTTTTGAAAAGCCGACAATCAATTGCTTGATTTATATTTTCTTATTAATACTTTATTTATTATTTATAGAAGTTACATTACGATTTCCTCGTGATCACGTACATTCCATTTCCTCACCGTCAGTTTCACGAGATTCTGACCATTGCTGCCCTTATACACCTCGAAGATATAATAATGGTCGCGCACGATATCATTGGTGGTTGTACCTTCCGTTCCTTTGTCTGTATAATCAATGAAGCGCAGGGTATATTCCTTTTCGTTTCCGGAATCATCCCGTTCAACGTTTCCTTTATAATTAAGCTTCAACTTGATGACACATTTATCCACATCTGCCTTATCTATATTCTGATATTCAGGCAGATAGATTGGAACATCATCTGTCATCGTAATGCCACCAGTTTGTTTTGAATCATAGAAATGCTCAAACTCCTCGTGAGTAAGCGATGCAGTCTGTTCACAATCTTTATATTTACCAGGCATACAATAGCCCTTATTATTATAGTTGATAAGTTTCATACTATGTATGCTCCATTCATTATTCTTCATCTCGTTACTCAGATTCACCTTTACCTTGGCTACCGCCCTCAGCAGGTCGATATCCGAGAAATCCTGACGCTTGCCGGCAGCAAGTGTAAAGGCAACTTTCTTGACGCCCCACATGGGCAGATACCTAGGATTTGCTTCATAATCAAACGCCTTATGGGCGATATCCGTATCGTTGTAGTCTTTATGCAAGTCTTCCGGACTCATATCGAAATTTGCATAAACCACCATTTTTCCTTCAAAATGATTGCCCACAAGTACCTTATTGCTTACTGGCAAAGAGCCTGTCAACCGGTAGATATTACCGCCCACATGAATGAGCACCATGTTTTGCAGGATTCCAGCCCAGCGATGATTTGCATCATAGAAAACGACGTGGAATCTGCTAAAGTCGATACTGTTTTCCATCACCGTTTCCGGATTTTCAGTCTCATCTTCTTCACCTCTCGAAGCAATCTGCTTCCCTCCCGACTGCCCTATTCTTGTATTGCTATCGGTATCCGTACCTTTCAGGCAAAGGGTAAGCGTGATATGGGCTTCGGTATCCTCTGCCCCTGTATCTCCCTGGTCGCATGAGACCAAAGCAATACAGCCTAGCCAAGCCATAGCAGTAGCCAAGAGGAACCTAAGCAGTCCCTCAGCATATCTTATTCCTTTCATCTCATACATCATGAATCAATATTATAATCAGGAAAACTCCTAACTTCTATTTTTTAACTTCTACTTATTACATATCAGTCTTGCTCAGCACCACTCTCCACGAGTTGATGATGACTGAGGCTGACTGCCATTTGTGATTTTCGTCGATGAAGAATACAAGGTCGTAGGAATCCTGTCGATCCAGATATTCCTGATCGCTCATACTCTTGTTATAATTGCCTTTCACCATCAAGGCATAGTCTATCAATGGAATATTGATGATGCTTGCTCCTGTTGACTTGTTCCATACACGCAGACGCATATCATGACCTTTCACCAACCGGTTGGTTGTCAGCTCAGCAATGGCACACGCCACAGAAGTCTGCTCGCTGGTACCTGAACTGACACCGGCTGTACCGGAGTAAGCTGACCAGGCGTTATAGGTAAGCATCTCATCCTCCATCAAACTGTTGTCGTAATCCATCTTACCATTGTTATCGGTAATCTGGAAGATGAAGTCATCGGCATTAAGATTTGCTCCCGACAAGTTTTGCAAAACCACCTTGAAATGATTGGTGTTCTTGGTAAGCGAAACCTTGACGGTTCTCGTTCCCCCCTTCTCCATCTTAGTGAGATTGGCTTTAGCCAACTGTCCATGGAAGAGCGGAGTCAAATCATGGTCGATGATTCCCTTATCGGCACGGTTCACCGTAGCCTTGAGCACATCACAGGCTGAAGAGCCTATGCTTGCCTGCCCAAAAGTATAGGAGTCAGCATAACGCTCTTCGCCCTGTGCCCATACAAGAAGATCATAGACACCAGGAGTCAGGTCGTCGATGTTCATCCCCTCTTCGGCGATAATCTTCTCGGCAGCCTCGGTTTTGACATAAGCCAATTTTCCCTGCTGGTCGAAAGCATAAAGCGTGACGTTCTTCACCTCATGAGGGAAAGCGTCGGCAAACTTCATGTTCATATCGTAGATGAACTGCACCTTCAGATGAGTCTTCAGCAGTTCCTCACATCCCTCATAGCTATCGTGCCAGTAATCACAGGATGCAAGCAGCAAGCCGAGGATGGTGCAGCAAGAGAGCATCATCAGCCTTCCCTTCTCTTTGATATCATTTATTATCTTCTTCTTCATTATATCGAATATGAATAAATTACTTTGTCTGATCTAAATCTACCTTTGAGGATACCACGCGCCAAGAGAGAACCTTGATACTTGCTGCAAGATAAGTATTTTCATCGCTTGGTATCATTGGGTCGATTTCCTTCTTAGGATCATAGACAGGAGTACCAAAACCCTTGATGTTCTGAATGGTTACCTGATAAGAATGGTTACGCACGATACCATACTCGCCTAACTTACCAGCTTCACCGAGATGCTTGATAGGGGTATAATAATAGGTAGCACCATCCGTAGAACGAACCTGAGCCGTCTCCTTTGCAAGGGCAGCATTGACATCGTCCTTAGATGCTTTTGTCCATGTTTCTCCATTCTTGACATAAAGATCACCTACGGTGCTAGCCAATGTTGCTACAACCTCATAATTCTTCACTCCAGAAGATTCAGGAGAACCCGGAACAACCGTCTTGAAAGCAATGTCAGAAGCCTCTATTGATTTATAGACATCGCCACTTTCAGTAGTGGTCTTTTTGAAGTAACGTGCAAAACCACCAACAATCTGTTTTTTAACATCTTCCTCACCGAGATAGGTCAAACCTCTATACTGACATATTTGCGCTGGGTGATATTCACCATTCTTATCCTTATAGACAAGTTTGGCTGCAACAATCAGTTTTGTCAAAGTATTCAAACTTGTTGTTGGATTTGCAATCACCTCTGTTGGTGTATTTGGCAATGTATAGACAGGTGTAGTAGAGAAATCACCAGATAAAGACAGCTTAATATCCTCAAACTTAGGATTAACTGGCTGATTAACTTCTCCCTGAGCACCCGAAATAAAAGGCACTGACTTAGACCAGAAACAACGATGGTAATCAGAAGTTGTCCAAGGAGATATGCCTAATTGTCCAGCATTCCATGAAGTATTAATCTGCTTACAAACCTCTGCCTTACCATTAGCATCAGCCAACTGCCATCCCTGAACTACAGCATATACAGGACATTTTGTTTTTGTTGGAGTTGCATTAGTATTACCTGTTGCATAAGTGGTAACCTCAATATTGCCAACCTCAATTTGGTACTTACCCTTTGTCTCTGTCCATGCCGGCGTGCTTTCCCCATCACGTTGATAAGTTGCATCAATCTTCGCATTCACCTTAGCATTAACTCGCTCTACATAGATATCTACAGGTTGTTTCAATGCCGCATCAGATGTTGCAAAAACGTTGTTTGCTACAGGTGTAGAGCAAACGTCCTGTCCCGCACTCTCATACACAGAATTAGACATGACAAAGCCATTGGTAGTATTATAAAACTTACTACCTATTGCAGAAGTACGGAGTTCTGAAAGAGTCATAGTACCACTATGCAGGGTTGTATTATCCAACACTTCTGGATTGATCACTGCGATAACAGAGGCAGGAATAGCTTTAGTCTCACCTTTTAATACAAGCACCGCCTTGGTCTTTGTTTCTGCAGTATGGTCGTGATCATTTCCATCCTTTTCTACAGTTCGCTCAAGATAGTTCACAGAAGTTTGCTGTGTTGCATCATTATTAACCAACAAATATGGAGTACCATCACCATTAAAAAAATAGAAACGCACTTTGTTGATTGTACTCTCAGTCTCAGTGCCATCCTCATAATAATTATCTTTACCCTGTTCATACGGATCATTACTACGAGATGCAGGAGCAGAACCCACGTTCTCGATATTCACGGCAAGGAAAGAAGTAGTCCCCTTATCGTTCTGTGAATCACCGCCAGCAACATCTTCGCTAGAGCAGGATGCAACCGTCAGCATCAGTGCTGAAGCCAGCACTGATGAAAGCATCGTAAATTTCTTCATAATTCTATAGTTTTAATTTTACTTATAATTTCTTTTTCGTTCTATTGCATCATCATCATTTCATACGCCTTTCTTGCAGCATCGGCTTCCTTTGAATCGCCGGCTCTATCCAAATATGGCTTGGCAGCATCGGCATCTCCGTTGTTCAGACGGATAATGGCAGCATTCAGGTTGGCGGTTTCATCCGTTGGATACATGCGGACTGCCAGCTCCATCACCTCATTGAAGTCCTTGGAACCTACCTCATAGGTCTGAGCCACCATAAACAGCTCATTGAGCGACAACAGCTGCGGTTTGGTCTTCATGATCTGCTTTGCCTCTTCCACATCGAAAGGCTTAACCTTATAAGTAATGTGGTAGTCGCTATGGCGGAGAGCAGGATAGCAGAGGGTGAGCAGGGTGCGATACTGCGCAGGATATAGCTGCTTCAGCTTCGCATCACGAGCATCAGGATCCAGCTTTTCATCCTGGGCTATCGCAAGAAGCTGCTTCTTTTTCTCCAAGTTGCTTGATTTGATATATTCACACAATCCATCCCAGTCTTCGGCTGTAGAGGATACCGTGAAGATGCTGTCAGGCAACTCTACCATCTTGCGGACATATTCTGTCAGGGTGATGGCACGATTCTTTGCCAGATACTCATTATGCTTATACGAACCTTCCGGCGAAGCAAAACCATGGATATTGATGCCCATCACCTGCAGGTTCTTATCCGCCTTCAATGCCTTGATGGTGGTGATAATGCTATCCAACTGTGCCGGATTACGGCGATAATCAGCACGCAATTCTGTCCTGTTCACCGGGAAGTCGATATAGGCACGCTTATCCAAATGACGGATCTTTGGAGCCTCGGCAACGACAGCCTGCAACTGAAGCACCGGCTTCAGTACATTCTGCTTAGGCTGCTGAATGCTCTCGATGATCTGAGGAGCATCTGTAGAGCGTTTTTCATCTGCCCTACCCGGAATCAAATAAATGAGGGAAAGAGCCACCTTGGTGGGTCCCACATAATTCTTATGGGCAGAGTAGATTTTTTCACCACAGGTACCACATTCGAATTTATCGTATTGGGTATGGATATAGCCCAATCCGAGCGAAGCCTCGAAGTTCCAGTGCTTAGAAAGATTCCATTGCTTACCGGCTGTGATACCACCTCCGGCATACCAACCTTCATAGCGGTGATTACGCAGTCCTTTCAACAATCCGAAAGGAAACTTCACGCCTCCCACATTATACTGTCCTCCTAAAGCATGAGCACCGAGGAACCAACCATCGAAGTTCTGATTGAACCAGTAGCGATACTCAGGCATCACCATCCAATGACGAAGACTGGAATGGTCACCGCTACTTTGCTTCCAAGGATTCAACCCGAAGAAAACCTGAGCTGTATGCTTCTTGCCTACTTCCATTTCCATTCCCATATTAGGGGTGGTAGTAGCCCAATAAAGCGCATTAGTCTTGAAGCCTATCTGCTGTGCTTGCATTGATTGGATACAAAGGCACATCAGAATGGCTACAGCCATAAACTTACTTACTTTCATATTCAATTATACCTCCTGAGATACAATCATCTTTGTCTTTTACTTTTATTTATTTACTATATTTATGTTATATAACTGCAGAATCATTAAGCTATAGTACTGCTATTTTTTTATAACTCGGATCACTACTGTCCGGATAAAATCCGAAACATGTAGTCTAAGTTGTTGAAAATTAATTAAATATATCGTTCTTTGAATTTTTGGATTAAATT
>ERZ780207.2217-NODE-2217-length-14471-cov-3.974403_pt1 | contig 14471 bp, 10 predicted proteins | sample MGYA00510977_ERZ780207 | MGnify/ENA primary metagenome ERZ780207 (study PRJEB29588, sample SAMEA2151383) | human gut metagenome | biome: human gut; feature: human-associated habitat; material: faeces | place: Denmark | collected 2008/2010 ... | reverse complement strand
ATCGACATCAGCGCCACGAGGGTCTTGCCGCTGCCCACGTCGCCCTGAAGCAGGCGGTTCATCTGGAATCCCGTCACGGTGTCCCGGCGGATCTCCCTGATGACCCGTTTCTGCGCCCCGGTGAGCGGGAAGGGGAGTTTTTCGGTGTAGAAGGTGTTGAACACGCCCCCGACCCGGGTGAAGAGGAAGCCGTTGCTTTTCGCGAGGCGTTCGGTGCGCCGTTGCTGGATGTTGAGCTGCACGCCCAGCAGTTCGTCGAACTTCAGCCGGTACTGCGCCTGCCGCAGGGCCTCCTGCGATTGCGGGAAGTGGATATTGTAGATGGCGTCGCGCAGGCCGATCAGTCCGTACCGGGTGCGCACGGCCTCGGGAAGCGGGTCCGCGATGCGGTCCTTCACGAGCGTCCAGGCGTTGCAGATGATCTGGTACATGCCCTTCGCGCCCAGCACATTGCCCAGCTTCTCGGTCGAGGGATAGATGCCCTGCATGCCGCTTTCGGCCTTGCGCGAGAGGGCCTGCTCCATGGTTTCCAGCTCGGGATGGGCGACCGACAGTTCGCCGCGGTAGAACGACGGGCGGCCGAAGACGAGGTATTCGCGTCCGACCTCGATCCGTTTCTCGATCCACTTGACGCCCTGAAACCACACCAGCTCGGCCTGTCCCGTGGGGTCCTGCGCGAAGGCCGTGAAGCGGCGTTTGCGCCCTGTTCCGGCATAGGCGACGCCCGTTATGCGGGCGCGGAACTGGACGTAGGACAGGCCTGCGGCCTCGGTGATCTCCGAGATGCGGTAGATGCGTGTGCGGTCGATATAGCGGAACGGATAGTGGCTGAGCATGTCGCCCAGCGTGCGGATGCCCAGCTCTCGTTCGAGGAGTTTTGCCCGGGCCTCGCCGACGCCCGCTACGAATTTGATGTCGTTATCGAGTGTATCCACCCGGCAAATATAGTGAAAGTAGAGCGCAATGCCAAACTTGTTTGGGCATTGGCGAGGTGCGTTTTTCCGTCCCGGGAGACGTGCTGGTCGGGAGCAGGGGCTACTCCTTCTCCTCGAGGGCGATGTCGACGCCCGATTTGGCGAATGCCCCTTGATCCCAGTCGCCGTCTCCTTTGGCTGTGCGTTCGGCCTCGGTGAATTCGATGTCGACGGTCTTTGCGGCGAAGTCGCCGCCGTTGGCCGGGCCGTCGGTGTCGGTGAGGGTGACTCTTGCCGTGTTGCCGACTCCCTTGCCCGAAAGATCATAGGTCCCGTCGGCTGCGGTCGTCGCCTCCGGTGTCGGCAGGTAGGCGTTGCTCCGGACCTCGATGCCCTTGATCGGCCGTCCGGCCTTGTCGGTCACCTTGCCCTTGATCTTGTAGTTGTTGTACGGGACCCCGTACATAGATACTACCTTCGGTTGATCTTCCTCGTTGTTGCATGCCGTTGCAAATCCGAGCAGCGCGGCGGCTGCCAGCAGTAGTTTCTCTTTCATGGCGTTCGCATTTTAGAGATGTCCCGAAATATAACGATTATTTCGCCGTTCGCCAAATCGTTGCTATCTTTGTACACTGTACCGGCTGTCGAGAGCGTTCATTTTGCCGCTGCTTCCTGAATCTGTTGCGGGGTGATAACGGCTCTCGGTAGTGGGAGGCAGTACGTTGTACTGCTGTCCGATGCGTACGCCATCTCCCTCCCTGGGGGAGGGCTGGGGTGGGGTCGGATTTGTAAACGTCGCCGAAGGCGGCGATAACGCCGCCCGACAGCGGAAAGTGATGTGAGGAAGTGTGTAATTACCTAATTGATAAACCGATGAATCTTTCGAAATTCATGCGCCGGACAGCGTGCGAAGTGCGCATCGGGCGGACGACGATCGGCGGCGGGCATCCCGTCGCCTGCCAGTCGATGACCAATACCGACACCAACGACACTGCCGCGAGCGTGGCCCAGATCGAGCGGATCGACCGCGCCGGGGGAAAGATCGTGCGCCTTACGGCGCAGGGCCGGCGCGAAGGTGAAAATCTGGAAAACATCGTCCGGCAGCTGCGTGCCGACGGTTTCCGGACAGCCGTTGTGGCCGACATCCACTTCGTGCCCGAGGTCGCGGCCATCGCCGCCAGGTATGTGGACAAGGTGCGTGTCAATCCGGGAAATTACCGCCTCGACCGCGGCGATCTTCAGGCGCTGATCGCGCAGTGCCGCGAGCGGGGCGTCGCCCTGCGCGTCGGCGTCAACCACGGGTCGCTGGCGAAGCGCGTCTTCGACGAGTGGGGCGACACGCCCCAGGGCATGGTGGTCTCGGCCATGGAGTTTTTGCGGGTGTGCCGGGAGTGCGATTTCGATCAGGTGGTGGTCTCGATGAAGTCGTCGAACACGCGCGTTATGGTCGCCGCCTACCGTCTGCTGGTCGAGGCGATGGATGCCGAAGATATGCACTATCCGATCCATCTGGGCGTCACCGAGGCCGGGAACGGCATCGAGGGGCGCGTGAAGAGCGCCGTGGGCATCGGGGCGCTGATGGCCGACGGCATCGGCGACACGATCCGCGTCTCGCTGACCGAGGCCCCCGAAAATGAAATCCCCGTGGCGCAGCTGTTGGTCGAACACTTTGCCGACCGTCCCGGCGAGTTCGAGGTGCTCCATCCCGAGCGTTACTTCCCGACCGAATACCGCCGCCGTTCGAAGGTGACGGTTCCCGTCGTGCACACCGAGCCGCTGGAGGGTTTCCGGGTGCTCGAAGCCCTTTCGGGCAACCCGACGGCCGAGTTGCGCGCCGCGATCCTGAATCTCGACATCCCCGACGAACCGGTGGTCGTGAAACGCCGCTACGAAGAGCGTTCGCTGGAGACGCTCGCCGTGAAGGCCGCCGCCGACCTGGGGCCGCTGCTGCTCGACGGCCTGGCCGACGGCATCTGGATCGACGCTCCGGGATTTGCCGAAAGCGAAATCCGCGACATCGAGCTGATGATCCTGCAAGCTGCGCGCGTGCGTTTTTCACACACCGAATACATCGCCTGCCCTTCGTGCGGGCGCACGCTCTACGACATCGAGAAGGCCCTCGCCGACATCAAGGCCCGCACGTCGCACCTGAAAAACCTCCGCATCGGCGTGATGGGCTGCATCGTCAACGGTCCCGGCGAAATGGCCGACGCCGACTGGGGATATGTCGGCGAAGGCGGCGGAAAAGTCTCCATCTACCACAACGGCCAGCCGGTCCTGAGGCACATTCCCGACAAAGAGGCCATCGACAAGCTCCTGGAGCTTATCGGAGAGTGTCACTCCACATAGAGCAGGAGGCCCTTCAGGTATTCGCCCGCCTAAACCCCGCCGGCGTAAGACGCCGGTTTTAAGAGGCGGCAGGAAGCTTCGTTCTGCTTCCGCTCCTGTTCTGCGCTCACACGCATAAAAACGGTGTTTTGCGTCGGCAGGCCGCAGCTCCGTCCTGCGGAGGTCTGCTATTGCGCGTCGCTCCATAGCAAAGCCCTGTGCGCTGCCGCCCGCCCGAGAGGCGGGGTTCATCCGATTCGACCGCTTCGTTTCAGGTGATTTTTAATTTTGAATTTTTACTTATGTCTACTATACTGCCTCTTGCATACCTTCCTTCGGTGGAGTATTTCACGCACCTCCTGCGCGGCGGCTGCGTCGTGGACCTCGGCGAGCACTTCGTGAAGCGTTCCGAACGCAACCGTGCGCGGATACTGGCTTCGGACGGCGTGATGGAGCTGACCGTGCATGTCCGCAACGCCAACCGTCCCCGCCAGCCCGTGCGCGACGTGCGTCTCGACTATTCCAAACGCTGGCAGCACCAGCATTGGGGCGCGCTGGTGGCCTCCTACCGCTCGTCGCCCTATTTCGATTTCTACGCCGGGCGGTTCGAGCCTTTCTACCGCCGGGAGTGGGAGTTCCTCGCCGATTACAATCTGGGTCTGCTGGAGGTGTTGTGCTCGCTGGCCGGAGTGCCGATGCCCGAACTCTCCCGGACGTATGTCGAGGCGGCCCCCGGAGACCTCGACCTGCGCCCCAAACGCAAAGAAGGCCCGGCGCTGATCGCCGAGCCTTATTTCCAGGTCTTCTCCGAAAGGATGCCTTTCGTCCCTAATTTGTCGTTTGCGGACCTGCTGTTCGCCGAAGGACCTGCGTCCGTTTCGGTTTTAGGACGTTGCCGACAAGGATAGTCACGCTGTCGCGCAGATCCCCCGCCGCCGCTTTCACCTCAATCATCCCGTGTATGGCCACCGAATCGGACCGGTACTGGAAGGGGGCGTATTCGCTCATCGCCAGCGTGTCCCGGCCGACGATGAGCGTCGGCGTCCCGGCCGACGAGTAGACGCGGAACGCCTGCTTCTCATAATCGCGCAGACGCCGCCGTTTGTCGACGATATGCAGCGTCGGCTCTGCGCCGTTCCACATCGCCTTGTACAGATAGTAGGCGTCCTTTTTCTCGCGGCGGTTGAGCGTCACGAGGCCTGCGCCGTTGATCCCGTAGGGACGGCGCGAGGAGCCGTAGTCGAACATGTTGTCGATCCACGCGCCCCAGAACAGCGAGTCGTTTTGCTGGTTTTTGGCATACTCCTCGTGGAAACGCGTCTGCTTCTCCTCGGGCATCCAGTTCGAACGAGGCTCGGACTGCGCCGTGTAGCTCTTGTGTCCGAGGAATCCGCTGCCGCCGTAGCAGACGCCCGAACGCAGGTGGGACCAGTTTTTTTGCAGTTGGTCGCGCCATACGATCACGTCGTCGGTCGAGCCGCGCCGCCAGCCGACGTCCTGCTGCCAGACGATCAGGTCGGTGATGAAATTGATGTCGCCGTTCTGGTCGCTGCAAGCGACCGTCGGGCGCGAGGGGTCCATCGTGCGGGCCGTCTCGTTCAGCCGCCGGATGTAGGGCGTCACGTCGTCGCCGCGCATCCAGAGACGCGAGAAGATACCCCACATCACCACCGACGGGTGGTTGATGTTCTGGGCTACGATCTCCTGCAACTGGTCCAGTCCGTTCTGTTCGAAGGCGGGCGTGGCGAAATAGGAGACGTCGCCCAGGAACGACGAGCGGTGCAGCGGAGCGTCGATCCAGACGAGCATTCCCTGTTCGTCGCAACGGTCGTAGAGGTACTGCGCGTGCGGCATTACCGCCGAGCGCAGGGCGTTGGCTCCCATCGTGCGGATGATCCGCAGGTCGGCGTCGTAATCCTCCGGAGTCAGCGTGCCGCCCGAAAGGGCGTTGTCGTGGTAGAGCGTGACGCCGCGGACGGGTGTGCGTTCTCCGTTGATCGTCAGCCCTTCGGCCGTGCTGGCACCGATCGAGCGGAAGCCCGTGCGGACGGCGACGCGGTCGGTGATGCTGTCCTCGCCGATGGAGGCCGTCACGGTGTAGAGCGCCGGGTCGCGCAGGCTCCACAGCGTCGGATTGTCCACCGAGAAGGCCACGGAGACGGGTTTGCCGTCGAGGCGCGCCTTCTGGCGTTTCGAGAAGACCCGCTCTCCCCGCGGACTGGTGATGTCGACGTTCAGCGTGCAGCTGTTGTCGCCCTTCGAGGTGATGTGCACCTCGATCTCGCCCTCGACCTTTTCGGGACCGACCGTCTGCGGGTGTACGAGCACGCCGTCCGACCCGAGGTGGAGCGGCGAAATGGCCGTGCGCTCGGTGAGGATCAGTTCCGCCTCGCGGTAGATGCCGCCGTAGAGGTTCATGTCGGTCGAGGTGGGCAGCACGTCGTCGCGGCTGCTGTTGCTGACCACCACGAGCATCGAGTTGTCGCTTCCGAAACGGATTTTGTCGGTGATTTCGAACGTGAAGGCCGTGGCGCCGCCGCGGTGCGTGCCGACGTGATAGCCGTTGACGAAGAGGTCGGCGACCGACTGTACGCCGTAGAATTTCACGAAAAGGCGTTTCGAAGCCCATTCGACGGGGATATACATGCCGTTCTGGTAGCTGCCCGTGGTTTCGAGCCAGTAGCCCTGGGCCAGCGGATCGGTGTTCCAGCTGTGGGGCAGGGTTACGTGGCGGGCGTTGTCGGAGGTTTTCTCCGACTTGAAGAAAAAGCGCCACCCTTCGTTGATCGGGAAGACCTCGCGGGCGCTGGCCGTCATTGCGACGACGTTCAGCAGCAGGAGAATCGTTAGGTATCTTTTCATGGCAGAGCTGGTTAAATGCTGTATGATGCAAAGATAGTGCAAGCCGGGTGCAGAACCAAGCGTTGCTTGGGGTTTGCCGGGGCGCCGCCTATCCGTGCGGGGGTTTATCTTTGGCAAAGATAATACAAGCCGGGCTGAAAATCAAACTTATCTGTCTTTGCCGTTGCGCCGTTTGTGTTCCGAAGGGGAAATGCCGGCCGGGCGCAAAGCCGGAACGGGGTCCGGTTTTACGCCCGGCGGGCATCGGGGCGGCAGGTACGAAAAAATGGCGGACCGCGCCTCTTCGGTCCGCCAAAAAGCAGGGGATGGGTGTGAAACTTGTTAACTAAAAAACAACTCCTTGGGAGTCATCCCCTGCCGAGGATCGCTTTTGCGGAGCCGGCACAGCCGGTTGCCGTGCCGGACCGCGAAGCGTGTGAACTTTAGCGTTTGATGGTAATCGTCATCTCCTCGCCCGTGATCTCGCCGTACTGGTAGGTGAAGCTCGGCGTTACCTTGATGATGATGTCCTTCAGCAGCGTGGCGCTGTTGTTCTCGTAGGTCAGCTTATTGTCTGTGATTTTGATATATGCGGAAGCATCCTTGTCGCTGGCAGGGGTATCGGCATACTCGGCCGATTTCATCTTGAATACGATACCGGCGGTATTTTTCGCTGCTTCGGGTTTTGCCTGGAATACGTCGTAGGCCGTCTTGCCGTCGCCTACCGTAACGGCTTCCCAGGCCTTCGTGTCTTTGTTGTATTCGATCCACGACTTACCGTCGGCGTCGATCAACTGGAGGTTCTCGAACATATTGGCCGTAGTCGCCTCGTTGGTCTTGTAAGCGACCTCGATAGCCTTGGTCTGTGCCAGCGTCTTGATCGGGGTCTGGATCTCCACGCGCAGCGGCTGGGAAGCTACCTGGATGTTCGTGTCCTTGATCTTAACGACAGCCTTGATGTCGACATAGTTGCGGTTTGCTGCGCTCCAGTCGAGTTTGTCGCCCTCGACGACGGCGTATTTGTCGCCCTTGTTCGGTTTGTCGTCTTTGGAGGTCACTTCGAACGTAAAGTCGTACTTCTCGGCGTCCACCTCGTTGAAGTAGGTCGGCAGTGTGATGTTGGGCCACTCCCAGAGGTTGGTCGTCCCGTTGACCAGGCCTTCGACTACGGTCGTCTTCACGCCTGCGATCTCGGTTACGTGTCCGACATTGTACCTCAGGTCGAAGTCGGGGATCGTGACATTGTAGTTGAACGTTACGGAAATCTTCTGGCCGTACCAGGTCGTCCATTCGGCTTTCTGCTCGAACTTGTCCTTCGTCGCGGTGATGTCCTTGGCATTCAGCACGCCCTTTAGGGTCGATGCGGTGACGGTCATTGCCGTGCCGTTGGTGTTCTCGATCACCGTGCCCTTCTCATTTGCTTTGTTGAAGAGTTTCGTTACGCCTGCGGGCGTTGCGGGATCGGTCGTAGCTGCGAAGATAGCCTCGGCGAACTCCGCTTCGCTGGCGAATCCGGCCTTGTTGGCTGTGTAAACGTCCTTCCACGTCTTGCTGACGCTCTTCGTCTCGTAGCCGATGGCGTTGTTGACGATGTAGTTGACGGGCGCCGGGGCGGCTCCGAAGGCGATCTGGCCCTTCAGTTTGTAGTCGACGTTCTGGTATACATAGACATACTCGATGTCATAGGCCTTGCCCCACTCGTATGCATCTGCCTGAACGGAGGCTTTCACGCCCATGGCGATCTGGCTGGCGAATGCGGTGAATCGGATGCCGAGATCGTTGTCGACCTCCTTGCCGGCGACCTTGACCGTCGAACGGTCCGTGTCGAGGTTGCCCAGCGTGATAATATCCTCGATGGTGACGTCCTTCGGCAGGTCGATGTCGTTCACCAAAGCGATTTCGCCGAAGATGTTATCGGAGATTTCCGGAGTGGCGGTCTGCCCGGCGATGCCGTTCTTGACGAACGCATAGCTCCATGCCAGCGGTTTGGGAGTCTCCTTGAAGGTGAAGGTCGCGCCGGCCTGGTTGGTGATGATGTAGGTCTGCGGCGCCTCGATCGTTGCCGTCGTGGCTTTCCCGTCGACGTTGATCACGATTTTGTGTGCGCATACGACGTTCTTGCCTACGTCGCCGGAAACGCCTGCTGCACGGAAGTCCACCGTAGCGAGTTTCGTGTCGTAAACGAGTTTCGAGTTGTCGACGCGCAGGATGAATTTGCCGATCTCGGTTTTGTCCGTAATCTCGGCCGACTGGCTGGCGTCGGCGTAGTATTTGGGCGTTACGGTGTAAGCGCCGATGGTGATTTTCGAGCCAAGCAGTTTGTTGACGTTGTCCAGCGTCATCAGGGTCTTGCCTCCGTCGAGCGAAGCCAGCAGCTGCGTATTTTCCAGCAGCGTCTTCTTGCTGACGGCCTGCTTGTTGAACGGCATTTCGATGGTGGCGTAGTCGTAGGCGACCGGCTCCTCGTCCTTGGTGTAAACGCCGAGTTCGATCTCTTGGGCCTCGTCGGGCATGATGCTGGCGAAGTTCGACAGCACGTTGTTCGTTACCTCCGAGGCGGTTTCGTCCTCGGCGCCGGTTCCGGGATTCACGGTGTTCTCGATCGAAAGGGCCAGCGTGATCCATTTACCCTCTTTCTCATAAAGCTCACCAAGCTCTTCCGCCGACATGGTGGCGGTTACGGCGAACTTACCCTCCTCGATAAACCGAACGTCGGTGATGGTGGCTGCGGGAGTTGCCGTTGCGGCACGGGTTTTTATCTGCTCGGAGACAATAGCGAACGTCGCTTTTCCGTTAGCATAGGCATCTACGAGGTCTTTGGCCAGCGAGGCAGGCGTGACGCGGTAGGTCAGCGTGACCATTCCGTTGCCGATGGGGGTGGCTCCGACCTTGTAGAAATCCATCGTCGTATAGGCTCCGCCACTGCCAACATACATGGTTCCGGGAATGTTTACCAGCGACTGGATGCGGTTGATCAGCGCAGCGACATCGGCCTGAAGTTGGGCGATGGCCTGCTTGAAGGCGCCGAGTTCCGCAGTCAGGTCGCTCTTCTTCAGGTAGCCCTGCGTCGAAATGAGGCTGATGATCTGCCTGCTCAATGCGGATTCGGCGTTCTTTACCGCTTCGGCGGCTGCCGAGTTCACGTTCTCGATCCAGGCTTTGTTGTTGACGTCCATGTATTCCTTGACGAATTCGGAGGCCTCCTCGCCGGCGATTTTGCTGATGGCGGTCTTGATGTCCTTCACGGCCGGGTCGTTGGTGATGGCGGCCAGGACGGCTGCGACAGCCTGATTCTTCACGGCAGTGGTCAGCTCGCTGTTTTTGGCCAGCTCTTCGAGGATGCCTTTCTTGACCTCGCCGCCGATTTTGGACCAGAGGTCAGCGGCTTTGAGCTGATCCTTGATCAGTTCTTTCACCTGCACTTCGTTTTGCAGGCCTTTGATCAGCTCCTGCACCTGTGTCACGGTCTGGAACCCGAGGTCTCCGACTTTCTTTTCGAGGTCGGCGTCCTTGACGTAGGCTGCCAGCTCCTGGCTCAATTCGGCATCGGTGACGAATTTCGAGAAATCGACATCCTTCAGTTTGTCTGAAATTGTCTGAAGGGCGGAAGCATCGGCCTTCAGTTCGACTTTCGCATTTAGATCGTCGATCTTTTTGTTGATGTCGTCGATGTCGTCGTCGTAGTCCTTACACCCGACACCGGCCAGCATGGTTCCGGTTAAGAACAATGCCAGGAATTTTCTAAACAAGTTGTTGTTTTTCATAGTAAAAATGGTTGAAATAAAGATGTGTTTGTATTTAGTTTTCAATTTGTTATTCGGACGACCCTCTTTTTGTTGGTATCATATATGATACGCATGGTGCAAATATATATATAAAAATTTGCACAGCAAAATTTTTGTCCAAATTTTTGAAATGGGAATGAACTATCAAGATGAAATCCTTTATATCTCTACGAGGATCAAGGAGTTGAGGAAGGAACGCAAGCTGACTGTACAGGAGCTGGCTTACCGGTGTGACATGGAAAGATCCAACTTGAGCCGCATCGAGGCGGGGCGGACTAATCTTACCGTAAAAACCATTTGCAGCATCTGTAATGCGTTGAGTGTTAATATGCGCGATGTAATACGTTAGGACGATATACCTATATTTATATATATTGCGCCTAATCGTTCGTTGTATGCTTTTTTTGGGCCGTTTCCTTAAAATTCGTATCTTTACGGTGATAATTTAACGGCTTATTGAACACGCTTGATTTAATCGTCTGCCTCGTGCTGGCGCTGGCCGTCTGGAACGGATGGCGCCAAGGCTTCGTCGTGCAGATATGCTCCCTTGCAGGGATTGTGGCGGGCATTTGGATCGCGGCGCGTTTCGGCGCGCAGGTCGGCGGATGGCTGCGGCTCGATGACGAAGTGGCCGCCGCGGGCGGTTTCGTCACGGCGCTCGTCGCCGTGATCCTCGTCGTGGCGATCGCCGGCAGGGTGGTGCGCAAGGTCTTTCACTTTGCGGGACTGGGTGTTGCCGACACGCTGCTGGGCATTGCCGTATCGGTTTTGAAGTACCTGCTCGTGTTGAGCGTGCTCTTCTCGGCCTTCGATGCGCTGAATGAGGATTATTGCCTCGTGGGGCCGCGGACGATCGAGCAGTCGAAAAGCTACAAGCCTGTCCGGTGGCTTTCCGAATCCATTTTCCCTTTTCTGGAGTGGGTCGGCGAGCGGGTTCCCCGGCAGGAGGAAAAAACGGAGACCGATGGATAGAAAGTTTACAGCCACAGTGGTCCGGGCGACGGGCAGTTGGTACGACGTGCTGCACGACGGTGAGACGGTGCGCTGCCGCATCCGGGGCAGACTGCGCCTGAAAGGGGTGCGTTCGACCAATCCCGTGGTGGTGGGCGACGAAGTGGCGTGCGAGGCCGACGAGGGGGGCGACTATGTGATCGCCGACATCTTGCCGCGGCGTAACTACGTGATCCGCCGGGCTTCGAACCTTTCGAAAGAGTCGCATATCATCGCCGCCAACGTCGACCAGGCGCTGCTGATGGCGTCGCTGCGTTCGCCCGAGACGCCCACGGAGTTCGTGGACCGGTTTCTGGTGACCTGCGAGGCCTACAAGGTCCCGGTGACGATCCTCCTGTCGAAGCTCGACCTGCAGGAGGCGGAGGCCGTCGCGGAGTTCCGCGCGGTCTACGAGGGGGCCGGCTACCGGGTGCTGGAGGTGTCGGTCCGGGAGGGCCGGGGCGTGGAGGAGGTGCGCGAACTGCTTGCGGGGCGCACGACCCTCGTTTCGGGAAATTCGGGCGTCGGGAAGTCGACGCTGATCCAGGCCATCGACCCCTCGCTGGACATCCGCACGGGCGAAATCTCCGAAAGTCACCACAAGGGCCGCCATACGACGACATTCTCGACGATGTACCCCCTGGCCGGAGGCGGCGCGGTGATCGACACGCCGGGCATCAAGGGGTTCGGACTGATCGACATCGACGAGGCCGAGCTGTGGCACTATTTTCCCGAGATGATGCGCGTTGCGCCCGCCTGCCGCTTCTACAACTGCACCCACACCCACGAGCCGGGCTGTGCGGTGACCGAAGCCGTGAAGGCGGGCGAAATCGCCTGGCCGCGTTACGAAAGCTACCTGAAAATCCGCGATGAAGATGAAAAATACCGCAAATAACGACTCCCCGGGACCGGACTTCGATTTCGGCCCCGATGCCGCACACGCCGCTGAGCGCATCGCCTGCCTCGCCGGGTTTATGACGTCGGAACGGTATGCCGTTTTGCGGAAGACGGTCTCCATGCGCACGCGCTACATGACGGTGCTGGCCGAGAACATGTACCACGGGCAGAATGCCGCGGCGCTGATCCGCCATTGCGAGGCGTTCGGCGTGCAGGAGATGCACACCGTGGAGACGCTCTGCCCGTTCGAACCCAATCCCGACATTGCGCGCGGCACGCACCAGTGGGTCGACGTGCGCCGCCACGCCTCGACGGGCGAGGCCGTCGCCGCCCTCAAGGGGGCGGGCTACCGGATCGTGGCCACCACGCCCCACCGCGAGGACGCGACGCCCGAGACGTTCGATGTCGGGCGGGGACCTTTCGCGCTGGTCTTCGGGACGGAGCACGCCGGTATTTCCGACGAGGTGATCGCTTCGGCCGACGAATTCCTGCGCATCCCGATGTGCGGCATGGTCGAGAGCCTGAACGTCTCGGCCTCGGCGGCGATCCTGATCTACACGCTCTCCGAGCGCATGCGCCTCACGGTCGGCAACTGGCGGATGTCCGACGCCGAACAGGCCGAAACGCTCTGCCGCTGGATGCGGCGCAGCGTGAAGGATTCCGAAGCGATTTTGCAACGCCGGGGTATGGTCCCGGATTTATAGGCGGCTTCGGCGCTCCTGGCCCGAATCCGCGCAAATGGATAAAATAGTATGATTCTCCGCAAACAATTTCTGGCGCATGTCGCCCAGACCTCCCCTTCGCCGATGCTGGTGGAGGTCGCGCGCGCCGAAGGCTCGTTTTTCTATACGCCCGAAGGCAAGCGTTATTTCGACCTCGTGGCCGGGGTTTCGGTCAGCAATGTCGGTCACGGCAATCCGGCCGTGGTGCGCGCCGTGCAGGAGCAGGCTGCGCGCTATATGCATGTGATGGTCTACGGCGAGCTGGTCGAGACGCCGCAGGTGGAGTATGCCGCCAGGATCGCGTCGCTGCTGCCCGCGCCGCTCGAAAGCGTCTATTTCGTCAACTCGGGCGCCGAGGCGGTCGAGGGGGCTTTGAAACTGGCGAAACGTTTTACCCGGCGTACGGAGATCGTCTCCATGCGCCGCGCCTACCACGGGTCGACGCACGGCGCGATGAGCATGATGGGTGCGCCCGAGGGCGAGGAGTGGAAGGGGGCGTTCCGGCCCCTGCTGCCCGACGTGCAGGCCGTGGAGTTCAACGATTTCTCCGAACTGGAGCGCATTACGCGCCGCACGGCCTGTGTGCTGGCCGAGCCGGTGCAGGGCGAGGCCGGCGTCCGTCCGCCCCGTCCGGGTTATCTGGATGCGCTGCGCAGACGCTGCGACGAAGTCGGCGCGCTGCTGATTTTCGACGAGATACAGACCGGCATGGGCCGCACGGGCCGCCTGTTCGCCATGCAGAAATACGGCGTCACGCCCGACATCGTCTGTCTGGCCAAGGCCTTCGGCGGGGGCATGCCCCTCGGGGCGTTCGTCGCGCGTCACGAGGTGATGGACACCTTGCAGGAAAATCCCGCGCTGGGGCATATCACCACTTTCGGCGGCCATCCGGTCTGCTGTGCGGCGGGACTCGCGGCGCTGAATTACCTGGTGGACAACAAGGTGGTCGAAAGGGTCGAAACGAAGGGCGCGTTGTATGAAATGCTGCTGAAGGATCATCCCGCCGTGCGGGAAATCCGCCGCAGCGGCCTGCTGCTGGCCGTCGAGCTGGGCGAATCGGCGAAACTTTACCGCATCATGGAACTGTTCCGGGAGGCGGGCATCCTGAGCGACTGGTTCCTGTTCTGCGACACGGCGTTCCGCATTTCGCCGCCCCTCACGATCTCGGAGGACGAAGTGCGCGAAAGCGCCGCGCTGATCCGCAGTTGTTTGGACCGGTTGTAAAAACAAAAGGGAGGCTTCGGAGCCTCCCTTTTCTATGCCTCTTCGGCAAACGCCTTCAGTTTGGCGATCTCCTCGCTCCAGCGCGCTTCGTCGGGGGTTTCGAGGATCAGCGGAATGCCGTCGAAACGCTTGTCGGAAGCGATATAGCGGAAGCATTCCATGCCGATCATGCCCTCGCCCAGCGGCGTGTGGCGGTCGACGCGGCTGCCCAGAATCTTCATCGCATCGTTCAGGTGCATGCCTTTCAGGTATCCGAATCCGACGACGCGTTCCAGCTCGGCGAACGTGGCGTCGCACGCCTCGCGCGTCCGGAGGTCGTACCCCGCCGCGAAGGCGTGGCAGGTGTCGATGCAGACGCCCACCCGCGATTTGTCCTCCACGCGCTCGATCAGGTAGGCGAGGTGCTCGAAGCGGAATCCGAGGTTCGAACCCTGCCCCGCGGTGTTCTCGATCACCGCCGTCACGCCGTGCGTGCGGTCGAGCGCCATGTTGATCGACTCGGCGATCCGGTCGAGCGACTCCTGCTCGGTGATCTTCTGCAGGTGGCTGCCGGGATGGAAGTTCAGCCGGTCGAGGCCCAGCAGTTCGCACCGCTGCATCTCGTCGAGGAATGCCGCGCGCGATTTTTCGAGCGGTTCCTTCTCGGGATGTCCGAGGTTGATCAGGTACGAGTCGTGGGGCAGAATCTGTGCGGGCGTGTAGCCGTAGCGTTCGCACGTCTCGCGGAAGGCGTCGATCTCGCCCGCGGCGAGCGGTTTGGCGACCCACTG
>ERZ780207.2209-NODE-2209-length-14514-cov-3.146898_pt1 | contig 14514 bp, 9 predicted proteins | sample MGYA00510977_ERZ780207 | MGnify/ENA primary metagenome ERZ780207 (study PRJEB29588, sample SAMEA2151383) | human gut metagenome | biome: human gut; feature: human-associated habitat; material: faeces | place: Denmark | collected 2008/2010 ... | reverse complement strand
CCCAGCCGAACCCCGATGAAACGCCCGATATGCTAAAAGGCATTGTCGCGATAAGAGATTTACATATGGCGGCGCTGCACGATTACGGCTTTTCCTGTGCGGACGAAATGCTCTACCCCGATAACCACCGTTATTTGTCCGACCTGCTCTCCTATGTGGCAATAGGCGCGCGCTCGGTTGAAAACCAGCAGCACAGGCTTACCGCCAGCGGACTCGATATACCCGTGGGCATGAAAAACCCCACAAGCGGCGACCTTACCATTATGATGAACTCAATAACCGCCGCGCAGCACAGCCACACCTTTATATACCGCGGGTGGGAGGTTGTAAGCGAGGGTAATCCTTATGCTCACTCCATTTTGCGCGGATACATTGATTTTGCGGGCAAAAACGTTTCCAATTACCACTATGAAGACCTTGTAAAGCTGCATGAGCTGTATGCCGAAACATCTCTTGTAAATCCGGCGGCAATAGTAGATACCAACCATGCAAACTCCGGTAAGCAGTATTTGGAGCAAATTAGAATCGCAAAGGATGTCGTTTACAGCTGCAACCACAATAAGGATATACGTTCAATGGTTAAAGGGCTTATGATTGAAAGCTATATTGAGGACGGCGCGCAGAAAATAGGCGAGCATATTTACGGTAAATCCATAACCGACCCCTGCCTCGGGTGGGAAAAATCCGAAAAGCTTATTTATATGATAGCGGATAAGCTGCACTGATTTTTTAATTCCGCATTCCGAATTCCGAATTCTGCATTATATTACGGCTTGCACTTCCCGCAGGGATCATACCCCTCGCTCACCGCTTCCTCGCGGCTTTTAAAGGAAACGCGGTTTTCATCCTTCAGCTTTTTGGCATACAAGCAGTCCGGCGTGTGGAACTTTTTGGAATTTGAATTTCCTATGTATGCCGTAGGCGCGGTTTCGTTGGGCTTGGGCTTTGCGGGCACAGTGCTGTCGGCGGGTATTTCATCGGGCATAGAGCCGCTGCCGCCCGGGCGGTAGCCGTTTACGGTGTCGTCACTTGGGTAATTTACGGTTATCTGTGCGTGTGATTCGGCATTGTCGGCAACAGATCCGTTGCACCCGCAAAGAATAACGGGTATAATAAGCAGTGCAAGTAATTTTCTTTTCATAAGCAAACTTCCCTTAAATTTTTTACGGAGGCTTTTAATGGACGACCGTGACGATATTTCAAGACTTTCGCGGCTGAAAAAACGCGCTAATCGGCTGCCGCTGCTGCCGGGCGTTTATATAATGAAAAATAAGAACGATGAAATCATATACATCGGCAAGGCAAAGGCGCTTAAAAACCGCGTTACGCAGTATTTCGGCGGCGGCTCGGGGCACACCGCAAAGGTGCGCAAAATGGTCTCCAATGTCGATCACTTTGAGTATATTGTGTGCGACAGCGAGTTTGAAGCGCTTATTCTCGAAAACTCGCTTATAAAGCAGAATCAGCCGAAATACAACATACTTTTAAAGGACGATAAGGGCTACTCCTATGTTAAAATAACAAACGATAAATGGAAAAAGATTACCTTTTCGCGCTCTGCAGATAAAAGAGGCGAGTATATAGGACCCTATTCATCGCTTTATGTGGTTAAGGAAACGGTGGACGAGGCGCGAAAGATTTTCAAGCTGCCCGATTGCGGCAGGAGCTTTGATAAACCCTCAAAGCCCTGCCTTAATTACCACATCGGCATATGCGACGCGCCCTGCCGCGGAAAAATGAGCCTTGGCAGTTACCTTGAAAATGTAAACGCCGCGGTGGATTTTATAAAGCACGGCGGAGCGGACAGCGAAACCGAGGCGGAATTAAACGAAAAAATGTTAGCCGCCGCCGAAAGGCTGGATTTTGAAACGGCGGCAAAGCTGCGCGACCGAATAAACGCAATGAAACGGATAAGGGAAAAGCAAAAGGTGGTTCGCGCGACCTATAAAAGCGAGGATGTTATCGCGTCCGCCCTGCTCGGCGAGACTGCGGCAGTAAGCGTTTTCATTTTCAGAAACTACCGCCTTTGCGATAAGCAGGTGTTTTTATTCGACGGAATATCCGACAGGGAAAGCCTTTATGAGGAATTTTTGCAGCGCTACTATCTTGAAAAGGAAGATATACCCGCGCGCGTGTTAATAGATTCTTCGGCGGACTTTTCCGCTCCCGAGCGCTGGCTTGCCGAAAAATCGGGACATAGTGTGAGCTTTATAAACCCGAAGCTCGGCGAGCAAAAGGCGCTGCTTGATATGTGCCTTAACAACGCGGCTGAAACCCTTTCTCAAAAGGCGGAAAGAACGGGGCGCGAAATGTCGGTATTAGATGAACTGGCGCGCCTTTTGGGGCTGCCCTCTGCGCCGCGGTATATTGAGGCTTACGATATTTCAAACACGGCGGGCAGCGAAAATGTTGCCGGAATGATTGTGTATAAGGACGGAAGACCCTTTAGGCCCGCGTATAAACGCTTTAAAATAAAGAGCTTTTTGGGTCAGGATGATTTCCGCTCTATGGCGGAGGTGCTTGACCGCCGCTTTACCGAGTACGAAAAAGGGGAGGATGAAGGCTTTGCGGTATTGCCCGATTTAATATTGCTTGACGGAGGCTTAGGACAAATGTCCGCCGTGCGCCCCGTGCTTGAAAAGCACGGAATAACTGTTCCGCTTTTCGGTATGGTAAAGGACTCAAAGCACCGCACCCGCGCCATAGCCGCCGTGGGCGGGGATATAAGCATTAAATCAAACCGCGCGGCGTTCACCTTTATTACAGGCATACAGGATGAGGTTCACCGCTTTGCAATAGGCTACCACAAGCTAAGAAGAAGTAAAAGTATGCTGGCAAGCGAGCTTACCGAAATTGAGGGAATAGGCAAAGCCCGCGCCGCGGCACTGCTTAAGCACTTTAAAACGGTTAAGGCGATAAAGGCGGCAACTGCGGACGAATTGGCGGCAGCCCCCGGAATGACCAAAGCGGCGGTGAACGCCGTGTATAAACACTTTCATGAGGAATTATAAATGGGAAAAACACTTGAAAAGCATACTGAAATTGAGCGGAGCATAATAAAAAAATTCCGCAAGACGATATGGAATAATTTTATAGGCGCGGTAAAGGAATACGAGCTTATTGCGCCGGGCGATAAAATAGCCGTTTGCATTTCGGGCGGAAAGGACTCAATGCTGCTTGCAAAATGTATACAGCAGTTACAGCGCCATAGCGAAATACCCTTTGAAGCCGAGTATATTGTAATGGACCCCGGCTACAACGCTGAAAACCGCGCGCTTATAGAGCACAATGCGAAATTGATGGATATACCGATATATATTTTTGAAAGCGATATTTTCTCGGTCACCGAGCGCGCGGGAGGCTCGCCCTGCTACCTTTGCGCCAGAATGCGGCGCGGCTGCCTTTACAGTAAGGCAAAGGAGCTCGGCTGCAACAAAATAGCGCTGGGGCATCATTTTAACGACGTTATTGAAACGGTGCTTATGAGTATGATGTATTCATCCGAAATAAAGACCATGCCGCCGAAATTGCACAGCACCAATTTTGATGGTATGGAGCTTATACGCCCGCTTTATAAGGTAAAGGAAAAGGATATTATCGCTTTTTCAAATTACAACGGACTTAAATTTCTGCAATGTGCCTGCAGGTTTACCGAAAACAGCGTCCACAACGAGGGGCTTTCAAAGCGCAAGGAAATAAAGGCGCTTATAGAGGATATTAAAAAGGTAAACCCGAATGTGGATGATAACATTTTCCGCAGTATACATAACGTAAATATGGCTACCATACCCGGCTGGCGCGACCGCGATTCCGGCACCTTACACAGCTTTACCGAAAACTATTAAACCGATAATTTAGTCTCGCGGGCGTAGAAGAATATATACTGCTGCGCAATACCCGCGTAGGGCTTGGCCTCATCAGGCAGCTCGCCCCCGAAAAGCGCCTGCATTGCGCGCTTTATCCAAACATCCTTGGGGAATGCGTCAATATGGCAGAGCGAGAAAAGCAGCGCGCAATCGGCAACTTTGGGCCCTACACCCTTTATTTTTATAAGCTCGTCGCGGGCTTCGTCGGTCGGTACTGTTTTAAGCTTTTCGAGGTTAATTTCACCCGACGATATTTTCTGCGCCGCGTCAAGTATATATTTCGCTCTGAAACCGCTGCGCAGCACCGCTAAATCCTCAAGCGAGCACGCCGCTATTCTTTCGGCGGTGGGGAAAGCGCGGTATCCGCCCTTATCATCGCCGAAATTATCGCACAGGCGGCTTATAATGCCCTTAATGCGCTTTATATTGTTGTTTTGGGATATTATAAAGGAGCAAAGCGTTTCCCACGGCTCTTGGTTTAAAATTCTAATGCCGAAGGAATATTCCGCCGCGCTTTTCAGTATCTCGTTTTTACTTAAATTTTTATTTACTGCGCGATAATCCCTGTCAAGGTCAAAATACTTCCGCCATATATCTTCAAAATCGGATTCGGAGGCATTAAAAAGCACCAGTGTGCCGTCTGCTTCCTTGCAAAGCTCCAAATATTTCCCGTAGGCTACGCCGTGCCATACGCCGTTTTCCTTTTCCTCCCAGCGGAAAGCCTGACCGCAGTCAAGCGTGTGCGGCAGGTCAATACCGTCGGGCACGGTTATGTAAGCGTTGTTGTTTTTATACTTTACAGTAAACATATAATCACCGAAATAGATTATACTCTTTTTCGACAATAATATCAATAAAAAAACAGGAGAAAAAATTATGAGAGACGATATTTGCACCATACCGATAAGCGAGGTTTTCGAGCATAACGACGGCTGCCCCATATGCCGTATGCGCGACACCATTGAGGAACGAATGACCGATTATATTTTAGGCGACGCCATGATGGAGCCCGACGTGAGAATCGAGACCAACAAAACAGGCTTTTGTGAGCACCACTATAACAATATGATGTCGCGCAGGGGGCGGCTGCAATTAGCGCTTATGCTGCAAACCCATATTAACGAGATAAACGGCGAAATTTTCAAGAAAAAGCTTTTCAATACCGACAGTAAAAAGATCGGAAATGCCAAAAACATAACCGACTCCTGCTTTATCTGCTCAAAAATAGAGTGGGGGCTTTCCCGAATGATAGATACCGTTTACCGCTGTTACGAAACGCAAAAGGATTTCCGCGATATGTTCAATTCGCAGAGTATGTTTTGCCTGCCGCATTACGAGCGGCTGCTCGGCGCCTCAAAGCGCAATATGAAATCATATTATTCGGAATTTTCCGAAAACCTTAACCGCATAACCGGCGAATACTCAAAATCGCTTTATGACGATTTGTCAAAATACTGCACAATGTACGATTACCGCAGCCGCGACGGTGAGACCGATTGGGGGAACAGCCGTGACGCGGTGGAACGCACGGTCGCATTCTTAAACGGAAGAATATATGATGTGTACTGATTTAGAATAACCCGCGGTTTTTTTAATTATTCAAATCAGAAGATTTGAGGAAAGCATCGTATGAGTTTCGGCTGTTTTTAAAAATTATTGAATAAAACAGGCATTATTTGTGATTCCGACAATGCTTAATGTCAGAGGCTGCCGCTTGTGATTTTTCACTTGCGACAGCCTCTTTTTGCTATACGGTATGACACCGAAGTTACTAAAACTGCAGAAACAATTAAAATACGATTATTCACAGAAATGCGGGAATAAGTTTATTTGATCTATTCGTGCATTTCCGTTTATATCTCCTTTGGTGCATTCGACTCTCAGCCGCCGCGCGGATATAGGCGTTTCAAAACGGAATGTGTTTTTGCGCTCCGTATTATCTGCCATGGAAGCTACGGTTACCCAGGTGCCGCCTCGCTCAATTTGAACGGCATAATCCCGCAGTGCGCAGGCCAGTGATGTTGTATATAGATCAATTTGGCAAAATGCCTTCTCTGTTTGCAGGTCGATTATTAAATAGACAGGGTTATCCGGGCTGCAAAGCTGAGCAGAACACCATCCCGTATAATTATCGGTTGCGCCGTTGACTGCGCGCCACGGATAGCAGCGTTTATCGTATCCTTCATAATAATCCGAACTGGTTACCCGTGCGCCTATTGATAACGACGGCATACCGAATTCCGTAATTTCAAATATTGCAGAGCCGAAAACCTCCGGATAGTTTTCGGAATAGGCCGTTACCTTAACACAACCGTCCGAAATAGCGGTTACAGAACCGGTTGTTTCCATAAATGCCTTGTTAGTTGCGGAGCCGTCAGGCTCGGTGATCTCCCAATGTACCTGCTGGTCGTAGCAGTCAGGCGGATCAAAATAAGCCATTACCTGAAGCTTAGGCTGCTTTTTCGAGAGTTGACGCAGTCCGCGTTCTCCGGTTACGGTAATTTTTAAAGGAATCGGAGCAGGCTCTGTTTTATCCTGACGAACCATAATAACCGTTTTTCGGGCGATATTACCGTTTAAATCCTCGGCATATACGGTTGTCACGCCATTGATACCCATAGGCTTAACCAAGCCGTTGTCGATTGTAACAATTTCGGGGGATGACCACCATTTTGCTGCCGGGAAATTCGTATATAATTGAAGCGTTTCCTGTGAGCTTTTTATCGTAGTGGCATTATCGGCGCTTGTTATAATCAGGGGTCTGTTTTCATGTTGTTTGAAATTATCGGTAAGAAGAAAAATCCAATCACGCTTATCCGGCTTTTGCGGAATTACAAATACACCGTCAGACGGCTCGCATGTACCGACAGAATTATAAACACCGCTGTCAATATCATACCACAGGCCTTGATATTGCGTATTCTTTAAATGGCGCAATTCTCCCGATGAGAGCGTTTCGTCAAATAGAAAAACCACATATGTATCATTTGCGATTGAAGCAAGAGCTTTTCTTTCGTTTGTTTTAAAACTGCTCCATTCCGGGTCGTCAAAATGCGGCTCCAATTTCCACCATTCCAAAGCCTCAAAAAAATGTCGGCAATGAATCAGTTTTTTCCCGGCATCAAATTGCAGTGCATCAAACCAGCGTCTGTAATCACCGTAATGCATCCAATCATCCGGTGAGTAATCGTCATTCCAAACACCCTGCGCTCCGTATCCGTAGCCGCACATACCGTTTAAATATGCTTTATACCCGGCACCCAAAGCCTGTGCTTTATCAGCCCATAGCTCCTCATAACCGGTTTCGTAGCATACAATCGGTTTCGCAATTTGATAAAAGCCCTTCAAATACGAAGTATTGTTCAAGGTATATTCCTGCGGCTGAAGACCGAACCATGAATGGTACGGCTTGTCGTTCCAAGCAGAGTTTTCTGAAGTCAGCAGGCAGTTGTTAGCTCCGTGTGCGGTAAGTGGATGACGGTAGGCGTCAAATTCGGCAATAGCTTCGGCTACGGTATACCACCGTTCCGGATATACCGTTCCGTAGCAGTGCGGATCAATTTCCTGGGCAACAGTCCATAAAACCGGATAGCTGCCGTAACGAGCTACCCAAAAGCGAGCTAAAAGGCGAAGATATTCCGGTGTATATGCCGGATTGCTTATTTCATCGGTAAAAAATAATTGAGAATTAGCGTGCACCAAACCGCATTCGGCAATGTAAGCAAATTTTTCGTCGAGCTTTTGAAAGCCGAGTATATCATTTTCGTCCAAGCCGTCGGTCAAGTCGTATATTTGAGGAATATTCGGTATTCCCAAAGGCTCTGATTGATAAACGGTAAAGCCCTGCGATACCCGGTGATTAACGGTATAACAAAACTGACTGTCAATTCCTTCCACATTAGATTCGTCCCATTTTTCATGGCATAAAAACCAATGCGTATCGCCTAAATAAAAAAACGGTGTTCCGTCATGATACGAAAAGTAACGGGTATTCGGCCGAACTGTCAGAAATCCTCTTTTATATATTTCGCAATCACCTTTATAGGGAACGCAGCAAAGCTTGCCGCGGCGCAAATGCAGTCCCGTATTCTGTGTATCGGAGCAGAAGGTGGTATATTCCCAGCTTCCTTCCTCGGTCAATGCCGCCCTTACCGCAAATTCACATTTTCCGTTCCAAAAAGCCGGTCGTTCTATAATGGTTCCGCGCTCCGATTTGAAGGTTACGGAAAGAGAAACATCAAACAACGGATCGGCATACGGATAATCGGAAACAAACCTTAATTCCGCTGTTTTCCACTTTTCAACCATCATAATTTTTTCATCCTTTCCTTATCAAAGAAAATGCGTATTGTAAAATGTATCACTTCACAATACGCATTTTGTAATAATTACGCTATGAAACAGCTATTTTTAAGCGCCTTTAATTTCAGGCAGCTCCGCTTCTCCGGTAACATAAGGATAACTTCCGTTTTCATAAGAAGCGGCAATGATTTTTGCGTTTTTCATGTTGGGCCTTACTCTGTCGTTAATCAGTAAAACCCAATCCTCGGTATTTGAAGGCGGAGCAGGCGTTTTCCACTCTCCGTCGGAATTCGGTTTGAATTTGGCGGCAGCGGTCGTCGTTTTTCCGTCTCTTGGATTTACCCATTTCGCATCATATGTATGTTTCGGATTTAAACGCGAAATAGTTCCGATGAAATCATACGAAATCGGTTTTTCCTGTATCGGATAATAAATCATTATGCTGGTACGGTCTGAATTGGACTTGAGCAACGGGTCACTTGCGGTTCCGGGTTGCTTATACCAGGATATGATTGAATTATAGGGCTTTAATTCCCACCACGGAACAGATGTGAAGATCTGTTTTAAATATTTCATCTGAGCGCCGTTTTCACCGTCAATGGCCTTATACCACGGAATCGGCTTGGCACCCCATAGCTGGAAGGTGTCGTTTTCATCCCATATTGCGTTCCAAATTCCTTCGGCACCGTAGCTGTACCCGAAGCTGCCGCACATAATAGAGGTATATGCCATTTTTCTGGTAAGGTTCTTCGGAACCTTGGCTATGCCTTCATAGCAAGCCTCTCCCTCCAAGAAGGGAAGAGTTGCGGTACGGTTGTACTTGTTTTTCCAGCTGTTTAAAATATCGAATGTCAGGCTTTTGACATGACCGGTCTGAAGCATAACAAAATCGAACCAGTCTTCTCCGCGGTATTCATCGCTTTTGTATCCGAAATCAGTTGTTTCCACACCGGAGTGCAGCGTGGTAGGATGCTGATACGGATCGATTTTATCAATGTAACGCGCAACTTCTGCCCAATACGGAGAATTCATACGAGCCTCTCCGCAGGTGTTCCATATAATCGGATATGCAGAATAACGCGCAACAATGTAGCGAGCTATTGCTTTATATGCCGACACCGTATAATCGCTGTACGCATACGGACCCCAGTCAAGACCTAATGCAGAGACTAAGCCGTTTTTGGCAACATATTGAATTCTTTCGTCACAGTTAGAGAAAAACTTGGTATTGGGAGATTCCCATTTTTTATTGTCTGTCCAAACTCTGCCGCCTTCGTTCCAGGTTGCGGGCTCTCCGTTGATATATCCGTTGTCGCCTGATTCCGACAGGAAGAAATTCATTTGATACACAGTATATCCCTGCTTGGCGCGGACATCAACCATGCCCTTGAACATAGAGGGGAATCTCTTATCGTTGGAATCATATAGATGTTCGCGATGACTCAGTCCCATCCAATGTGTATCGGCAAGCCAGAAAAACGGAGTGCCGTCACGATGAGTCATACTGCGCTTATCATTGCTTACACGCAAAAAGCCGTGTTTGTAAATATCTAAATTTCCGGTGTATTTTGTGCAGTAAAGCTCACCGCTGATTTTATGCAGACCGGCATCGGCAGTATCTGCAGCCGAAACGGTATATGTCCATTTGCCGACAACAGGAGGCGCAAATCTGATTACCCACTTCTGCCCGCCGTCCCAAAAGCCGGGAACGGTCATTTTTTGTCCCTGCGGGCCGGTGAACTGACAATTTATTGCCTGCTCGGTATAAGGGTTGCCATATGTTTTTTTTGCGTTCAATACAATGTCGGTCGCAGTCCATTTTTGTGTGGATTTTGCGCCGTTAGGCACAACAATGTTTACATCGTCGATTGGTGTATAATTTATTTGAACGTTTTTATCGGTACTGCCGCCTGTGCTTGAAGAACCGTCCGGTACGCTCGTTGTATTCTCGGAACTCGGTTTGGATTCCTCCTGAGGTTGTGACGAATCACCGGAAGAATCGGAAGAACTGTTGTTCTCCGACGAAACTGAATTGCTGCTTGACCCCGAAGAAGTATTACCGCCTTTGTTTTTGTCGTGAGAACATCCCGTTGCCAAGCACGAAAAGCAAAGCAACAAGGCTATAACGCAACAAAGTGATTTTTGTTTCATCATAAACTCCTATCTCCGCCCATTTACCGATTATAAAGTAACTGTGGCGATTTTATTTATGCTTGTTAATAAACAACAGGGAATTCAGACATTTTTCGCAAAAGTTACCGTAGTTAAATTTAACACTTTTTAAGACGGCAGTCAATAAATAATTGTTCAAATGGCAATTATTCGCAATTTTGAGCAATTTTTCGACTGGATAATTTAAGGAAGATAAGATATGATTAAAATAAGGAATTTCAGAACGTTTTACAGCAAAAGACAATTGTAACCAATTAAGTAAGCTCTAACACACTGGAGGTGGGTAATTTGAAAAAAATATACAATGTTTTTTTCAAACAGCTAAAAAACAAAAAAATCGTTGCGATGGTTGTCGCTTTTACTTTTCTTATACCTAATCTTACTATTCTTTTTCATGCCGAAAGCCCTAACCTGGCGGATATCAGCGTTAATACCAAGCTGACTGCGTCTGCTTCGGTCAATAACGGCGATGCTCCCGGAGCATTCCAGTATAACGGCACATGGCAGAATACCAACGAAGCTCCGATCGGAGGCGGAAGCCGGCAATGGCTTGCCCTTAATTTCGGAGAGACGGTAACATTCAACAGTGTAAAATTCCAGCAATACGGAAGGCGTCTTAAGCAGTTCAGCATACAGACCTCTGAAGACGGCGAAAGCTGGACTACGGTATTTCAAGGCTTGGATACATCCGTACCCGCCAAAGATGAAACATGGAATGAATATACCTCTGTACGCCTGGATAATCCTGTTACATCACAGTATTTCCGTTTATTGATGGAAGAGGTTTTTGCCAATGAGCCTAAGGTGATTATCGGTCAGATTTTCATTTATAACGATGCCGCCTTTGCAGCTACACCCGAGGTGGAAAACATTACAAATAGGCCCACGGAACTGGCGCACGGCTTGAATATCAGCGCCTACTCCGCGTCATCCAATAACGGCGGAGATCAGACCGCCGACAAGGCCTTCGACGAATACGATTGGTCGCCGTGGCAGGCAGCGGGCGGAGCACAGATAAACGCTCCTCAATGGCTAATGGTTGATTTCGGTTCATCAAAAACCGTATCCCGCGTAGATCTTTCACAGTATAATAACCGCGCAAAGCTCTTTAAATTACAGGTATCCGACGATAAGGCGACCTGGAAGGACACATTTTACGGCAAGGTAGAAGGAGCAGCAGACAACGGCGGCACGGTTAATTATACTATTGTATTCCCGGAAGCGACGGGACGGTACTTCCGCATTTTATTTGAAGAAACCGCCGGCGATGCGAGCGGAGCGCAGACACAGCCTGCCGTATTTGATATGAGTATATACGACAAGCCCGGCAGCGCAGTGACCTCGTCTGAAATTACTTCCGTAACTGTTAAACCGGATGCGGTAAGGGAATTGACGCAGGGTTTGCCGACTGAAGCCTTCAGAGGATCGACAGAACAGAAAAACCAGGAAGCGAAGTATGCTTTTGATGCCGATATTTACAGTGTGTGGCAGGCTGAAAGCACTGCTCAGGTAGGTGCTTCGCAGTGGTTGATGGTAGATTTCGGTAAAGAGGAAGTTATATCGCGAATTGATTTCATACAGTACAGAAATCGTGCCAGACAGTTTAAGCTACAGGTGTCTGACGATACGGAGACCTGGATTGACGCTTATAAGGGCAATGTCCCGAGCGCTACAGATTCACCGGACGCAGCCAATGCCGCTTATACGATTGTCTTCCCGCCGGTGAACGGCAGATATTTCAGAATTCTGTTCTTAGATATGGCAGGAAAGACCGAAGATAATACCGTCCCGAGTATGCCTGCTGTATTTGATATGAAGATTTATGATAAACATGACGGTGCAGAGACTTCTGCCGAGGTACATGAGGGCTTGCTTGATTCCGAGGATTCCTTTAAACCGGCGGCACCCGTCAATCCGATAGTAAAACCGGAAAATCTTGCGTTGAATAAAGGGGATTCCGCTTACAGTTCATCCTCCAATCTCGACGGTCAGCCACCGCAGGCGGCATTTGACGGAAACGGTTCATCAAACTGGCAGAATTCCGGCAATAATTTCCCCGCTTGGATTCAGGTTGATTTGGGAGAGAAGACTGATGTTAACGGATTATGGATCAGCCAGTGGAGCAATCGAATCAAGTATTTCAAAATTCATGTTTCCGATGACGGCTGCAACTGGGCTGCCGCATTTTACGGTCGGGTAACAGATGCCGCTGAATTGCCTACCGCTACTGAGCTTTCCGTCGCTTTCCCGACGGTAAAAGCCCGCTTTGTACGGTTTACCATAACTGACGGTGTATATGATGAACCGAATAAGCAATTATTCAATATCCCGATTTATGAAATTGAGGTATATTCTTCTGACAATTGGCAAAGCAGTGAAAATGTAATTGATGTGGAAACCGAAAAGCCGACCCGGGAAACCTTAAATGCTTTGAGAGAAATTTTACAGCGTATTGAGTCATTAGATGAAGCTATATATACCGAGAAATCATTTGAGGCACTGAAAAGAGTTTATCTTAAGGCAAAGGAATACGAAAACGGAGATGTCGGAAACAATACGGCAGTATTGGAAATTATTGAAGAGTTAAAGCAGGCAGAAAAAGATCTGATACCCATCAGCACATACAATGAATTAAGAGATCAGCTGAAAGAAATTCTTCAAATGGATCCTTCAAAGTATCATACTGATGACTGGAATTCTCTAATGCTGTTGACAGAATATGCGAACGTGCTGCTGCAGCAGGGAAATGCCGATACGGCAGATGTATCGTTCTATGTTAAATCTATTGATATTTTACTTTCGTCTATGAGAATGGCGGATGAGGAAAACCTTGAATATATTTATGAGGTCAATCCGGCAAAATCGGATGAATACTTAAAAGAGGAAATAGTTATTGACGGTTACGATAAGGACCCTGTTGCTACCGGAGAAACCAATTTTGTTATTTACGCAATATTGTCGGCTGTTTTAAGCCTGGCGGCAATTATAGTAATCAGGAAAAAATCGACCCGATGAGGGCGATTTTGGTTCGGTATAAACCTGAATCAACATGCTGAAAATTAAATGATTCAAAATCCCCTCTGTCGTAAAGATAGGGGGGATTTTGCTGAGCTTTCCAATGCAAGCGAATAATTCTTTTTGGAATATGCAGCTTTATTCGACATTTTTTGATTGGAATATGCAAGTATTTACTTGTAATTTCAAAAACAATTTGCTATAATCATTTAAGAACAGTTTGAATTATTATGATTTATGTTAGAGAATCCGGATATAATAAAGAATACGGGCAATACTGCCGTTGGATTCTGTATGCGCGTCTTGATGCACGGAAAGGGGACTTTGCTCCATGTCTAAAGGTATATTTGACAAGCGCTTTGCCACACACATTCCGAGTGATTCTGCTTACCATACTCTTCTTTGCACCAATGAACTGGGATACGTTGAGGCGGATGTGAATTATAAAATCACCGGTATTCCGCAAGAGAGCATCTTATTTGGCTATACGACTGCAGGGCAGGGAATGCTGGAATACAAGGGCAACAAGTATCAATTGCAGGAGGGCTCGCTTTTTTGCATAAACTGTATGTATCCGCATGCCTATCAGACCTTAACGGATATATGGAAGTTTTATTGGTTTCATACGGTGGGCTCGGTGGCACAGTCACTGATCAAGAATTTTGATGCTGATGTTTTTGTACGTAATAATATACGGTATTTTGTCGGTTTCTGGGAAAATATATACAGTCTGTCAAGCGAAAATTCACTTTATGTGGATATGAGAATCGCCCCTATTATAAATAATGTTTTTAATATGATTTTTGAAGATATAGGTCAGGATTCAAGAATGCAGAAGGCAAAAGAATTTATTCACCTGAATTACGATAAAAAAATCACTATTGACGACATGGCAAAAAATGCGTATATAAGTAAATATCATTTTTCCAGATTATTCAAGGAAAGCACAGGCGAATCACCTTATAAGTATTTATGTATGTATCGAATCGAAAAGGCAAAAGATTTATTGATAACTACACCGTTGTCTGTTAATGAGATTGCAATCCGGGTCGGCTTTGATGATGTTTCCAGTTTTATTTATTCATTTAAGAAGCATACCTTTGTTTCTCCTCTGCAATTCAGAAATCATTACAAAAATCTGCTTTAAAGGATCATTTTT
>ERZ780207.2208-NODE-2208-length-14534-cov-2.847365_pt1 | contig 14534 bp, 14 predicted proteins | sample MGYA00510977_ERZ780207 | MGnify/ENA primary metagenome ERZ780207 (study PRJEB29588, sample SAMEA2151383) | human gut metagenome | biome: human gut; feature: human-associated habitat; material: faeces | place: Denmark | collected 2008/2010 ... | reverse complement strand
TACCACCAGAAGGAGAAGGTCGACAATCAGCCCGCCAATGATGAGTACAAGGCGTTTGCGCCCCGTCGACATTTTCTTCTGCAGCCATTGTGAAAATGCCGTTGAGGTATACTGACGTCCGCGCTCGTCGAGCAATACGACATAATCAGAGGGTTGAACGGCATCGAGCAGCATCTTGCCTTCGCGTTGTTTCTGTTCGGCTTCGGGTATGGATTTGCCGCGGCGTGTGTCGGCAAGTTCATACATCTTTACGGAGGCATATTGAGTGAGTCGACGAAGGTAATCGTCGAGACCCTGACGCACGTACGGCACGCCGGTTTTGCCTATGGTGAGAATGGCTATTTCCAACCTTGTGAGGTTTAATGGCAGCCCCTGAGGATGAGTTTTTGCGTCAACAGGGGGGTGCTTTTCAACATTAATTATTAACTTTGTGCAAAATTACAAAATTCTTATGAAAACTGCAGAAGAGCTTTTTGAGGCATTGTTGGATTTGGCCTTTGCCGAGGACATCGGCGACGGCGACCACACTACGCTGTCGACGATACCGGCCGACGCCATGGGCGAGGCACGTCTTTTGGTAAAAGAAGATGGTGTGCTTGCCGGCGTGGAACGCGGCATAGCGGTGCTGAAGCGTCTTGACCCTACAATAGAGACTGAGGTGTTCATCACCGACGGCACGCCTGTGAAAAAGGGCGACGTTGCGTTCATAGCGCGCGGACCTCAGCGTTCGCTGCTCACCGCCGAACGTACCATGCTCAACATTATGCAGCGTATGAGCGGCATAGCCACCCTTACGGCACGCTATCAGAAGGAGCTGGAGGGCACGAAGGCGCGTGTGCTCGACACGCGCAAAACAACGCCGGGTATGCGCATACTGGAAAAGGAGGCTGTGGCCACCGGCGGCGGCGCCAACCACCGTATGGGTCTCCACGATATGATTCTGATAAAGGACAATCACATTGACTTTGCCGGCGGCATCGAGAAGGCCATAGACCGCGCACGCGATTATTGCCGCAAGAATGGCAAGAATCTCAAGATAGAGGTGGAAACCCGTAGTCTCGACGACATCCGACGCGTTCTCGAACATGGCGGAGTAGACAGGGTGATGTTCGACAATTTCACGCCTAAGCTGACCAAAGAGGCCGTGGCGCTTGTAGCCGGGCGGGTAGAAACAGAATCGTCAGGCGGCATCACGCTGGAGAATCTGCGCGAATATGGTCTCACCGGTGTGGATTTCATCTCGGTGGGAGCGCTCACTCACAGTGTCAAGGGCCTCGACCTCAGCTTTAAAGCCATTAAGAAATAAATGTTGCAATGACCAACTCGAGATATATGGGCCGCGGTGTGTCGGCCACGAAAGAGGATGTGCACAATGCCATCAAAAATATCGACAAAGGGCTTTATCCCAAGGCCTTCTGCAAGATTATCCCCGACATTCTCGGCGGCGACGCTGATTGGTGCAACATAATGCACGCCGACGGAGCGGGCACAAAATCGTCGCTTGCCTACGCCTACTGGCGCGAGACGGGCGATATGAGTGTCTGGGCCGGCATAGCCCAGGACTCGCTGATAATGAATATCGACGATTTGCTGTGTGTGGGAGCCACCGACGGCATCCTGCTCTCGTCGACCATAGGGCGCAACAAACTTCTTATTCCCGGGTCGGTAATCGCTGCCATAATCAATTCCACAGAGGATCTGCTGGCCAAGCTGCGGAGCCTTGGCGTGGGCATTAACAGCACGGGAGGCGAAACGGCCGATGTGGGAGACCTGGTGCGCACCATAATAGTAGACAGCACTGTAACCTGCCGTATGCCGCGCAAAAACGTCATCGACAATGCCAATATCCGCCCGGGCGACGTGATTGTGGGTCTGGCAAGCTATGGGCAGGCCACTTACGAGGAGGAATACAACGGTGGCATGGGCAGCAACGGCCTTACATCTGCGCGCCATGACGTTTTCTCGCATATCCTTCAGGAGAAATACCCTGAGACGTGCGACCCGAATCTGCCGGCCGAGCTTATCTATTCAGGCAGCCGGAAGCTGACCGACGCCGTTGAAGGTTCGCCACTCGACGCCGGCAAGCTCGTACTCTCCCCCACCCGCACATACGCCCCTGTGGTGGCCCGTATCCTCAAAGAGATGCGCCCGCACATTCACGGCATGATACACTGCTCAGGCGGCGCTCAGACCAAGATTCTGCATTTCCTCGACGATGGCATGAAGGTGGTGAAAGACAATCTCTTTCCGCTGCCGCCGCTTTTCCGCCTGATTCAGCAGGAAAGCCAAACAGACTGGAAAGAAATGTATCAGGTGTTCAACATGGGCCACCGGTTTGAGATTTATCTGCCCGAAGAGTACGCCCGGAGCATAATAGAAATCTCGCGCAGCTTCAATATCGACGCACAGATTGTGGGACGCGTGGAAGCTGCCCCCAACCAATCCGCCTCAGTGGAAATACACTCTCCTTACGGCGAATTTCACTATCAAAACTAATCACTAAAACCAACCAACAGTATGCGCAAAATCACACTGTCAGTAATAGTAAGCCTTGCTTGCTGCTTCTTCTTCAACTCCTGTATAGGCAGTTTCGCCCTCACCAACAACGTCTTGAACTGGAATCGCCAGGTAGGGTCCAAATTCGTCAATGAGCTGGTATTTTTCGCATTCTGGATTCTTCCGGTGTATGAGGTAACAGCCCTGAGCGCCCTCCTCGTGCTCAATTCGATAGAATTCTGGAGCGGCAACAACCCTGTAAGCGCCTCCACCAAAGTCATCGACACAGACCATGGCCGCTATCTGGTGAAATGCGACGGCAAAGGCTACGACGTAATCGACGAAACCACCGGCGAGACCGTTCGCCTTAACTTTGACCAGCCCACTCAGACCTGGTCAATAGAAATGGGCGACGAGGATGTGCCCTTCATGACGTTTGTTGACGACACCCACGTGAAGATGATTACCCCCGACGGCAGTTTCAACGTTTACGAAACCAGCTCCGAAGGACTCATGGCATATCAGGCCGTAGCTACCCAATCGCTGCTTTCGCGCAAGTAATACCCTAAAACCCTACAAATCAGACAGTTAACTCCAATAAGACGAGAAGCTGATTGTTAATGTTTGTTAAAAATCAAATAAATTCGGGGCAAACCCTTGCAGGGTAATAAAAAAAGCATTAACTTTGCAGGGTCATAAAAGCTCTTCGGGCAAGAGTGGAAATAAGAATCTAAATTTTGCTTTATGGCTGTCTCAAGCAATAAACTCAAGGAGATAAAGGCGCTGTTCATGACCTATCGCAACGGTATCATTGCCGATACTCTGCGGTCGGCCGGTTGGACTCATTCGGTGATATTTGGTCTGAACCTGCCTCAGATTACGGACATTGCGCGGCAACAACCCGCGCCTGACGTGGATTTGGCGTTAGAGCTTTGGAATGACAGGAATGTGCGCGAAAGTCGTCTCATAACGCCGTTTCTGTTGCCAAAAGATTATCAGCAAGCAGATTTGCTGAAACTGCTTGCTGATATTCAGACTCACGAGGAAGCCGATATTTTTGCTTTCCGTCATATCCGGCATCGCGCTGATGCCGCTGAGGTAGCCGACAAGGTTGCCGACGAATATATGGCTGAGGCTATCAGGCGCTTTTTGTCCTGAGGGCTCTGAGGGCATTCAGCACAGCTAAGACCGTAACACCCACGTCGGCAAAGACTGCCCACCACATATTGGCTAGTCCGAGGGCTGCCAACAGCATCACTATCACCTTGACGCCAATGGCAAAGATGATGTTTTGCCAGACTATGCGCAGGGTGCGACGGGAAATTTTCACAGCGGCCGGAAGCGACAGCAGGGAGTCGCGGCCCAATACCACATCGGCGGCTTCTATGGCGGCATCGCTGCCTAAGGCGCCCATGGCTATGCCCACATCGGCGGTGGCCAGCGTGGGCGCATCGTTGATGCCATCGCCCACAAAAGCCAATTTTGAATCCTTAGGCTCGCTCTGTTCCATCTCCTTCACTGCCAGCACCTTATCCTGCGGCAAGAGGGATGCTTTCCAGTCGGTGATTCCGAGTTCATGCGCAATTGCGGCGGCTGCCACCTCCTCGCGGTCGCCTGTGAGCATCACAAGGCGTTCAACGCCCTCTTTGCGCAGACGGCGGATAGCTTCGGCGGCATCCGGTTTCAGGGTATCGCCGACGGTAATAGCACCTAACAACGCACCTTGTTCGGCAATATAGACCACCGTGCCCACGACATCAGGATTATCTTCAATATCCACCTGCGCACGTTTCATCAGCCGGGCATTTCCTGCAAAAATCCTTTTACCATCGATGGTCGCCACTACACCTTCACCCGCAATTTCTTGCACATTTTCAGCCTTCCTGTCGCCCTGATAAGCTTCTTTAAGGGCTTTCCCCACAGGATGTGTGCTGAAGCTCTCGGCCAGTGAGCCAAGTCGCAGCAGGGCATCTTTGGTAACATCCCCTTCGGGCTTTATGTCAATCACACGGAAGCTCCCCTGCGTCAGGGTGCCGGTTTTGTCAAACACCATGGTGCGCACTTTGCTCAGCGTTTCAAAATAGGTTGAGCCTTTCACCAGAATTTTCTGCCGGGCCGCTCCGCCGATTCCGGCAAAGAAGGTCAATGGAATGCCGACCACCAATGCACACGGACATGAGATGACAAGGAATATCAACGCGCGGTTTAACCAGTTAAGCCACTCGCCATGGAAGAGGAGAGGAGGCAACAGGAACACCAACAATGCCAATGCCACTACCAAGGGGGTATAGACGCGTGCGAAACGGGTAATGAAGCGTTCTGTGGGTGCTTTGCCGTTGTCGGCCGTTGCTATGAGTTTCAGAATACGAGCTGCCGTTGACTGTTCATAGCGGGCTGTGGTGCGCACCTTCAACAGGCCGTTAATGTTTATGCTGCCCGAAAGCACCTTGTCGCCGGGGGCAACGTCGCGCGGCATACTCTCGCCAGTCAGGGCCGAGGTGTCAAGGCTCGACTCACCCTGCTCCACAATACCGTCAAGCGGCACTCTGGCACCCGGTTCTACCACAATCATGCTGCCTTTGGCCACTTCTTCGGGCTTCACGCGTTCTGTGGTGCCGTTTACTTCCAACAGGGCATAATCGGGCTTCAAGTTCATCAGCTCCTTTATCGAGCGCTTGGAGTTGTCAACGGCCACATTCTGAAACAGCTCCCCTATCTGGTAGAAGGCCATCACAGCCACTGCCTCGGGAAAATCTTTTATGCAGAAGGCGCCTATGGTGGCCACTGCCATAAGGAAATGCTCGTCGAACAGGGAGCCGTGAATTATATTCGTCAGCGCCTTCCACACCACATCATAGCCGGCAAATAAAAAGGCAACTCCATAAATGGACACTTTCAGCCATTCCGGACCGGCGAGGGTCCATGCTATGGCTGTAAGAGCCACAGAAGCGAGGATTCTCCCTAAAAGTATTTTCTGTCCTTCGTCGAGGTGAACTGTTTTCATTGTCATATTGTGTATCTTTGGGTCTAAGAGCCCAAGCCTTATTCCCATATCTATTCTGTAGTTGAATATTTAACGGCCTTTGCAGATACTTGGTTGCCAAGACCGGAATATTCCGCCGGGATACAGGTGTCAGACCACGGGACTCTTTTGTTTGTCGCTGCAAAATTACAACATAACCTCTGCAACTCGGTTGCAAAGATTCAGACTCCTTCTCTGTAACACAAAGGAGGCTGCGTCAAATGGCGCAACCCCCTCATAAACCTTCAATCTATTGACGGAAGAGCGGCTTTATTACCTTACTTCCTTACAATATATTTCTTTCCGCCGGCCACATAGATGCCAGGATCCAGATTCTGAATATCAGCCTGTTTTACCTTACGAGCCACCAGAATGCCCGTTATGGTGTAAACATCCATCGGTTCATCCGATACTTTGTCAGTTATGCTGCCCACTCCTTTATCTTTGATAACACTCAGCCTGGTCGATGAGCTGATGTCAGAGCCGTCGGTAGTGGTTGCGGTAATGATAACCGAACCGGTGGAAATGCCTGTTACCACGCCGGTGATTGAGTCAACCGTTGCAATGGCGGGGTTCGACGATTTATAACGCAGAGCCGTGTTAGTGCCGTTTTCCGGAATCACCAGCGGCTTCATAGCCAGAGTATGATTTACTTCAACTTGGGCAGTGTCGGTCATAACAAGTGTATTTACCGGCAGGTAATAGGGAGTGGTAGGAGTTGAAGAGACCACCGAGCCATCCTCGCTGATGCGCAGAATCACATACTGTTGCTTGTTGCGGGGAGCCGTTATGCGTTCCCACTGATCCTTGCCTTCAGCCTTCGATACCGGATACACATAATATGTGCCTGCCGGAATCTCGCTTGTATTCACTGAAATTGACGACACCTGAGTACTCCATTTGACGAATTTTTTTTCGCCGGATGTGGTGGCCAGAGTGTAGAATTTGGTGGGATCATCTTTGTTGATAAGACGCACACCCAAGGTTGCCTTGAAGGTGAAACCGGTTAGGTTGATAAATCCGTTGCAAGTAGTTGTCCAGATTTTACCGTTGTTGACACGGAAATTAACCGTTGACGAAGAGCTGGTGCCCATCACGAAGTTACCACGGCAAGAAATCAGAGTCTGTTTCTGGCTTCCCGGCACAGGCTTGCGCACAAAGTAAACGGCGTCGCAACCGGTTGAGAAGTTGGAGGTATTGCCGCCGGCACCCTGACTGCTGGGATTAAGAGCCGTGAGTTTGAAGTAGCCGTCGGCCAAGCCGCCCCAGCCCCAGTTGATATGGAAATAATCGCCGGGTTTGTAGCCGTCGCAAATAAACTGGTGACCGCCGTTATAGCCTGTGCCGAAGCCGCCATAAATCACCGGCCAGCCGTTTTCAAGCTGATAATACATCAGTTGATGCCAGTCGCTCTCGGCATATTGGTCTGCCTGCGAGTATGATACAGCCTCATCATAGCTGAAGTTGTTGATAAGGGCCGGAGGCACCGCATCCGTCATGGCACCAGAGCCACTTGTGCTGTAATCCATATCCACACTCTTGCCAAGGTCAACCATCAGTTCAGCCACTGCCGTTCCCTGGTCTGATGAATAGCTGCCGGAGTAACTCAGCAACATATCCTGCCAGTTATAAGTACGGTTAAAGGTCACCACCGAGCTGTTCCATGTGGCATAGCCTTTCGACTTTTCAGGATATTGGAAAACATAAACAGCCTGCGCCATTGCCGTGGCCACGCAGCCAGTATAGCAATGTCTGCTGCCTGATGTGGGACAGAGATTCCAATAGGGAGCATCCTGGTCCCATTTTGTGGGGCAGAGAGGTTCTATGGCAGTGCGTTCGTTGCCGCTGTCCATGCGCATTGACTCTGTTTCTGCGTAAGGAGCGGCGCCGTCAGCCACTGCTTGCTTTATCTGCTCGCTGTAATAAGCCAACATGTGTTTCAGGCCGGGAGGGATGTTGTTGGGGTCAAAGTTGCCGCTCTCGGTGTAGCCAAGCACGGGAGCTGCCACATCGTTGCCGCTCACCACAGTGAAGCCCTGTCCCTGCTCGGGAGCAAAAACATAGTAGTTTATCACATCAGCACTTGCCGATTTATAAACCATTTTGAGTGGAGCTTTTGCCATTTTCACGCCGGCCTCCCGGCGGAATTCTTGAGCTGTCTGCAATGCCTCCGATTCGCCTATGTTGCGTGCTTCGGCATATCCGAAACACAACAGCATGCACAGCAGCATCACACTAAATGTAATTTTTTTCATCAGTTCATGTGTCTTGTTTGTATCCGCAAAGTTAGATTATTTTTTTGATTTATACAATAATTTAAAAGGAGGCCTTTAATCCGGTCTCAAATTTTAAATATTTTTAACTTAATGCGTTAACAGAATCTACCTTGATGTCTGAACTTCAGGCCAAATAAATTTGTTTGCAGAATTGCTTTTATGGTTGTGTGCTTTTGATTCCCTTTGCAAACTAAATTCCAATTTTCAGCGTTTAAAAATAAAATAGGAATCTAATATGGAAGAAAAACGCATCATACCCGCTTCAGAGCTGATAATCAACGACGATGGCTCTGCTTTCCACATACATCTGCGTCCGGACCAGCTGCGCGACAACATCATCCTTGTCGGCGACCCGGGCCGCGTGGACATGGTAGCCTCTTACTTCGACACCATCGATTATACCGTTCAGAGCCGCGAATTCCGCGCCATTGCAGGCACTTACAAAGGCAAAGAGCTGATGTGCATATCGCACGGCATCGGTCCCGACAACATCGAGATTGTGGTTACGGAGCTTGACGCTTTGGCCAATGTGGATTTCAAAACGCGCACCGTGAAACCCGAGCACCGCACTCTCACCATGGTTCGTATCGGCACTTCGGGTGCTTTGCAGCCCGAACTCAGCATCGGCGATTTCGTAATGGCTCAGAAAGGTACCGGCTTCGACGGCATTCTGAATTTCTATGCCGACCGCGATGCTGTCTGCGACCTGGAGTTTGAAAAGGAATTCTGCAAGCACACGAAATGGGACGACTCTTGGGCCGCTCCCTATACCGTGGACGCCGACCCTGAGCTGATTGAGCGCATAGGAAAGAATGATATGGTGCGCGGATACACCATCGCCGCTGTTGGCTTCTATGCTCCCCAGGGACGTATGGTTCGACTGAAACTGGCAGACCCGCATCTGAACGAGAAGATAGAGAGCTTCCGTTTCCGCGGTCGTCCCATCACCAACTTCGAGATGGAAAGTGCATGTCTGCAGGGTATGGCCAAGATGCTTGGACACAAGGCTATGACGGTATGCTGCATCATTGCTCAGCGTCGTCGCACGGAAGCCGACACTGACTACAAGCCCCATGTAGCCAAGCTTGTTGAAACGGTGCTTGACCGCATCTGATAATTCTGTATGAGCAAGACTCCAATGGGTTAAAGAGGGGTCTTTGGCTCAAACAACGTATATTTGGAAGGGAATCCGGAAGCGATGCTTTTCGGGTTCCCTTTCAAGTATCTGTTCTTCTGTCTTGCCGAAATTTATTAAGGCCTTGTTCCCTAAAAAATCACGGCGCTGGGGCGGCGTCTGGGTGAGGGAATTCCACAGCTCTTCGATTGAGCGATGCGAGCATCGTGAATGAGAAGAGATGCGGAATTCACCGCCCAGACGCCGGTCGGAACTATCTTTTTTACCAAAGAATCCGGTTAATATTGTCCCTGGCAGACATATGGACACGACGAATGCTCCCTCCCTGAAACAGAAGGGCTCTCGGCTGAAATATTCAGGCATTTTTATCGGGAATAGCGGAGCATGAACGCCACGCAAGCTACGGTCGCCACGTGACAGGCCGTCCTCAGATACTTCTCGTAATTGCAGTTGTTGCGGCGCATGCCGCCCAGCCACGAGAAAGTTCTCTCGACCACCCATCTGCCATCGATAGGTATGAAGTCCTTCGTGCCGTGATTCGACTTCACGCATCTGAAGGAGGAACTTATTTCTTCCGGTCTTTCTGCGGAGAAGAATCACGAGTCGGCGCAATACGGCCTGAACCTATCCGTGGTCAGACCATGAGCGGAAATGATTGTAGACGGTTCTCCATTTCGGGAAGTGAGGAGGAAGCATCCGCCACTGACAACCGCTTTTCATCAGATAAAAGATGGCATTGAGGATTGCGGTGACGATATATTTTCGTAATTTTGCACCCGGAGGCGGATTGTCCCCGATAAGAATCCGGACCTGAGCCGGAGTCAGGTCGGTCGGCAGTTCGAACGAATCCGGAAGGAAGGTCTTTATGTCCAAAAAAAGAATCAATTTAACAGTTTTCGGTTCATAAAAGACATCCTGACCCTCTTCCGGTTTAACAAAGTAATTCAAATGTTAAATACAAAAAGGCGACAAAAGCAAAGACGGCAGCACGGAAATTACCTCCGACCCGCAGCTTCCAGCCATCTTTGGCCTTTTGGTTCAGTCGCATAGCTCGCTATGCTCCTTCGCCTGCAAGGCCAAATCTGACCGAAATCTGCGTCCCCAGCGCTCGCGATTTTTTAGGGAACAAGGCCTAACTTTGCATCATGATTCTCCGCCTGCTCATAGCTGCCCTAATCGTCATGGCCGCGTATCCGGTAAGTGCCTGCACCTCGGCAATAATCAGTGCCGTGAGGTCTGCCACGGGGCGCCCGCTTCTGTGGAAGCATCGCGACACGTCAAATGCCAATAGCCGGGTTGCCTATATAGCTCCCAATGGCAATGAGCTTGCCTATGTGGGAATATTCAATGCCAATGACCCCAAAAGCCATCAGGCCTGGATGGGCTTCAACGAAGCCGGTTTCGCCATCATGAACACGGCCTCTTACAATCTGCTTCCAAAAGGGATGAAGAGCAACGACCGTGAGGGGTATGTCATGGCAGCTGCGTTAAAATGCTGCAAAACGGTTGATGATTTCGCCGCTTTTCTCGACTCACTGCCAAGGCCTTGGGGCGTTGAAGCCAACTTCGGGGTAATTGACGCTTTGGGCAACGGGGCTTTCTTTGAGACGGGCAATTCGGATTATGTGCGTTATGACCTCAAAGATGCCCAAGACGGTATTTTGATTCGCACCAATTACAGCTATTCGGGTCGACCGGGTGAAGGCTCGGGTTATATGCGTCATAAAAATGCGGAGCATTTCCTGCTTCCTGCGGCTCGGCAGTGTTCCATAACGCCCGAATTTTTAACCGAAACGGTGAGCCGTAGTTTTTACCGTGATGACTTGGGCCGCGATTTGCTCTCCGATACTGTCTCGTTCGTCGCAGACATCGATTTCATACCGCGCTATACGGTGGCTACAGCAGTTATAGAGGGTATGGCTCCGGCCGATTCGCTGCCTTCCTCAGGGGATATTGCCAAAGAATACATTATGTGGACGGGTTTGGGTTATGCTCCTTTAGCCTGCATTCTGCCTGTGCGAATCTCAGCCGACGGGGTTGACAAGGGTCTTCAGGGTCAAGGTGCAAACAATCATGCTCCTTTAGCCGACAAGGCTCAGAATGAGCGCAAGTGTCTCTTCTTCAAAGATAAAGTGAACAAAAAGGGCAAGGGCAAACGTATGGTCAATCTGGCGCGTTTACGTCAGCTCATGGCTCCTATAAAAGAACGCAATCACAGTGTCTACGAGCAATATAAAGGGCGCTGAGCCTACCTCTACCCCACTGCTGCTTTGTGCCACGGAGGTATTCAGTCTGCCGGGCGGCAGGCTCTTCTCGTTTATCCTGCTTCGTCATTGCTTTTGGTGGATTGCAGCTGTGGTTTTCCTCGGATTGGCTTTGATATGTGTGGGCTTTGCCGTGGATTTGCGTTTGGTGGTGGCAGGACTCATGGTATGGTGCTTTTTCATGCCTCTGTTGGTGGCTTTCTGCCGCTTTCATTATATGCTTTCGCCGCTGAATGCTTTCAACCTGTTGCCTCATCATCTCGTGTTTGAGCCTAACGGCATTAGGGTTATTGTGCAGCTCAAGACTGACAAAGAGGACAAAGGGGATGAAGAAGTTGAAGAGGCGCAACCCCCTGAGCCTATTTTGCGAGAGTTTTTCTACCCTCTGAAAAATGTCTGCGGAGCGGAAAACTACACCGGGGGCACCTTTCTGGCAATTAACTCGGGGAAAGGGAAAGTCAGGGAATATCTGTTTGTGCCGGCGTCAGACAACGAGACAATAATGGCAAATCTGCAGACAATTATTTCACAGCTATAAACCTGTTGCCCGGCACTTTCATCACCATGCCGTCAAGTTCCATCTCTCCCAATAGGGCCATTACTGTGGCCATATTCATGTCGAGTTCCTGCTGCAACATAGCCACTGACAGGGGTTCGGAGGCGCGGCAAAGCTTGTCGTAAATCAGCTTCTGTTCGGGATTGGGGATTTCAAAAATGCTTCCTTTGGCACCCAACACTCCCTGGGCATCGATTTTCCAATCCATGCTCTGGCAGATGTCGTCGGCATTAGCCATCAGCTCGGCTAAATTATTGCGTATGAGGTGATGACACCCGGCATGAAGTTCTGAATCATAACGTCCCGGAACGGCTCCGGTGCTTCGGTCATATTCTCTCGACATTCTCGCTGTCGACATCGCGCCGCCACGCACGTCGCTCTGCACCACAACGGTCAAATCGCTCAAGCCTGCTATCACGCGGTTTCGCTCCAGGAAACTCTGCTTCCAGGCTCGCATAAAGGGCGGATATTCCGACACTATGGCGCCACCGTTTTTCACAATCTGCCGAGCTAATGCCTTGTTTTGCGAGGGATAAATGGTACTGAGTCCATGAGCCACAACAGCCACCGTGGGCATACTGTGGCGTAAAGCGGCCTCATGAGCCGCTGTGTCTATGCCGTAAGCCAAGCCGCTGATAATGGTAGGACGTAAGCCTTTCTCCTTCAGCCCTTTCACCATGCTTTCCACACACGCTTTCCCCACAACATCGCAACGGCGTGTGCCCACCATGGCAACCATTTTCTCGGCATCCAAATCGGCCTCGCCGCAGATATACAGCGCCGTCGGAGCATCATAACATTCGGCAAGACGCCGCGGATAGCCCTCATCGCCGAGGCCCACAATTTTTATCCTGTGAGCGTCAATGAACTCCAGGCTCTTTTGTGCCTCTTCAATGGCCTTACGACGTGCCTCGTTTCTTGGCACAGCGGCGTGGCTGATGTCGAGGCGCTGCATGAGATGCGGAGTTTCTGAATAGAAAAACTCCTCCCACGACAGGCTTTTCTCCCTCATACGGCGCAACAGCATGGCCGTCGCTCCTTTGGTCATGGAGATTGCCACGCGCCACAGCCGCTCGTCCATCGTTCGCTCTTATCGGATATATTTCTGGAAGATGCGTGCCAGCTCATCACCACGGCTCAGCTTGCCGTTTTTCAGAACTACCACCGTAACGACGCCTTGCGCGGAAATCTCGCCGTTGCTCTTCAGAATATCCTGGTGGAAAATGAATCTTGCGCCTCGGCGTTCCAACCGCAGGCACGACACAAAATGATCGCCTCCGCGCAACGATTGCTTGTATTCTATCTCTATCTTTCTCACCACCACATCAACGCCGGCTTCGTGCATGCGCACAAACGACATGCCCGCCTCGGCACAGAATGTGTGGCGTGTGTGCTCCATGTAGTGGAGATAATTCGCGTTATTAACTATCGATTCGCAATCAAGCTCATAATCGCGCACCGACATCTCCATGGCGAAGCAATATTTACGTGTATCTTTTAGTATGATCATTCCGCTATAGATTCAGACCCCATTCCACAAAAAAATGTTAACGCCGGGGTCGCAGGGCTGAGGTGATTTTTGCAAGTTGAGGAGGGCGCATAGCGAGCTATGTAACCGACGAAACTTGGCAAAAAGCGCCCAACCCTGCGAGACCTGAGTAACTTTAGTCTTGTGTTTTGGTGCCATAATAAAAATTTATTTTGAGGCTTGGTTAAAACCTCTATGGGTGGTTAAATTTTTAACTTTATGCATTGTTAAAAATTCTGTTCTTTTTGCAGAGCCTTTCTCATATTAGTTTTCAGTTCCCCGGCATTAATATTTTTTGTTAAATGGGGTCTTAGGTGCGGCAACCACTTTATAATCACATTTCACACGACCCTTCACCAGCGCCGAGAGCTTGCTCTTCAGCAGTGTGCGGCGAATGGGCGACACACGGTCCATATACACTTTCCCCTCCAGATGATCATACTCATGCTGTATGATGCGGCTGAGGAAGCCCTCGAACTCCTGCTCATGGGGCTGAAAGTTCTCGTCAAGCCAACGGAGCCGGATATGCTCAGTGCGCTTCACCTCCTCGCTCAGACCCGGCAGCGATAGACAGCCCTCGTCGCGGCCCACCGGGTCGCGGTCTTCAATCACCTCCAACTGCGGATTTATCAGCACCATTTTGCTGTCGGCGCACATAGGGTCGGTGTCGGCCATCGGGGTGCCGTCAATCACTATCAGCCGTATCGACTTGCCAACCTGAGGAGCGGCCAGACCCACGCCTTCGCTGTGATACATTGTCTCCCACATATTGGCTATCAGCCGCTCCAAATCAGGATATTCGGCTGTTATTTCCTCCGTCGGACGCCGCAAAACCGGATGTCCGTATAGATATATCGGTAACGTCATGTCTTGTTTATTTTTTCAGCGCAAAATTAACAAATTTCGTGTTGTCTTGCAAGTATTTCGGCAACTTTGTCAGCGCCGCGATTCAAGATAATCTGTCAGCAAAATCACGGCGGCCGTGCGGTCTGCCAGGGGCTTCTGTCGGCGTGTGCTCTGCTTCAGGCCTGCCTCTATCATGGCGCGATGTGCCAGCGACGAGGTAAAGCGCTCGTCATACTGTGTTACTTTCATGCCGGGCAGCAATTGTGGCAACCGGGCCATAAAGGGCCTTATATAGCGCATGCTCTCCGAGTCCTCGCCGTTGAGCTGGCGTGGCAGGCCAATCACTATCTCGTCCACCTCCTCACGCTGGCAATAATCCTGCAGAAAGGCCGGCAGCGAAGCTGTGGCCAC
>ERZ780207.2207-NODE-2207-length-14545-cov-4.170462_pt1 | contig 14545 bp, 12 predicted proteins | sample MGYA00510977_ERZ780207 | MGnify/ENA primary metagenome ERZ780207 (study PRJEB29588, sample SAMEA2151383) | human gut metagenome | biome: human gut; feature: human-associated habitat; material: faeces | place: Denmark | collected 2008/2010 ... | reverse complement strand
AACAATAAAAAAGAATTGCATTTTTTTTGTATTGTCTTCGATTTGCATTATCTTTCGATAAGCTAAGCTGCATCTCAACAATAAAAAAGAATTGCATTTTTTTTGTATTGTCTTCGATTTGCATTATCTTTGCATTCGAATAAGAGAGCGAATTGAGAATCCCCCCTGGACAAGAAGCCTGTGACGAGGGTAGTGCAGCGGGTGGAATGAACCAATCAATTATCAACAACCAAACGAATCTCATGGCGACAACGGTACTTCTTCTTGAGCTCGCAGTCGTGCTGGCGATGATTTTTATTGGCGCACGGATGGGAGGAATCGGATTGGGTATTTTCGGTATGCTCGGCGTCTTTGTGCTGGTCTATGGCTTCGGACTGAAGCCAGGCAGCGCACCTATTGATGTGATGATGATCATCCTTGCCGTAGTGACTGCCGCTGCGGCCCTACAGGCTGCGGGCGGACTGGAATATCTCGTCGGACAAGCGGCGATCTTCCTGCGCAAGCATCCTCACCATATCACCTATTATGGTCCGCTCTGCACCTGGCTTTTTTGCTTGGTGGCGGGTACGGCCCACACTTGCTATTCGCTGCTGCCCATCATCAGCGAGATAGCCCAGGCCAATAAGATTCGGCCCGAGCGTCCTTTGAGTTTGGCTGTCATTTCGGCCTCGCTGGGCATTACGGGTTCCCCTGTCTCTGCAGCCACGGCAGCTATCATCTCCCAGGACCTCTTGGGCGGCGCGGGAGTGGAGCTGGGTACGATCCTTATGGTCTGTGTACCCGCCTCGCTGGTGGCCATCCTTGTGGCCGCCTTCATCCAAAACCGTGTCGGTAAGGCGTTGGAGGACGATCCGGAGTATCAGCGCCGCGTCAGAGAGGGGTTGATCTGTCCTGAGAAGGATACGGAGAGCTTGCGACAAGCCGAGACGATGGCGCGCCCCGAGGCCAAATACTCCGTCTGGGTTTTCCTCTTCGGTGTGGCCTTGGTCGTGTTGTTCGGTTTCCAACCGCAGTTGCGCCCCGAGGGAGTCACGATGTCCGAGACCATCGAGATGATCATGATGGCCGACGTGATCCTCATCATGCTGGTGGGCAAGGTCAAGGTGGGCGACGTGACGAAGGGCAGTGTGTTTGCCGCAGGCATCAATGCCGTCATTGCCATTTTCGGAATCGCATGGATGGGCAGCACTTTCTATACGGGCAACGCCGAGGCCATCAACCAGTCTTTGTCCGGGATGGTAGCCGAAGCACCGTTCACGTATGCCGTGGCCTTGTTTGTGATGAGCGTCATGCTCTTCTCCCAGGCTGCCACCGTCACCACCCTCTATCCCTTGGGCCTTGCCCTGGGCATCAGTCCGCTGCTTCTGGTGGCCATGTTTCCCGCCGTCAATGGCTATTTCTTCCTCCCCAACTATCCTACGGAGGTAGCTGCCATCAACTTCGACCGCACGGGGACCACGCGCGTGGGACGCTGGGTCATCAACCATTCGTTTCAACTGCCAGGCTTCGTCACCACGTTTGTGGCTATCGGCGTGAGCTATCTCATCACGCTTTTCCTCTGAGCCCTCTCTATGGCAGGAGGACCAGCCAGCAGAACAGCACAAAAGATGAACAAGTCTAAAGCAGAACGGCTCTAAGCAGGACGGCCCTAACGACCGAACGGCAGAACGGATCTAACGGGAAAATGGCTCTGTCAGCAGACGGATAGTTGGCGCGCTATGTAGCAAGAGCACGACCATAAAGGGCGACCATACGGACAACAAAAAGAGAGAAAAAACAGATAGAATAATATCAATACAATCATATCGACATGAAGAAAATCTTTGTAACAGCCGCCGCGCTGACCCTCACCTTGGGAGCAAGCGCACAGGGCAACAACACAGGTATGGGCGGCGACCATGAGGGATGCACCAGCCTGGCTGAGCGCGTTTTGAAGTTGGAGAAGAAAAACGACGCCTTCAACGTTTACATCAACTACGCAGCCAGTTTTCAGGAGACAGACAACGGCACGGAGTGGGGTTCGGCCTTCAAGAACCGCCAGGCGCGCCTGGAGTTTATGGGCCATCTGACGGACAAGATCTCCTACCGCTTCCGCCATCGTCTGAACAGTGGCAACAATGCGCAGTCGGAAGACAATTTCGCTGCTGCCACGGACGTGCTCTGGGTGGGCTACCAGTTCAACGAGAAGTTTGGAGCCCATGCGGGTAAGGTGTGTCAGTACTGGGGAGGATTCGAGTATGACGAGAACCCCATGTATATCTATCAGTTTAGCGACATGGGCAACAATATCGACATCTTCAAGGCGGGTGTGAACGTTTCCTATCGTCCCGTGGCCAGCCAGGAACTCACCCTCAGCATCACCGACGCCTATAGCAACAAGTTTGCTGAGGAGTATGGCGAAGGAGCCTACTCCTTGGAGGCCGACGGAACGAAGCGCCTCCTGGAGGCTTCCAACCATCCGCTGACCTATATCTTCGGCTGGAACGGCAATTTCTTCGGCGACAAGCTCCAGACGCGCTGGTCTTGGGGTATTCAGACCGAGGCCAAGCATAAGTATAGCCGGATGCTCTTCCTCGGCCAGAAACTCAACCTGCCACGTGTGCAGTGGTATTTCGACTACATGGGCGCCTTCGAGGGCCTCGACCGTCTGCGCATTGCAAGCCGCGAGGGAGCAGCGCTGCTGGCGGATGCAGACAATCCCGATGCAGGCCCAGGCTATTTCAGCGACGTCCACTACCATTCGTTCGTCACGAAGCTCAACTGGCAGTTTGTGCCGCAGTGGAACCTGATGGTCAAGGGAATGTACGAGATGGCCAGCGTGGACAATGTCGCTGCCATGAAGGACTTCCGCAAGAGCTATGGCTACTTGGCCAGCGTGGAGTATTTCCCCGTCAAGGGCGAGGACTTCCGCGTCTTCCTGGCCTACACGGGTCGCAAGTTTGATTATAGCAAGGAGTGCGGGCTGCAGGACTACAATACCAACCGCATTGAGCTCGGCCTCATGTACCGCCTCAAAATGTTCTAAATCACTGCCTCTTAGGGTAGAAAGCAAGAAAATATGAGAAATCCGCAGTCTTTGTCTATGAGGCTGCGGATTTTTTTCTTTTTTTTGGAGGGGGCTTCCTAAGGGTAAATGCTTGCTGAGGAGGAAAAACAACCAATACAACATTTACAAGAAAATACAACGCTTCGCGGGGACAAGACGCTACGCGTCAAACAAGCCTTCTGCATGGTAAACAACAAGATACAACAGCTTCGCGTGGAGATGTGCAGAACCGAATATCCTGCTGAGTAGGGAAAACGACCAATACAACATTTACAAGAAAATACAACGCTTCGCGGGGATATGGAGCTATTTCCTGATTTCGAAATGCTGGTAGTCCTTCACGGTCCGCCAGTTGCCGCCCCACACAAATCCGCGGGCGGTGAAGAGGCGATAGCAGAGGTCTCCCTTGACGATCTTGTAGGGGAATTTGGCTTCGCGCTGCAGGTATTTTCGCCCTTGGCGCGGCTCCACCACTACCTTGCCGCCTACCGTCCGCCGACACGGGTTGTAGAGCGGATTGATGTCCACGGCCAGTCCTCGGGCGTGGCCCGAGAGTTTGGTGCTTCCCGTCGTGATGCGGTAGTTGAACGCCGAGGAGTTGTTGGCCGCCATCGATCGCTCGTCGTCTGCGCCGTAGTCGTCGATGAGGCGCATCCGCTCGATGGGGTAGTGGGCGTCGTAGAGCTTGCGCAGGATCTCCAGGACGTCGTTGGCAATGGCCCGATTGACTACCATCTCGCCGACGATGCTCCTGCCCTGCGCGTCTTTGTGGAGACAGAGCAGGTAGCGCAGTTCCTCTCTCGCCACACGGCAACCCTCCTTGTAGGACCGCCCCCGCATCCTTTCAAACACCGAGTCGTTGATCTTGGAACCCGAGAAAAAACTGCTCACACCCCTTCGGGCCACAACCTCCTCGCCGACGATGTCGCCCGGGCGAAAGGTTGCTCCAGTCTGCGCTGCCATCTTGCCTGGCAGGCTCTGTGGTGGGACAACGCCCCCGACTCCCATGGGCAGCAAAATCAGGTCCACGGGCAGCAGGAGGAAGCCCACGAGGGCGAGGCGAGGGAGCGGGCGGAGCGCCTTCATATAACGGAGCGCTTTCGTAGAATAGAGCGCCTTCGTGGAATGGAGCACCTTCGTAGCATGGAGCACCTTCATAGAGCGGGCGAGGCGGGCGATTTGCATGGAAACCATCAGGTGAGCGATTCGAGATGCTTCTTGATGTCCTTGAGTTCGTCGCGCACGTTGATGAGGCTTTCCAGCACCTGCTGCGTGCGTTCCGATCCGTCGCGGTTCTGCTGGAGCATCTTCTTGGCTGCGGCGATCTTGAATCCCCTTACCTTGACTAAATTGTAGATAAGGCGCACCTGCTCTATGTCCTTCTTCGTGTATTGTCTGACGCGGTTTTGGTTGGTTTTCGGTTTCAGACTGGGGAAAACCGTTTCCCAATAGCGCAGCAGGCTCTCCGCGACGTTCATCATCTGAGCCACCTCTTTGATGGAGTAGTAGAGCTTATTGGGGCGCTCTGCATTGATCTGTTCCATGTTTTTTCCTTCTTTAATTCAATCGGTTTCCTTTGGATTTGCAAAAATACTCAAAAGTCATTACCTTTGCAACTGTTTAGGATGAATTTTAGGAATTAAAAACATAAGACGATGATGACAGCAAATGAAATCCGCGACTCGTTCAAGAAATATTTCGAGTCGAAAGGTCACGCCATAGTGCCCTCAGCCCCTATGGTCATCAAGGACGACCCCACGCTGATGTTTACCAACGCGGGCATGAATCAGTGGAAGGACATCATACTTGGCACGAAGGATCCGGAGCCGCGCCGCCGCGCCGACTCGCAGAAGTGTCTTCGCGTGAGTGGCAAGCACAACGACCTGGACGTGGTCGGCCACGACACCTACCATCACACGATGTTTGAGATGCTGGGCAACTGGTCTTTTGGCGACTACTTCAAGCAGGGCGCCATCGACGCGGCCTGGGAGTATCTCGTTAGTATTCTCCACCTCAACCCCGAGGACCTCTACGTCACGGTCTTCGAGGGCGACGAGAAGGAAGGCCTGGCCCGCGACGAAGAGGCGGCCAAGTTCTGGCGGAAGCACGTGCCCGAGGACCATATCATCAACGGCAACAAGCACGACAACTTCTGGGAGATGGGCGACACGGGCCCCTGCGGTCCCTGCTCTGAGATCCATATCGACAATCGCCCCGACGAGCTGAAGGCGCTGACGCCCGGCCACGAACTGGTCAACAAGGACAATCCCCAGGTCATCGAGATCTGGAACCTCGTTTTCATGCAGTACAACCGCCGCAGCGACGGGTCGCTGGAGAAGCTCGGCATGAACGTGATTGATACGGGTATGGGTTTCGAGCGCCTCGTCCGCATCCTCCAGGGCAAGCACTCCAACTACGATACCGACATCTTCCAGCCCATCATCAAGGAGATCGAGAACCTTTCGGGCCTGAAGTACGGATTCACCACGCCCAGCAGCACCGAGGATGAGGGCGCGACCGACCAGGAGAAGGTCGATATCGCCATGCGTGTGGTGGCCGACCATCTGCGCGCCGTGGCTTTCTCCATCGCCGACGGCCAGTTGCCGGGCAATGCCAAGGCTGGCTACGTCATCCGCCGCATCCTGCGCCGTGCCGTCCGCTACGCCTACACCTTCCTCGGTCAGAAAGAGGCCTTTATGTTCCGCCTCGTCAATGTCCTGATCCAGGAGATGGGCGCTGCCTATCCCGAGTTGCCAGCCCAGCGCGAGCTCATCGCCCGCGTGATCAAGGAGGAGGAGGACAGTTTCCTCCGCACCCTCGACAAGGGCATCAACCTCCTCAACGGCGAGATGGACGAGCTCAAGGCCCACGGCGAGAAGGAGCTGCGTGGCGCCCAGGCTTTCCGCCTCTTCGACACCTATGGCTTCCCCCTCGACCTGACGGAGCTGATCTGCCGCGAAAACGGCTATACCGTCAACGAGCAGGAGTTTGACGAGGAGATGGCCAAGCAGAAGGCCCGCGCCCGCAATGCGGCCCAGGTGGAGAACGGCGACTGGGTCGTGCTGCGCGAGGGCGAGCAGGAGTTTGTAGGCTACGACCACACGGAGTATCCCTGCCACATCCTGCGCTACCGCGAGGTGAAGCAGAAGAAGTCCACCTTCTTCGAGGTCGTGCTCGACTATACGCCGTTCTATGGCGAGATGGGCGGCCAGGTCGGCGACCAGGGCAAGCTCGTCAGCAGCGACGAGACCGTGGTCGTGAGCGACACGAAGCGCGAGAACAACCAAAGCATCCACATCCTCAAGCGTATGCCGCAGGACCCCACGGAGGAGTTTACGGCCTGCGTCGATGTGCCGCTGCGCGAGGCTTCCGCCCGCAACCACACCGCCACCCACCTCTTGGACTACGCCTTGAAGCAGGTGCTCGGCGACCATGTGGAGCAGAAGGGATCCTACGTCAGCGCCGACACGCTGCGCTTCGACTTCTCCCACTTCCAGAAGGTCACTGACGAGGAGCTGCGCCGTGTGGAGCAGCTGGTCAACAGCCTTATCCGCCAGGACCTTCAGCTCGACGAGCATCGCGACATGCCGATGGAGGAAGCCAAGAAGCTGGGCGCCGTTGCCCTCTTCGGCGAGAAGTATGGCGACCGCGTGCGTGTGGTCCGCTTCGGACCCTCTTGCGAGTTCTGCGGCGGTATCCACGTGGCTGCCACGGGCCGCATCGGCTTCTTCAAGATCGTCGGCGAGAGCAGCGTGGCTGCTGGTGTGCGCCGCATCGAGGCCATGACGGGCGAGGTCTGCGAGAACGCCATCTACCTGCTCGAGGACACGCTCCGCGACCTGAAGTCGCTCTTCAACAACGCCAAGGACCTCAAGACCGTCGTCACGAAGTATATTGACGAGCACGACCACATGAAGAAAGAGATCGACCAGTTCCGTGCCCAGGCCGTGGAGCGCATGACCCAGGAGCTGGTGCGCAGGGCCGAGGAGGTCGATGGTCTGCGCGTCGTCAAGGCCGTCGTTCCCCTCGATCCCGCCGCAGCCAAGGACTTGGTCTTCAAGGTGCGCCAGGCCATTCCCGACAACCTGGTCTGCGTCGTCGGTTCCGTCCACGAGGACAAGCCGCTGCTGAGCGTGATGTTCTCCGACGATCTCGTGGCCAGCCATGAGCTCAACGCGGGCAAGATCATCCGCGAGGCGGCCAAGCTCATCAAGGGTGGTGGTGGCGGCCAGCCCCACTATGCCCAGGCTGGCGGCAAGGACCGCGATGGTCTCGCGGCAGCTGTCGACAAGGTGCTCGAGCTGGTGAGGAAGTAAGGCGGCCCTCGTTTTCCGCATTTTTTCTATAGCGTCAGCCCGGGATAGTTCACGTCCTGGGGCTGACGCTTTCCTTTTCCGTCCTGCGGGCGCCCCTGTCGGGCGATTGCTGGGCGAATGTCGAGCCCTTGTCAGGTGATTGTCGAGTGATTGTCGAGTGTTTGCTGGGCGATTGCTGGACGATTGTCGTGCGATTGTCGGAGAAAATAAGGATAACTTAACGCTCCATTGTCGGAAATGGAGAGAAAACATCGTACCTTTGCACCTTCATAGTAGGTAAAACAAAAAAGCGAAGTATTGAGAACCATCTATCTTCAAAAAGGCTGCCCAGCCGACCTGGCCGCGAGCGTGGCCACCATCGGCTTCTTCGACGGCGTACACCGTGGGCATCAGTTTCTCATCTCCCATGTGGTTGAGACCGCGCGGGAGGAGGGCCGCCAGTCGATGATCATCACCTTCGACCAGCATCCCCGCGAGGTGCTCCATGCCGACTACCAGCCCCGCCTGCTCACCCCGCTGCAGGAGAAACTCTGTCTCCTGGAGCGCACGGGTGTGGACGTGGTGACCGTGCTCCATTTCGACGCGGCCCTGTCGCAGCTTTCCGCCCGCGACTTCATGCACGACCTGCTGCTGGAGCGGCTCCACGTGGCCAAACTCTTCATCGGCTACGACCACCGCTTCGGCCACAACCGCGCCGAGGGCTTCGCCGACTATGTGGCCTATGGTCGCGAGATGGGGATGGAGGTGGTGCAAAACCCCGTCTTCGAATTGGAGGGCGTCAACGTCAGTTCCACCGTCTGTCGGCGCCATGTGGCAGCGGGCGAGATGGAGGCGGCCTCGCGCTGCCTGGGCTATCCCTATAGGATGGGCGGCCGCGTGGTGGCCGGATTCCAGGAGGGCCGCAAGCTCGGTTTCCCCACGGCCAACATCCAGCTCGCCGACCCGCGCCGTCTCGTGCCCGCCTCGGGCGTCTATGCCGTGAGGGTCAAGGTAGGCGGCGAGGCGACGTGGCGACTGGGCATGATGAACATCGGCACGCGCCCCACCTTTGGCGGCGAGAAGGTCTCGCTGGAGGTGCATATCTTCGACTTTGCGGGCGACCTCTATGGTTGTCAGGTCGAGGTGGCGTTTCTCCGCCGCGTCCGCGAGGAGCGCAAGTTTGCCTCGCCCGAGGAGCTGGCCGCCCAACTGGCCCGCGACAAGCAGACGATCCTCGATGCGTGTTGTTTATCATAATCGCTTGTAGTGGTTGTTTATCATAATCGCTTGCAGTAGTTGTTTATCATAATCGCTTGCAGTTATTTATCATAATCGTTTAAGAAAAAATAAAGAAAAAAAATAGAACAACAGATGAAAGAGAATAGAAAGCCAGGAAGAATGGCGGTGGACCTCCTATTGATCTTCATCGTCTTTCTCGTCATTCAGATGGTGGTCAACGGACTTGTCACCCTCGTCTATGTGTATCTGAACCACGTCGATGCTGCCCAGTTTGCGCAGCAGGTGGCCAGCGGTCAGCAGGGGCAGTTTGTCGCCGCCACGTCGGTGCTCTCCAGCCTGCTCACGATCCTGGTCTATCCGCGCCTACGGTGGACTCCCCTCGACCGCACCTACCTCCGCTCCCGCCCCTGGGCCACGCTCGTGTGGTGCGGCCTGCTCACGCTGGGCACGATCCTGCCCTTCGAGTGGGTCTATGAGCAACTGCAGATACAGATGGCCGACTCCCACCAGGCCCTCTTCGAGAGCGTCATGCGCGAGCCCTGGGGCTATGTGGCCCTGGGCATCCTGGCGCCCGTGGCCGAGGAGTTTGTGTTTCGCGGCGGCCTCCTGCGCACGTTGCTTTCGATGATGCGCGTGCGGGGATGGGAGAGCGGACGCTACGTTGCCCCCACGGCGTCGAGCACCTCCGTTGCGCCCACGAGATCCAGCGCCTCCGGGGAGCGTGCGGGCCGCGCCTGGGCCCCCTGTGTGGCCATCGCCTTTTCGGCCCTGCTCTTCGGCGTGGTCCACATGAACTGGGCGCAGGGCTTCCACGGCTTCATCATGGGCCTCCTGCTCGGTTGGCTCTACTACCGCACGGGCAGCATGATGCCGGGTATCGTCGTCCACTGGGTCAACAACACGGTGGCCTACCTGATGTTCAAGCTCCTGCCCGGTATGGCCGACGGCCAGCTCATCGACTTCTTCCACGGTTCGGAGCGCCTGATGGTCGTGGGCCTGCTCTGCTCGCTCTCGATCCTCGTCCCGAGTCTTTTCCAAATCATCTTGCGAACAAAAAAATAGAATGGCCTTCGGCCCCCGGGCCAAGGTTTTTTCTTTGACACAGACAGAAAGTTTCCCTCTGACACAGACAGAAACAGTTTCTTTCCCCGACACAGATAGAACATGAACTACCAAGACAGCAAACAATACGAGATCATGGCCCCCGTGGGCAGCTACGAGTCGCTCGCCGCGGCCATCGAGGCGGGTGCCGACTCCGTCTATTTCGGCGTGGGCCGGCTCAACATGCGGTCCCATTCGGCCAATCACTTTGACATTGGCGACCTGCGGCAGATCGTCGCCATCTGCACCGAGCACGGGATCAAGACCTATCTCACGGTCAACACGATCATCTACGACAACGACCTCTCCACCATGCGCGAGATACTCGATGCGGCGCGCGAGGCGGGCGTCTCGGCCATCATTGCCTCCGACGTGGCCGTGATGAGCTACTGCCGGCAGATCGGCCTGGAGGTCCACCTCTCCACCCAGCTCAACATCTCCAACGTCGAGGCCCTGCGCTTCTACGCCCAGTTTGCCGACGTCGCCGTGTTGGCGCGCGAGCTCAATATGGACCAGGTGCGCCACATCTACGAGGCCATCCATGGCCCGGAGCCCATCCTCGGTCCTGCGGGCCAGCCCGTCCGCATCGAGATGTTCTGCCATGGCGCGCTCTGCATGGCCGTCTCGGGCAAGTGCTACATGAGCCTGATGGCCCAGGACCGCAGCGCCAACCGTGGCGAGTGTGTGCAGATTTGCCGCCGCTCCTACCTGCTCACCGACCGCGAGACGGGCAACGCCATCGAGGCCGACCATGAGTATCTGATGAGCCCGAAGGACCTCAAGACCATCCGCTTCATCGACAAGATGATGAAGGCCGGCGTGCGCGTCTTCAAGATCGAGGGCCGCGCCCGCGGAGCGGAGTATGTGCTCAACGTGGTGCGCTGCTACAAGGAGGCGATACAGAGCGTGCTCGACGGCACCTACACCGAGGAGAAGAAGGACGCCTGGGACGAGCGCCTGGCGGCCGTCTTCAACCGTGGCTTCTGGGACGGCTACTACCAGGGACGCAAGATGGGCGAGTGGAACAAGCACTATGGTTCCATGGCCACGGAGCAGAAGGTCTTGGTGGGCAAGCTGACCAACTATTTCTCGCGCATCGGCGTGGCCGAGGCCGCCGTCGAGGCTTCCACCTTCAAGGTGGGCGACAAGCTCCTCATCACGGGCAACACCACGGGCGCGATGTATGTGGAGGTGAAAGAGCTCCATGGCGACCATGGCGAGCCCATCACCGAGGCCGAGCAGGGCACGCGTGTGGCCTTCTCCGTGCCGGGCAAGGTGCGGCCCAACGACAAGCTGTTTCGTATAGACCAGCGTGTGGTGGAATAGCGGAGCCTGTCGTTCTTTTTGTTATAGCATAATTTAGGAATAGTATATATTTAGGAATAGTATATATTTAGGAATAGTATATATTTAGGAATAGTATATATAGAACTATATAGCAAACGTAAGTCAATGAATACGATCAACGAATTGCAAGACGAGGTCATCGAGGAGTTCAACGAGTTTACCGACTGGATGGACAAGTATCAGATGCTGATCGACCTGGGCAACGACCTCGAGCCGCTGGACGAGAAGCACAAGAACGAGCAAAACCTCATCGAGGGTTGTCAGAGCCGCGTGTGGTTGCAATGCGACTACGCCGATGGCCGCCTCGTCTTCACCGCCGATAGCGACGCGCTCATCACCAAGGGCATCATCGCGCTGCTCATCCGCGTGATCAGCGGCCATACGCCGCAGGAGATCCTCGATGCCGACCTCTATTTCATCGAGAAGATCGGTCTGCGCCAGCACCTCTCGCCGACGCGCTCCAACGGTCTTCTCTCGATGGTGAAGCAGATCAAGAGCTACGCCATCGCCTACAAAGCCAAGGAGGAGATGGGCTGATGCGCAAACTCACCACTCCCGAGATGCATCGCCTCACGATCGAGGAGTTTCGCGAGGCCGAGAAGTTGCCGCTGGTCGTCGTTCTCGACGACGTGCGGTCGATGTACAACGTGGGCAGCGTCTTTCGCACCTGCGATGCTTTCCGTATCGAGGAGCTGTGGCTCTGTGGCATCACGGGCACGCCGCCCCACACCGAGATCCACAAGACGGCCCTTGGAGCCGAGGACAGTGTGGCGTGGCGCCATTGCGCCACTGCCCTGGAGGCCGTGCGCTCGCTGCAGCAGCGCGGTTTCCGGGTCTATGCCGTAGAGCAGGCCGAGGGGTCCACGAAGCTCCAAAACCTGCCGCGTCAGACCGTCCCTACGGCCGTGGTCTTTGGCAACGAGGTGAAGGGCGTCCACCAGGAGGTGGTCGATGCGTGCGACGGTTGCCTCGAAATACCGCAGTTTGGCACGAAGCACTCCCTCAACGTCAGCGTCACGGCGGGCATGGTGATATGGGAGCTGGCGCGCCAGGCCATTGCTCCCGAGGCGGAGGCAGAAGTGGGGGAGTCCTTAACGTAACATGTAACATGTAACAATGGTGGCGTGTGCCCCAAACACACGCGCTGCCCTGCAAAGACAGAAAACAACTAAAGCAACAAGTAGAACGTATGGCAACGATCGGACATTTGTTGTGGTTACTTTGTGTTAAAATGTCTTTGGTCTGAAATTTTATCTGTATCTTTGTAAACTTAAAAAGATAAGTAGATGAAGAAGTCATACAATGCTATTTCCCTATTTTCTGGTGCTATGGGATTGGATTTGGGAATAGAAAAAGCTGGATTTGATATAAAGGTTTGTTGCGAAATGAATAAGCACGCTGCTCAAACAATTCGTAACAATACTAATATTCCCGTTATAGAAGCGGATATAAACAAGATTTCAACACAGAAAATTCTTGAAGAAGCCAAACTAAAAAGGGAAGAAGTAGATCTTGTTGTTGGCGGACCTCCTTGCCAAGCATTTTCTAGTGCTGGTATGCGCCGTGGTTTGTCAGACTTTAGAGGAAATGTAATTATACAATATCTTAGGGTTGTATCAGAGATTCAACCTAGATACTTTATTTTGGAAAATGTAAGGGGATTGCTATCGGCTAAACTAAATGCTATCCCTGAAGGATATGAAGAATATTCTAAGTTTATCGATACCAAAGGAAGTGTTTTATATTTCCTGTCCCAAGAGTTTAAGAAACTAGGCTATACCATTAGTTTCGCTTTGTTTAATTCTGCAAATTACGGTGTTCCACAGATAAGAGAGAGAATGATAGTCTTTGGAAATAAGGGAAATGAAAGAATACCTTTGCCACAACCAACACATAGTGAGAATGGAAGTTTCTCTACAGAGAAATGGGTTACGTTAGGTGATGTAATATCAGATTTGGAAGAGCCAAAGGAAGGTGAATTTGCCCCATTAAGAGGGAAAATCGCCAACTATATTGGACTTTTGAAGGAAGGACAAAATTGGACATCTTTGCCTAAGGATATTGCAAAAGATGCTATGGGAAAGGCTTATGAGCTAGGTGGTGGAAAAACTGGCTTTATGCGTAGATTATCTAATCAAAAACCTTCGCCAACATTGGTAACTAGTCCTACAATGCCTGCAACTCTTCTTTGTCATCCAACTAAAAATAGAGCTCTAAGCATTAAGGAATATGCAAGAATACAACAATTTCCAGATAATTGGATTTTTGAAGGAAAGTTGGCAGATATTTACAAGCAAATAGGAAATGCAGTTCCTGTTGGTCTTGGATATATGGCTGGCAAACAAATAATAGCATTTGATGAAGGAAAAGTGGATCTACATTCAGATGTAAGACCACTTATTCCTTATTCACGCTATAAGGGCACAACGGATAAAGAGTTTAATCAACAATTTCAGAACATAAACCTAACACTGTTTTAAGTTATGGCTGCAACTGTCAAAAATTACATAATCAAGGGTGGAAAATTTTGCTTTGAAGGAAACCTAAGTAGCGGAACGAAGCACAAACTGGAAGTAATAGGCAACCACTTTTCTACTTTAAGTGGCTTCAAAAGTGCCACAATAGATACTCTTAACAACCTAAGAACGGTTGAAGGGGATGAGTGTTTTAGGAGACTGACAAACAAAGAAACAGAAGCGATAAACAGACTTCAAGAGACCATTGATTTGTCTTTGAGCCTCACACAGAACTTCATTAAGATTCTCACTCAAGATTTTATTAAGAAACAGATAAAGGCTATTGATGCTTTGACCTTAGAAGGATTAAATGCTAATCCTATTCTTTGCAGAGCATTAAAACTGAATACCATTGATGATTTCTTGAAGTTTTATGTGTATTCTGCTATCTCCAGAAGTATTGTAACTTCTATGGGATACTTGGTACAAGACTTATTGCTCTTTTCTAATGAATATATCTTTGACGGGAAGAACTACAGTGAAGGTATCAAAACTAAGTGGGATGTTGTTATTGATAAAATCGGTTCTGTAAAGAAGTTCCTTGAAATAAAGAGTGGCCCGAATGATATGGATGTTGCCCAAATCAAACATTATGCAGAAGAAATAGAAGCAGTGGAAAGTATCGGTGCTAAGGGATATATTGGTGTAACCTATGGCAAAAAAGAAACAAGAACTGTTACAACGGCATTACTTGAAACTTATGTAGAGGGATGGCGAGATAAAACTCTATTTGGAAAAGAGCTGTGGAATTTCATAAGTGAAAATGAGAATTATCATATGATTCTTATGGATACTATACAGTCAACATCAGAAGTGTTCCTAGGTCAAGGAAGTCTGATTACTAGGATTGATAGTAAGATTGATGCTTTGCGCCTTGATTTTGTAGAAGGATACGGATCTTTAGATATCTTTTATAACTCGCTTTGGTGATGTCTTTGGCAACGACGTGAAGGGCGTCCACCAGGAGGTGGTCGATGCGTGCGACGGTTGCCTCGAAATAC
>ERZ780207.2198-NODE-2198-length-14601-cov-3.330469_pt1 | contig 14601 bp, 7 predicted proteins | sample MGYA00510977_ERZ780207 | MGnify/ENA primary metagenome ERZ780207 (study PRJEB29588, sample SAMEA2151383) | human gut metagenome | biome: human gut; feature: human-associated habitat; material: faeces | place: Denmark | collected 2008/2010 ... | reverse complement strand
GGCCCAGGGTGCGGCCTACCTCGCCGTGGCCGCCCACGACGAAGGGGTCGATCTGCGCGAAAACGGAATAACAATGCCGATAATGGTTCTGAATCCGAAGGTTGTCAATTACCGCGCACTATTCGCTTATCGGCTCGAACCTGAGATCTATAGCTTCGAGATGCTCGAGAAGGTGATCGAAGAGGCGCGCCGCTGGGGTGTTACCGACTACCCTGTCCACATTAAGCTCGACACGGGAATGCACCGTCTGGGATTCATCGAAGAGGAAATTCCGAAAGTTGTCGAGATGCTCCACGGTCAGCCGTTCATTCGTCCGCAGAGCGTTTTCAGCCACCTGTGCGCTGCCGACGACCCCGCCGACGATGACTATACGCGCGGTCAGTTTGAATATTTCTACCGCTGCTGCGACACTCTTCAGGCCGGGTTCCCTCACCATATATTACGCCATATATTGAACACAACAGGCATTGTCCGCTTCCCCGACCATCAGTGCGATATGGTTCGCCTCGGCATCGGCCTTTACGGAATAGCGACAATGCACGACGGCTCAATGGACGCCCTTGAGCAGGTGTCGAGCTTCAAAAGCGTCATAATCTCGATACGCGACTGGCCCGCGGGAACAACCGTCGGCTACAACCGCCGCGGACTTCTCAAACGCGATTCGCGCATTGCCACGGTTCCGGTAGGATATGCCGACGGAATCGACCGCCATCTCGGCAACGGAGGTCTGAAAGTGTCGGTCAACGGTCATCGCTGCCCTACGGTCGGGAACATCTGCATGGACGTCATGATGATTGACGTCACCGATGTCCCGAATGTCAGCATAGGCGACTCAGTTGAAATTTTCGGCAGGAACGTGCCGGCCGATGATGTTGCCGAAAGCCTGTCGACAATAACTTATGAGGTGCTGACGTCGGTATCAACCCGAGTTAAACGAATCTATTACCGCGAATGAGCAATATCGTAGTCAAAGGAGCCAGGGTAAATAACCTGAAAGGCGTCGATGCTGAGATCGAGCGCGGCAAACTGACAGTCATCACCGGCCTGAGTGGCAGCGGCAAGTCGTCGCTGGCATTCGACACGCTTTATGCCGAAGGCCAGCGTAGATATGTCGAGAGTCTGTCGGCCTACGCCCGCCAGTTTCTCGGACGCATGGCGAAACCTGAGGCCGACTACATAAAAGGCTTGCCCCCGGCCATCGCCATCGAGCAGAAAGTAAATACGCGCAACCCTCGGAGCACAGTGGGAACTGCCACTGAAATTTACGACTATCTCAGGCTTCTGTTCGCTCGCGCCGGCCACACAATATCGCCCGTAAGCGGACGCGAGGTGAAAAAACAAAGTGTCGACGACGTTGTCGACGCCGCCGCCGAACTGCCCGAAGGCACACGCATAGCTGTGGCAGCCCCGATTATTCTGCCTGCTGGACGCTCCCTTTCAGCGCAGCTCGACATTTACCGCAAAGAGGGGTTCAGCCGTCTTGTCGACACATCGACCGGCGCCTTCAGCTCCATTGATGACATTCTCGCCACTGATAATACTGAGCAGAAACCTTCGCTTGCACTGCTTGTCGACCGCCTGACAGCGCCGCGCACTCCCGATGAGCGCAGCCGAATGGCCGATTCGGTAGAGACCGCTTATTTCGAAGGACGCGATACAGTGATTGTTCTCGTATACCGCAGCAGCGGTGTCGAACGCCATGATTACTCCAAACGTTTCGAAGCTGACGGAATCTCGTTCATAGAACCTTCCGACAGCCTTTTCAACTTCAACAACCCTTACGGAGCCTGTCAGCGATGCGAGGGATTCGGCCGCATAATCGGTATCGACGAACGCCTCGTGGTTCCAAACACGGCGCTGAGCGTCTACGACGACGCCGTTGTCGCCTGGCGCGGCGAGAAAATGAGCCAGTGGAAACAATGGCTTATATCAGTCGCTTCACGCGCAAAATTCCCAATCCACAAGCCCTATCAGGATCTTACTTCCGACCAGCTCGACTTTCTCTGGCACGGGGGTCACGACACCGACTTCACGGGAATCGACGGTTTCTTCAAAATGGTTGAAGAAAACCAATATAAGATTCAATACCGCGTCATGATGTCGCGATACCGCGGACGCACCGTCTGCCCCGAATGCCACGGACGCCGGCTGCGTCCCGAAGCTCTTTATGTAATAGTCAACGGCAAGACTATTTCTGACCTGACAGAGATGTCTGTCAAGAATCTCTCGGAATGGTTCGACAACTGGCAGCCGGATGGCGCCGAAAAGCAAATCACATCGCGCCTGCTGAAAGAAATACGTTCGAGGCTCCACGTCCTTGTCGACGTCGGGTTGGGCTATCTTACTCTCGACCGCCTGAGTTCTTCACTGTCGGGCGGCGAAAGCCAACGCATTAATCTCGCGACATCACTCGGCAGCAGCCTGATAGGATCACTCTACATCCTCGACGAACCGAGCATCGGACTACACTCTCGCGACACCGGGCGCCTTATCGATGTTCTCAAAAGGCTCCGCGACGCCGGCAACACGGTTGTTATCGTAGAGCACGACGAAGAGATCATGCGCGAGGCCGACAGGCTGGTCGACGTCGGCCCGAAAGCCGGACAACTCGGAGGGGAAATCGTTTGGAACGGCCCGACGGCCGATATTGACACTGCTGACGCCCCTCAAAGCTATACCGTCGGTTATCTTACCGGCAGGCTATCGATTCCGGTTCCGGTGCGGCGCCGTAAATTCGCCGACTATATTGAAGTTGTCGGCGCACGCGAACACAACCTCAAGAACATCGACGTGAAATTTCCTCTGGGAATCATGACAGCTGTCACCGGAGTAAGCGGCTCGGGAAAGTCGACGCTCGTGCGCGACATACTCTATCGTGCCCTTCGGCGCCATCTCGGCGAAGGGGGAGATCTTCCAGGGGCTTTCCGCGAACTGCGCGGCGACCTGAAGCGTATCGAAGCGGTGGAATTCGTCGACCAGAACCCTATAGGAAAAAGTTCGCGCTCCAATCCGGCAACCTATCTGAAAGCCTACGATGAGATTCGCAAACTGTTCGCCGACACCCAGCAATCGAAACAGATGGGATTCACCCCTGCCTATTTCTCATTCAACACCGAGGGGGGCCGATGCGAAGAATGTAAGGGAGAAGGAACGGTAACGATCGAGATGCAATTCATGGCCGACGTCACTATTCCGTGCGAAAGCTGCGGTGGCAAACGCTTCAAGCGTGAAGTCCTCGAGGTAGAATACCGGGGCAAAAACATCAGCGACATTCTCGACATGACCGTTGACGAGGCTATCGAATTCTTTGGCTCGGCACAGGGCGCGACAGAAAAAAGAATAGTAAAACGGCTCCAGCCATTGGCCGATGTCGGTCTCGGCTACATTAAGCTCGGACAGAGCTCGTCGACCCTGTCGGGCGGCGAAAACCAGCGTGTCAAACTCGCATATTTCCTCGGTGGCGAAAAACAGCGGCCGACAATGTTCATCTTCGACGAACCGACAACCGGCCTTCATTTCCACGACATCAGCAAACTGATGGTCTCGCTCGACCGGCTCATTGAACAGGGCCACACAGTCGTTGTCATCGAGCATAATCTTGACGTAATAAAATGTGCCGATCACGTTATCGACATAGGGCCCGAGGGGGGTGACCTCGGCGGACAGCTCGTGGCCGCCGGCACTCCCGAAGAGATTGCCACTACCCCCGGCTCCTACACAGCAAAATATCTCAAAGAAAAACTAACAACAAAATAAACAACAAGATGAATCCCAAGGTCAGCATTATCATGGGCAGCACCAGCGACCTGCCCATTCTCAACAAAGCCGCTACATTTCTCAACGACATGAAGGTGCCTTTCGAGATGAACGCCCTGAGCGCCCACCGCACGCCTGCCGAAGTGGAAAAATTCGCCCGCACGGCAAAAGAGCGCGGAATCGAAGTGATAATCGCAGCTGCCGGCATGGCTGCCGCCCTTCCGGGCGTTATCGCCGCCATGACGACTGTTCCTGTTATCGGAATCCCTATCAACTCGACTCTCGAGGGCCGCGATGCACTGCTCTCAATTGTCCAGATGCCCCCGGGCATTGCGGTCGCCACTGTCGGCATCAACGGCGGCCTGAACGCAGCCATTCTGGCCGTGCAGATTCTTGCACTCGGCGACCCTGAGCTTGCCGGACGCTTTAATGCCTATCGTGCAGGGCTGTCCGAAAAAATCGTCAAGGCCAACAGCCAGCTTGCCGAAGTAAAATACGAATACAAGACGAACTGATTCTCAACGATATGAAACGCTGCTACGACACTTTTCAACGGCCGACAAAGACGGTCAGCGTAGGCGGAGTGCTTATAGGCTCTAATGGAGTTATTCCATTGCAATCTATGACTAACACGTCGACAATGGACACCGAAGCGTCTGTCGACCAGATCTGCCGTATCGCTGAAGCCGGGGCCGATATCGTCAGACTGACAGCTCAGGGGTCACGCGAAAGCAATAATCTCGGCATTATCCGCCAAAAAGTGCGTGAGCGAGGCGTTAATGTGCCCCTCGTTGCCGACATCCATTTTAACCCCGCAGCAGCGTTCGCAGCTATCGGTAACGTAGAGAAAATACGCATCAACCCCGGAAATTTCGTCGACCCCGGACGCGTGTTTAAGAAAATCGACTATACCGACAGCGAATATCAGTCTGAGCTGCAAAAGATTGAGACCAAGTTCGGAGAATTTGTCGACCGATGTGCCGAAACTGACACAGCCATTCGTCTGGGAGTTAACCATGGCTCACTTTCCGACCGCATTATGAGCCGCTACGGCGATACGCCGGCCGGAATGGTCGAGAGTGTAATGGAGTTCCTGCGCGTGGCGGTTGCCCGCAATTTCCTCAATATCGTCATCTCAATAAAGGCAAGCAACGTGGTTGTCATGGTCGAGACTGTTCGGCTGCTTGTCAAGGTAATGGAGAGAGAAAATATGCACTTCCCGCTCCACTTAGGTGTCACGGAGGCCGGCGATGGAGAAGACGGGCGCGTGAAAAGCGCCGTCGGAATCGGCACTCTCCTTGCTGAAGGAATCGGCGATACAATCCGTGTTTCTCTCAGTGAGGCGCCCGAGGCCGAGATACCTGTTGCCCGGATGCTTCGCGATTACGTCATGAGCTTCAATGACGCTCCAAGATTAGGGTCTGTCGAGGTCACGAGGAAACGCCGCAACAACGTGCCGGTTGTCTTAGGGCTTGATGCGGAAGCCGAGTACAGCGACGACCGCCGGCCTGATATTTTCGACGAAATTCCTGGATTTGATGCGGAATCAATGCCTGAAACCATTCCGGAAGGAATGATAGTTGTCACTTCAGGCCATCGGAACTTCGCAGCCTCTGTGGCGACAGCAATAGCCGGCATTGACAACCCCGTCATTGCAAAAGCCTGTTACTCGGGGTTGTCGGCTGAGGAAATCACAATCAGGGCATCCGTTGATCTCGGACGCCTGCTGTTAAACCACGACATTGACGGTATCGCCATCGAAACCAACGGCGCGATGAGCCGCGAAGCAGAGGCCAATCTCGCGTTCGCGATACTTCAGGCCACGCGCCGGCGCATAACCCGCACAGAGTATATCTCATGCCCGAGTTGCGGCCGAACGCTTTTTGATCTCCAGTCAACTCTCGCAGCCGTCAAAAAAGCTACTGCCGGACTGAAAGGACTTAAAATCGGTGTTATGGGGTGTGTTGTCAACGGCCCCGGAGAAATGGCCGACGCCGATTATGGCTATGTCGGCGCGGGCGTAGGACGAGTAAGCCTCTATCGGGGAAAGGAATGCGTCCTGAAGAACATCCCTTCTGAAGAAGCTATTCCGGCATTGCTTGAGCTGCTGCATGCCGACGGTCATCTGTAAGTTTCAACGGGCTATAGGCCGGTGGGCGCGACGCGCCGAGATGGCTCTGCATTCCGGAATTCTGGCCCGCGTGTCTGCCGACGCATAAGCGCCGAGCAGTTTCTCGTAGATATAGTCAGCGGCAACCTCCGACGGATGCTTCATATCAGCCGCATAGAAGCGATAGTCGCGCAGATCATCGATAAGCATCTCATAGGCCGGGAAATACTCAACCCCGGCCTTTTCTATTGCAAGATGGAGAACCGATTTCGAGAGAGTGTTTCCGTGAAGACCGTCGGCGAGATGACGTATCGGACTGACCGTGAACACACACGGACACCCCGCAAGTCCGGTTATCTGTTCAAGATAATCGGCGACCTGCTCAACCGACAACAATCGTCTGACAAACTCACGTTGCGGAAGCTTGTGACAATTGGCGACTATATTGTCATCGCCATGATAGTAGACCCATGCGGTGCCGAGGGTCACGAATAAAACCTTTGACTTCGATAAACTTTCATGAGCATCCGCTAGAGCGACATTTATTCGTGCAAGCGATTCTTCAGGCGTCTTAGCCGAAAAAGAGGTATTATGGTCAAAGGAGTGCCATAAGCCGTCTGGCCCCTGAAAGAGCTCTTCTATTGTATATGGTTTAGCTTCGACAATCCGCCTTAGTACCGCACAGAGCGATGCCGGATTGTAAAGAGGGCCAAACGGATTGACCATTACATCGAAAAGGTCGCGACGCAGACGCTCGGCCATATTGTCGGAAAAACATGAGCCGAGCAAAGCTACAGGTTTGTCATATCCCAGCAAAGGAGATATAAATCTCGTGGTTTCTTCAGTCCGGAACCTCATCAGAACATCTGGTAATCGACAGAAAGCACTTGAAATTCTGTGCGACGGTTAACCTGATCGGCGGCCTCCTGATCTTCGGGCGGAAGATTGGATATATATTCCTCAGTCAGCACGTCCCCCTCCTTGAACTGAGGATAGAGCTTGTTGACACGCTTGGTGACAACCTTGGGACGGGATTTTCCATAACCCTGATGCTGAAGGCGCTCTGGGGCTATTCCCTTTGAAATCAGATAATCTATGACTGCTTTCGCGCGCCGTTCAGACAAATCAAGGTTATATTCCTCAGTGCCGACACGGTCGGTATGGGAAGCCATCTCGATAGTGATGTTCGGATTGTCGGCAAGAAGCTTCACAAGCTCGTCGAGAGCCTCTTCCGACTCGGGCCTGAGTGTAGCCTTGTCGAAATCATAAAAGATATTCTCGATAATATTGGGCTTGTTGATACTCGCGAGAACAAAATCAATCTCATATTCAGCGTCTTCCTCGGCATTGTCGGCTGTAAACTCCTGTTTGGCATTAAGATAACCACGGCCGCCGGCCATCATTACGTAGCTTACGCCGCGCTGAAGCGGGAATGAGAAGGAACCGTCGTCGCGAGCGACAGCTTTCTGGATAGATCCGTCGTTTCCAACGATGCGAATGACCGAATTAGGCACAGGTTCATCGTCGCGGTCGACAACCCAGCCGCTTATGTTGATCTTCAGATCGGGAAGCTCAAACGTATAGATATGGTCATAACCGCGACCGTCGCCACGGTTAGAGCTCATGTAGCCCTGAGGATGATCGGCTCCTGGAAGGAAAGTCATTCCGAAATCATCGGCTTCGGAATTGATCGGAGAGCCCATGTTGGTGACAGTCCATCGGCCCGAAGGCTGGAGCGTGGCGCAGAAGATGTCGAGCCCGCCCAGTCCCGGATGGCCGTCAGATGAAAAATACATTATGCTGTCGGTCAGCATATACGGAAACATCTCGTCGCCGGGCGTATTGATGTCCGTGCCGAGATTTTCAAGAGAGCCCGACCGCTCTTTAAGATTTATGCGCCAGATGTCTTTGCCTCCGGTTCCGGGCATATCCGACGCAAAATAAAGATAGTTGCCGTCAGGGCTTACGGCCGGATGGGCGTAGCTCGACACCGTATCGGCGGTAATCTCGAATTTAACCGGCGCGCTCCATTTGGCATCGCTTCGCTGAGAGGTATAAATCTCAACACCGGTATTGGCGTTCGGCTCACGGCGCGCTTTGGTGAGATACATTGTCGAACCGTCGGGAGAAAACGACATGATGCCCTCGTCAAGCTCCGAGTTAAGTTCCCCCTCGACAGGCTCAGGACGTAGACGGTTGCCCTGCTCGTCTTTCTTCGACATCCAGATATCGGATTTCTTCATTCCGGTTATCTCGCTGCGCTTGTCGCCGGTAACTTTTTCATTGGTGGTCGTAAAATAGAGTATATCGCCGTTGAACATCGGCGAAAAATCCGCACGACGCGAATTCAACAGCTTGTCCTGTCTGACAACCCAGCGCGTTTTGTTCTTTTTAAGCGCTGCCGATGCTTTGGCTCCCTCAAGTCCCGATAGAGCAACAGGATTGGAGGGCGACAGCTCAAGAAATTCTTCATAGGCTTTTATTGCCGGCACATATTTGCCCTCGGCATGAAGACTCTGGGCGAGATATAACCTGGCCATCGAATCTGTAACCCCATATCGGATTGCATTCTGATATGAGGCAGACGCTCTGGCTGCCATATTGAGCTTCTGATAACATTTGCCCATTTTATATGCCACTTCGCCACGCTGAGGGCGCTGCTCGCGCTTTGTCAGCTTGTTATATATCTTGCGATAGGTTTTAGAAGCATCGTAATATTCACCGCGGGCCATCTGCTCATCGGCCACGGAAAGTTTGGCTCCTCCGCAACCTGTTAAGGCGCTTCCCGCGACAGCAATCACTGCCGCCCATATTATTAGTTTTTTCATACCGACTTATTAACGCGCGCGAGGTACAATTTATTGTTGAAGCGCTTGAAAAGGCTGTAATTGGTTAATTATTGTTAATTACCCACAAAATGTGCCCGAATAATTATGTTGTATAACATAAAAGTTATACCTTTGCACTGTGTTTTTCATGGTATTAGATTTAAGGTTAAAAGGATTATTCGTCGTGACGACGAATAATTTTTTTTGCCCGTCCAATTCTGATACCGGTGAACCGGCAGGCCAATATTGAGCAGACAGGAACAATCGGCAAAATTGCCACGTGAGCGATTTACGTTTGCAAATTTGTTTGCATTTGTGAAGGTTTATTACTACTTTTGCACTTGATTCTCTTTAATAAGGCGCACGCCTTTCCCGAATTATGGAACCCTTTCACATTGCTCCTGAATCTTTCAACCCCGATACTATAGACTTCGGCAATACAACAATGCTCGAAGATCCCGACTACGAGCGCCGGCAGCACGATCTACAGCCTGAAGCCCCCAAAGAAACCCGTCAGACAGTCAGACGACAGGCTAAACCACGTGTCAAAGCCGACACGCAGAAATCAACCAGCCGGAAAGCCGAGCCCTCAGCCCCTGCCTCTCAATCACAATCGAGAACTCTATCGGTCAAACCGGCCGCGTTCTCAAGCTTCTTCAGCGACGGACGGTTCAGAATCTTCGCCGGAATTGTTCTTGCTCTTGTCACAGTATACCTTCTCGCTGTTACGATAAGCTATTTCAACACCGTTGCGCACGACCAGAGCCTGACCGGAAATAACACCTGGGAATCACTTGTCGCCAAAACCGGATCGGTCAAGAATCTCGGAGGACCGCTGGGTGCATGGGTAAGCGATATGCTGATAACGCGCTGGCTCGGTGTCGGAGTTTTCGTTCTGATTCTGTATATGACTCTGGTTTCACTGTCATTGCTTAAAGTCAGAAGCATCAACTTCTGGAGCCTTACATTCCGTTCGCTGTTGACGATAATAGCCCTCTCGACAGTGGTCGGACTCGCCACATGGGAGTTTGAATCCCCTATAATGTGGGGAGGCGCCCACGGGCATTTCCTTAATGAAAAAATGATTGAAATAGGAAGGCTACCGGCAGCTATCGGCCTGTCGCTCATCATGATTGCCGCTGTCACTGTAGTCTTCCTCAACGACCTGAAACATGTCTACGGCATCTTTAGCGAGAAGATGGCTGAACGGGCTGCCAGAAATGCCGAACGGCGCGAATTGAGACGTCAGGAAGAGGCCCGTAAGGAAGCTGCCCGAACCGCTCGTAAAGAAGCGGAACGCACTGCCGTTATGTCAGCGGGAACTGATGATAAAAAATCAGTCAGCAATAATAATCAGGATACCGACAACATTGTAGTCGGCACCATTGACAATCAGATAGAAAATAAATCTGACCCTGACACCTCTTCAGACGAGAATGATAATGAGGCGGAAATCGACATGGTTCCGACGATCGGAGATATGACAGTGGAGTCGAAAGACATCGAGCAGGCCGATGTGCTCAAGATTCCCGAGCCTGTGATCGCTATCGGAGATTCGGCTTATGATCCGCGTGCCGACCTCTCGCGCTATCAGTTCCCTACTCTTGAGATTCTTCATGAACCCAAGCAGCGCACCGCTGCAACGATCGATGCCGAAGAGCAGGCTGAAAACCAGCAGCGCATCACGAAAACTCTTCTCGACTACGGCATCCCGATTTCAGATATCCGTGCCACTGTTGGCCCCACGGTCACCCTTTATGAGATTGTTCCCGTCGAGGGCGTCCGCATCGCCAAAATCAAGCGGCTCGAAGACGACATCGCAATGAGTCTGGCGGCCCTCGGAATCCGAATAATAGCCCCTATTCCCGGAAAGAGCGCGATCGGTATAGAAGTGCCGAATAAAGACCCCCAGACAGTACCGATCCGTTCGATACTCGGTTCTAAAGCATTTCAGGACTGCAAGATGGAGCTGCCTATGGCAATGGGCAGCACAATTTCGAACGAAGTGTTCATAGCTGACCTGACAAAGATGCCTCATCTGCTTGTTGCGGGCGCCACCGGCATGGGTAAATCTGTAGGCCTGAACACTATCATTGCATCGTTGCTCTACAAGAAACATCCTGCCGAACTGAAGTTCGTGCTCGTCGACCCGAAGATGGTCGAGTTCAGCCTCTACGCACGGCTTGAACGCCACTATCTCGCTAAACTTCCGGGTGAAGACGATGCAATCATAACCGATCCAGCCAAGGTTGTGGCCACCCTTAACTCTCTCTGCCTTGAAATGGACAACCGTTACACTCTGCTCAAGGATGCCGGTTGCCGAAACCTCAAAGAGTATAACGAAAAATTCGTCACGCGGCATCTTAACCCGGAACGCGGACATCGATTCCTTCCCTACATAGTTGTAGTGGTCGATGAGTTTGCCGACCTTATAATGACAGCGGGAAAAGAAGTCGAGACACCCATAGCACGTATAGCACAGAAAGCGCGTGCAGTCGGAATCCACATGATACTGGCCACCCAGCGCCCGTCGACCAACGTTATCACAGGCGTCATCAAGGCAAACTTCCCGGGCCGAATAGCTTTCCGAGTATTCCAGATGGTCGACTCGCGGACAATCCTTGACAGGCCCGGTGCCAACCAGCTCATCGGCCGAGGTGACATGCTGTTCAGCAATAATGGCAAAATCGACCGCGTTCAGTGCGCTTTCATTGACACAGACGAAGTTGAGAGTATCGTCAAATATATCGACGAACAGATGGGATACGACACTGCCTACGAACTGCCCGAGTTCATTCCTGACGACGTTGACGCATCAGGAATGGGTTCCGTCAACGACCGTGACAGTCTCTTCGAGGAAGCTGCCCGTTTTGTCGTTCAGAGCTCAACGGCTTCGACATCGTCGCTGCAGCGCCGCTATTCAATCGGATATAACCGCGCCGGAAAGATCATGGACCAGTTCGAAGCTGCCGGAATCGTCGGCCCGACAAACGGCGGCAAGCCCCGTCAGGTTCTGATGGATCCGATGCAGCTCGAACGTCTTCTTGAAATTGCCAACTGACCGATACAACATTGCGCCACCGATCCACGTTAATATATCAGATATGAAACGCCTACTGACATTACTAACAGTACTCGCCACAGCCGTCATCATATCGACGGCCGCAGACAACGCCACCGCGCTGCTTAACAGCGTGGCTTCCCGCGTCAGAAGCGCAAAATCTCTTGACATCTCATTCAAGGCATCAGGCTCTTCAGGCAAACTCCTGCTCGCCGGCGACCGTTTCAGGATGACCTCATCAGAAATGACTGTTTGGTACGACGGACACACCCAGTGGGCCTACAGTCCGTCGACCGGTGAATGCAATATAACGACTCCCACTTCTGAGGAATTGGCTCAGATCAATCCGTTTGCCATAGTCAAAGCTCTCCGAAACAACTTCACGGCAAAGATCGTCGCCAGCGGAAAAGGCACGTCAACTCTTTTGCTAACAGCTAAAAACAAACATTCTGACTTCCGTACCGTCAGAATGACTGTCAATACCGCCACAAATCTTCCTACGGCTATCGACCTCACTGACCGGGTCGGACACGTCACAAAAATATCTGTAACGTCTGCCCGAATAGGAGCCACACAGCCCTCATCGGTCTTCACTTTCGACAAAAGAAAATATCCGCGAGCCGAAATCATCGACTTGCGCTAACTCATAACCTGAATCACTTCAATGGAACACAAAACCAAATGTCTGATAATCGGCTCCGGCCCTGCCGGATATACGGCTGCAATCTATACCTCACGCGCCAACCTGTCCCCTATCCTCTTCGAAGGCACTCAACCGGGCGGACAGCTGACTACAACAACTGAGATTGAAAATTTCCCGGGTTACCCCGAAGGCACTTCGGGATTCGAGATGATGGAAGATCTCGGCAAACAGGCCCGCCGCTTCGGCGCCGACGTACGCAGCGGCTTCGTTAAAAGCGTTGACCTTTCACGACGTCCTTTCCGCTGCGAGACAGCAGAAGGCGACACAATCATTGCCGACACTATCATCATCGCAACAGGCGCATCGGCAAAATACCTCGGTCTGCCCGACGAACAGAAATTCATGGGCCAGGGCGTATCAGCCTGCGCGACCTGCGACGGCTTCTTCTACCGCAACAAACGCGTCGCCGTTGTCGGCGGCGGCGACACAGCCTGCGAGGAAGCCATGTATCTTAGCAACATTGCCAAAGATGTATTCATGATAGTCCGCAAGAACTATCTGCGCGCATCGAAAGTCATGCAGCAGCGTGTTTTGCAGAAAGGCAACATCCGTGTTCTTTTCGAGACGCAGACAAAAGGGCTCTACGGCGACGAAGGCTTCCTTAATGGCGCACACCTTGTTGAAGCCGAAGGAACACCGAGAGAACAGAAAATGGATCTTGAGCTCGACGGCTTCTTTCTCGCCATCGGCCATAAGCCGAACACCGACTTCCTCGCCGGCCAGCTGAAACTCGACGAACAAGGCTATATCGAAACTGCAGGAAAGACCACCGCCACGAGCGTAGAGGGAGTGTTTGCAGCCGGCGACGTCGCAGATCCGCGCTACCGTCAGGCAATCACCGCCGCCGGAAGCGGCTGTCGTGCTGCCCTCGATGTCGAACGATTCCTGACCGAACACTCGGCCTGAGTCCCTGGCCATGGAGACTAACTCCAAGGTCTATAAATGGTCGCTCATAGAGCGATTGACTGTCACCGTCCTCAACTTCGGCGGTAACATTGTGCTTGCACGCCTTCTGACAACCGCCGACTTCGGCCTGCTTGCCATGATCGCCATCTTCACCTCGATAGCCTACGACCTCTCGAGCTGCGGTTTATCAGACGGTCTCATCCATAAGAAAAGTCCGACAGCCGACGATTATTCGACAGTTTTCGTATTCAACGCCGGCGTAGGCTTCATCTTCGGCACACTGTTTTTCGTCGGGGCGCCGTGGGTAGCCGCATTTTTCGGTCACAACGAGTTGATCGGAATAATGCGCGTGCTCGGCGTATGCTTTTTCTGTCAGACAATGAGCTTTGTTCAGGAAACACGCCTGCGCAAAGAGCTGAAAATGAAGAAGGTCGCACTCGTCAGAATCGGTGCTACAGTTACTTCGCTCACGTTGGGAATTTTCCTTGCCGCAAACGGCTTCGGCTACTGGGCACTCGTGTCGACCCAGATTCTGCTGTCGTTCTTCCTCTTCATATATTTTGTGGCTGCAACGCGCTATTTCCCGCGAATACGCTTTAAGGTCAGAGCATTCAAAGAATTCTTCTATTTCGGAATCCACCTCATGCTCGCTTACCTCGGCAACATTATAGGCAAGAACGTCAACACCTTCGTGTTGGGAAAATTCTTCTCACCATCAACCTCCGGCGTCTACTATCAGGGCGCCAAACTTGCCAATGTGCCGTTTGCAGTCACTGAAACCTCGATCAACTCTCCATTTTTCGTCATAGCCTCCAACGAAAACGATAAAAAACGTCAGCGTTTTCTCATCCATGACATGCTGTCGACCATCGTCGCCCTCAACGGAGCAATTCTGATGCTCATGCTTGTTATCGCCCGTCCGGGGATTGAAGCACTATACGGTCAGAAATGGATTGCCGCCGTTCCCGTGTTCCGGATTCTTGCCCTGTTCGAATTTCTTGCAGGTCTGAAATACTATTTCCACAGCGTCTGCAAAGTCCATGCGCGGACAGTATTTATCCGCAATATGTCGTTCGGCGAAGTAGCCATACAGCTTGCGTTGCTTGCCATATTCTACCGCCACGGCCTCATCTGGATAGCATGGACTCAGATCGGCGGAGTGGCCGTCAGTGTACTTGCCCACACAATACTTTTCACACGCCTGAACGGAATGAGCATAGGATGCTTTATCGCAACA
>ERZ780207.2192-NODE-2192-length-14632-cov-4.142005_pt1 | contig 14632 bp, 9 predicted proteins | sample MGYA00510977_ERZ780207 | MGnify/ENA primary metagenome ERZ780207 (study PRJEB29588, sample SAMEA2151383) | human gut metagenome | biome: human gut; feature: human-associated habitat; material: faeces | place: Denmark | collected 2008/2010 ... | reverse complement strand
CCCGCCGTTGATGGTCGCCAGCGTGACGAGGCGTATCATCTTGTGCAGGGCCACGCCGCGCTCCACGCTGTAGGTCTTGTCGCCGACGCCCATGTGCCAGTACATGTCGGCGTCTATGAGGCGGAAGATGATGGTCTTGTCGCCCACGAGCGCCTGGTCGTGGCTCTCGCAGTAGGAGATGGTCTTCTCGTCGGGACGGCGGTTGGTGAGCTCCCAGAAGATGGAGGTGGGGTGCCAGTCTTCGTCGCGTTTCTCCTTGATGAGCTTTATCCAGTAGTCGGGGATGCCCATGGCCATACGGTAGTCGAAGCCGATGCCCCCCTTGGCGAAGGGGACGGCGAGCCCCGGCATTCCGGACATCTCCTCGGCGATGCTTATGGCCGAGGGGTTGACCTTGTGTATCAAGAGGTTGGCCAGGGTGAGGTAGACAATGGCGTCGGTGTCCTGGCCGCCGTCGTAGTAGTCGGCGTATGAGCCGAAGGCTTTCCCCAGGCCGTGGTCGTAGTAGAGCATGGAGGTGACGCCGTCGAAGCGGAAACCGTCGAAGCGGTATTCTTCGAGCCAGTATTTGCAGTTGGAGAGCAGGAAGTGGAGCACGGTGTCCTTGCCGTAGTCGAAGAGCAGGGAGTCCCAGGCGGGGTGCTCGCGGCGGCCGCCGGAGTGGAAATAGAGGTCGTATGAGCCGTCGATGCGTCCCAGTCCCTCCACCTCGTTCTTCACGGCGTGGGAGTGGACGATGTCCATGATTACGGCCAGCCCCATTTCGTGGGCGCGGTCGATGAGGCGTTTCAGTTGGTCGGGGGTGCCGAAGCGCGACGACGGGGCGTAGAAGCTGGAGACGTGGTAGCCGAACGAGCCGTAGTAGGGATGCTCCTGTATGGCCATTATCTGTATGGCGTTGTAGCCGTCGGCGGCGATGCGCGGAAGCACCTTCTCGCGGAACTCGTCGTAGGTGCCCACTCCCTCTTTGTCTTCGGCCATGCCTATGTGGCACTCGTAGATGAGCAGCGGCGAGACGTCGGGCCTGAAATCCGTAACTTTGAATTTATATGGATGCCGGGGGGCGTAGACCTGCGCGGAGAAAATTTTGGTTTCCGGATCCTGCACCACGTGTGTGGCGTATGCCGGGATGCGTTCCCCGACGCCCCCTTCCCACTCCACGCGCATCTTGTAGAGGTCGCCGTCATGGATGGCGTCGGCGGGGACGTGCACCTCCCAGGTGCCGTCTTCGAGGCGCGTGAGGCGGAACTGCTCCAGGTCTTCCCAGTTGGAGAAATCACCTATGAGCCAGATGTTGGTGGCGTTGGGGGCATATTCGCGGAACACCCATCCGTTGGTGTCGCGGTGCAGCCCGTAGTACTTGTAGGCGTTGGCGAAGTCCACGAGCGAGCCGCCGGTGTTGCGTGTGAGTTCTTCCAGTTTCTTTTCTGCGTCCGCGTGGCGTCCCTCTATCGCTGCGGCGAAGGGTTCGAGCCACGGGTCGTTGCGTAATATTCCGAGTTGTCTTTTCATCTTAACGATTCTTTACCTGTAAAACGGTGCGGGGATAGCGCATCTGTTATATTCAACACTTTGTGGCGCCGTTTTTCCGTTTTCCGGCGCGGTTTTTACGGTTTTTTTTGTAGCGCGGCTCATATTCGCGCTTCGGGGCGAAGGGGAACCCGGCGGTTCCGGGCGCCGTTGGGTCTTGCTTTTTCACATTGTCGTCCGAGGGAAGGGGAGAGTGCCCGTCCATGTCCAGCCCGAAGCAGTTCTTGATGGCCAGCCGCAGTTCCCGGGCAGCGGGGCCGCCGCGTTTCAGTGCCGCGATTACCCCGCCGATGTACTGTTCGGCGGTCTCGTAGCCCAGGAGCGGGGCCACGGCGCTGTCGGTGAGCATCGGCTTGTGGTTGAAGACACGCAGGATGCCCCCGTAGTCGCGGGTGTCTATCATCTGCCGGAACTCTTGCAGCAGGGAGTTGTAGATTTCGCGCGGGCGGAGCTTGTCTATGAGCTGGCGTATGTGGGTCTCGAGGGCGGTGATGCAGGTGAAGCGTGCGTCGATTTTGGTCTCCACGCTGCGCTTCATCTGGTGGCGCACATGCTGGAGCGCCTGCGCCGCGTGCTGCTTCGAGAACTGCTTTATGACGTTCTGCTTCACGCGGGAGACCACGCGGTCGGCATCCTTGCCGCGCAGGCGTGCCATGGCGCGCATCACCCCCTCCGTAAGGAAGATGTTCTCCACCTCGGCCACGTCGGGGACGAAGATGTTCTTGCGGCGCAGGTATCCCACCTCGGAGTCGGTGCGCCGGTCGCGGTCCACTATGCCGTGGCTGTCGAGGTGGTGCAGGCGCTTGAGGTCGGAGAAGGTGCGTGTGGTCTCTATCACCTTGTTGCAGGAACCCAGGGGGCGCACCGTGAAGTCTGAAAACACCAGGGTGTAGAGCCGGGCGTCGATGCTGTGGCTGGCGTCCCCCTCCACGAAGAGCACCGGCTTGCGGCTGCCGATGATGTCCACGAAGAGGTCGTCGGTGATGTGGGCGTAGTCGAGCACGCTGTAGTCCCAGGCCTTGAGGCCGGCGTCGTAGCTGCGTATCCAGATACAGACGTTGTCGGTGCGGGAGTTCACGAAGTCCGGGTCCACCGTGTTGTAGACGAAGGTGCAGTCCGGGCGCAGCTCCTCGATGGCGTTCCAGAGCGTGTTGAGGATGGCGGTGTGCAGGAAGAGGGTGGGGGAGTCGATGAAAATCACCGCTCCGGGCATGGCGTAGAGCGTGGCCGCGATGTAGTAGAATACGGCCTTCTCGCCCTGGCTGAGGGTCAGCGCCGTCACCGGGTCGTCGCCGCTGTCGTTGGCGAAGAGCAGACGTCCGGCCTCGTGCAGGATTTCGGAGCCGGGGAAGATGCGTTGCCACAGGGCCATGAGGCGGTCGAGGCGCGTCGGTGCGTCGGACACCGGCACGTCGCCGCCCAGCGACCTGGCCTTGAGCTGCAGCAGGTGCTCGAACTCGTCGATGACCAGCATGTAGCCGAGCTTGTCGAGCTCGCTGACGGCGTCCATGCGCATATAGGGCTTGGTGCGCACGCGCCCGGCGTAGAGGTCGTCCACGGAGCCGGGGAGCTGCGAGGGCTTCTTTTCGGGGAAAGAGGCCGACAGCGCCGAGAGATAGTATGCGCGGCCGGGCAGCCGCTCCATCAGCGCCTTCATGAACCGGGTCTTGCCCGCGCCGTTGGCCCCCACGAGGGTTATCTGCCGCGCATCGCGCAGTACCGGCGGCTTGCTGCCGTCAATCATTGGCAAAAGTCCGAAATTCCTCATAGCTAAGAGTTTTGAATGAAACATAATGCGCGCACGCGCCCGGGGGAGGGGAGGCGCCCGTGCCGGAGCCGGGGCACGCGCCCTTCAGTCCGCAAATTTAGTAAATCCCCGCCGATTTTGCAAAATAATTTGCATCCGCACTCACAGTTTGTATCGCGTAGCGCCCGGACCCGAATATGGAGCGCAGGCCTCCCGGCCTGCGGCAAAGCCGTACGCCGCATCGTCTTACCGTAAATTGCGCATCATGTTTAACGCAGGCATAGGCCGCACGCGCTCCATATACTCGCGCAGCGGTTCTCAGGATTCGGAGGCGGCGGTGGTGTCGGCGTCCTGGGCGGTGCCGGCGTCCATTATGTAGCGGCGCCGCACGTCGGGGCGCACTATCCAGCGTTGCACGCAGTAGGCCACCAAGGAGTAGCCCAGCGTCAGCCACCACAGGTTATGGTAGAAGTGCGCCACCTGCGTCAGCGAGGAGCCGTTGGAGTTCATCAGTATGAATCCCTGCACGCCCCAGGTGGCGGGAAGGGCGTCGGCCACGTATTGCCACATTCTGGGGGCGGCGTAATATGGCCATGTCAGCCCGGAGAGGAAGAGGAACACCAGCGACGTGACCACCCAGATGACGAATATCCCCTCGCGTTGCCACACTATGCCCTGCAGCACGAAGCCGAGGCAGATGGAGCTCAGTATCAGCGGGGTTATGAAGAGCATTTCCTGCCAGACGTCGCCGGCCTGCGGGAAGCTGAAAATCATGGGGACATAGTGGATGAGCCATATAGCCACGGGGAGCGAGATGATGTAGAAGCAGAGCATCTCGCCCAGCATCTTGGCCAGTGTGTGCGGGCGGCGTGCCAGGGGGTTGAACCCGAGTTCGAGCGGGTATTCGTGGCGCGCTCCGCCCGACAGGCCGCACATCAGGCAGATGAGTTGCTGCAGGATGAGTATCAGTATCCCCGGCATGACGAAGGATGCGAACCCGCCGGTGGTGTCGCCGAGGAAGACGGAGTGGATGCCGAGCGGGTCTTCCACCAGCAGCGACGCGGCTCCGGGCACTTCGCCGTCGAGGGTGCGTGCGGAGAGGTCGGCGCCCATGGCCTGGGACACGTCGATGGCCGCGGTGAGCATGGAGCGGTAGCGCAGCAGCAGGCTCATCTCGCAGTAGAGCACCATCTGTGTGCCCTCGCCGCCGGTGGCATTGCGTTCGAAGTTTTCCGGGATTTCTATGATGCAGTAAGCCTTGTGTCCGTTGACGGCGCGGCGTGCTTCCGGGAGGTCGGCGGCATACCCCAGCACTTTCAGATACTGTGTGGCGTCCATGCGCCGCACGGCCTCGCGGCTGAGCGCCGTGCGGTCGTGGTCTATGACCACCGTCTCCACGTCGCGCACCAGCTCGGGGTTGTAAATCAGCGAATAGAGTATGGGGTATCCGAAGCTCAGGAAACCGAGGATCAGCAATATCCCCTGGTCCCTGAACACCACTGACATCTGTGCCGCGAAGGCATCGAGAAATGTTTTTACCGATTCTTTGATTCTGTTCATGACAGCGGGGGGATTTAGGGGAGGTAAACCGGTTTGAGGTATGCCTTGCGTATGCGCCACAGCAGCGGCAGCGGCAAAGCCATGAAGATGAGGTAGGCCACGAACCATAGCCGCGAGTAGTAGATGTCTATGCCGTTGAGCGCCTGGTCCACGTAAATCAGGAAATTGTAGCGCGCCGGCACTATGTAGCTGAAAATGGCTATGCCGGGGTACATGCTGGGCACCGGGAAGGAGTAGGCCGCTATGGAGAAGGTGACAATCCCCAGCAGGGCGGAGATGGAGACCGAGAGCCTGAGGTTGGGCAACAGGCAGAAGATGAAGACCCCCAAAGCCTGCGAGGCCAGGACGAACATTATCTCCGAGAGCGTCAGCCACCCCCACGAGCCGTTCATGGGATAGCCGTTGTAGCGGAACATCCACGATTCCATCAGCAGCACGATGCACACCCATGCAATGGTCTGCGGCAGCAGTTGCGCCGCCAGTGCCTTCACTATGTTGCCGTCGGCCATACGCATCAGCCGGCCGGAACGGCCGTATTTCACCACTTCGCCCAGGGTGAAGGTGGTGATGAGCAGTATCATCAGTTGCAACGCTCCGGGGATGAAGCCGTTGCAGAGGTAATAGGCGTAGTTCAGCCAGGGGTTGCCTATGGGGCGCATCACCGGCGATACGGGGTTTGCCGTCCCCGCCAGCCCGCCGGTGTCCAGCCCGGCGTCGCGCGCCACCTCCATCAGGATGCCCATCTTGGTGTAGACGGCGGTGGTCTTGAAGGTCTTGTAGAGCATCGTGGCGGGCACGTAGTAGGTCTGGTTGGTGTAGAATGTAATCTGCGGCGAGCGCCCCGCCAGAAGGTCGGCGGTGAATCCTTCCGGGATGAGGAAGTAGCCGTAGATTTTCCCCTCCTGCATCAGGTGGCGTGCCTGCGTGTAGCTTTCGGCGGCGGCCACCATGTCCACCATCTGCATGGAAGCGAGGTTCTGCGTGATGTTGCGCGACAGGGAGGTGTGGTCAAGGTCGAGGATAGCCGCCGGCGCCTTCTCGGGAAGCCCCTCGCGCATCAGCGAGCCCAGGAACAGGAACAGGAAGAGCGGCAGGATGAACACCCCCACCCAGTAGACCGGCATGGTGGCGTATCCCGTGAAGCACTGTCTGAAAATGGCCCAAAAGCCCGTATCCTTGAATTTCATCTTATCCCGGAGTTTGTGTTGTTACGCTTTGTTACTGTTTGAGCAGGATGGACATTCCCGGGCGCAGGTCCCGCACCGGGCGTTTGGGGCGCGCCTTTACCGTGAAGGTGCGGGCGTCGAAGTCGCCGGTGGACTTCGTGGCCTGCCAGTTGGCGTAGCTGCCCATGTCGCGGATGTAGTAGACCTCCATGTCCACCTCCTTGTCGAGCGCCGGGATGTAGGTATGAAGCACGGTGCCGTCCTTGATGTCCTTGAGCATGGTCTCGCGCAGGTTGAAGACGGCGTAGTGGTCATCCTTCTCGATGGTCATGATGGGGGCCCCGATGGCCACCAGCTCGCTTTCCTGCGGGTAGATGACAGTCACTATACCGTCGCAGGGAGCCACGAGAATCTGGTCCTGGAGCAGCGCCCCGACTTCGCGCACGCCACCCTTGGCCACGCGCACCATTGCTGCCGAAGCGGCTTTCTCCTCCTTCTGGGCGCCGGCTTTGGCGAGGTCCCACTGCGCTTTGGCCGCCTGCTCGCCGGCCTGAGCGGCCTTGTAGGCAGCCTCGGCCTCGTCGCGTTTCTGCTGGCTTACGACACCCTCTCCGGCCAGCGTGTTCATGCGGTCGAAGGTCTTCTTGGCTATGCCCGTGGCCGCCACGGCCTGGTTGTACACCTGTTCGGCGCTCTCTATTACCTGCGGGCGCGCACCGGCATCCACGCGTGCGTTGGTGGCGGAGGCGGCATCCTCGGCGGCCTGCGCCTGCGCCAGGCGCGCGTCGGCCACGGATGAGTGTATGCGCACCAGCGTGTCGCCTGCGTGCACCGCCTGCCCCTCCTGCACATAGATGGTGGCCACGCGGCCCGGCAGTTTGCCGGAAATGCGCACCTCCGTGGCGTCGCATTGTCCCTGTATGCGGTCAGGCTCCGGCTTGATGCAGAGGAATCCGGCCACGGCCAGGCCTATGACGATGAAGAGGACGATGACCACCGCCAGCGCGAGAGCATGTTCACGCGTCTTGCGGTCCTTGGCCGAAGCCACGGCTATCTGCTGTTTGCTGAAATCCAGCCCCTCCTCCTTCGGGGAGCTTTTCTGCGGGGCCGGGGCGGACACGGTCCCGCCCGTGTCCGGGGTTTTCTGTTTATCTGTGTTGGCTTCCATGCTTGTGAAAGTATATATAGTTATCAATATTCAAGGTTGCCGAGCACCTTGGCCAGATATACGCGGCAAAGGGCTATCCCTATCTCGGCGTCTATTTTCTCGGAATGCGCGGAGAGCCATGCCGTCTGCGCGGCGATGACGTCTTCGGTGGTGAGCACCCCCTCGTGGAAACCGAGCTGCGCCTGGCGCAGGTTCTCGTCGGCGTTCTTCTCGTTGACCACCGTCATGTCGTAGGTCTTGAAGGCCTCTTCGTAGCGGAAGCGTGCCTGCTTCACCTGGAGTTCCACCTTGTCTTCGGCGTCCGCCAGGAGCAGCTCCTGCACCTTGGTCTGCGACTTGGCCACACGGTACTTGTTATAGTTGAGCCCCCAGTGCCACAGAGGCACGGTGACGGTCGCGCCCACCGAGAAACCGCCGCCGAAGCGCTTCTCGAAACCGTCTATGACGTTGGGGTTGGAGAAAGCGTACATCCCCACGATGGCCACCTTCGGGAGCATCGCGGCCTTGGAGAGGCGCGCGTTCTGCTCGCTGAGCTTTATGCCGTGCCGCATCGTCTCCAGGTCCTGCCGCGAGGCGTAGACCTCCTCCATGTCGATGTTCATGGCACGCGGTTTCTTCGACTCCTGGTAGAGGCCGACATCCTCGGGCATCATCTGTGTGTCGATGGGGAGCCCGCAAAGCTGCGCAAGGGCCATGCGCGAGAGCGAGAGCCCGTTGTCAACCTTGGTGAGCGCAAGTTCAGCCTCGTTGTAGCGCACCTGCACCTTCAGCGCGTCGCTCTTGGTGGCCACGCCCACGCGCACCATCTCGTCCACGTTATGGCGCAACGTGTCCACGAGATTGACGAAACTCACGGCCAGCTTGCGCTTGTTTTCGAGCGAAACCACTGTCCAGTAAGCCTCGTCCACGGCGTAGACCAGCTCCTGCACGGCGGCGTTGCGCGACGACCGCGCCATCTCCTCGGCATACTTCGTTATCTCGTTCATCGCACGCAGCGCCCCGCCCATATAGACGGGTTGCGTAAGCGTCACCGCCCCGCCGAAGACGTTGTGGACGTCGTATGACATTGCCTCCTTGGGGATTACCGCCACCTCCGTGGGGATTACGCTCCCCGTCTTGGGGTCCGTTACGGGCTGCCCGGTGGCCGGGTTCACCAGAATGTTGTAGTCATACTTGCCGGTGGCCGGGTTGAACTTCATGGTGGGAAGCTTTGCGTCCTCGCCCAGCAGTTGTATCTTGTTCTGGTTGTACATATACATGCCGGTAAAGTCTATGCCCGGGAGATAGGCGGCGTATGCGGCCTTGCGCGCGTATCCCGCGCCCTCGATGGCGTGGTCCGCCATCTTCAGTCCCTTATTGGTGCGTATGGCCATGTTGCGGCATGAGTCGAGACTGTAGACCTGTGCCGCCGCCGGAACCACTCCCGCCAGCAACACGCCGATATACAGACATATCCTTTTCGTAGCCTTGATACATAACATAGTCTAATAGTTTAATAGTGAACCGTGAAACGCACGCGGGGCCTGTGGCGCAAAAGCCGGGAAACGCCGCGGCGTGAGTATTCCTCTCTTTTCACAGTTATTACAATAATCGTGCAAATATAGTTCGAAAAACGGTGCAAAAAAACAGAGCGGCGCCGCAATCGGAAAAAGAGAACAGAGAAATCAACCAATCGCCCAACTTTTTCAGTGGTTAACTTGCCGCCATTCCGTCGCATTTGACAAATCAGAGACGTGTCATCGCTGCACAGGGCTCCCCCTCGCTTCGCGAACATGCGGAAAAGGCACACCGGCCGTAGAAGCTGACGCCGCGGATATGGAGCGCAGGTCTTCCAGCCTGCGGCATAAATGGATATACACGACACACTCAAGCTGAAGCTCGCTCACAGAACCAAGCGCTCAAGTCGTTGTTTATCTCCATAAAAAGTGTTGCTAAAGATTTTTTAACACTTGTGTAACCGATTGAGAATCAGGAAAGAAAAATACGGTGTTTAAAAAAGTGTCAGAAAAATTTGCAGGTGGAGAAAAAAACCGCTAACTTTGCACTCGCAAAAGCAACGGTGCCATAGCTCAGTAGGTAGAGCATCGGACTGAAAATCCGTGTGTCCCCGGTTCGAATCCTGGTGGCACCACAGAAGACTGCTAATTCTCAATGAGTTAGCGGTCTTTTATTCAATCATACCCCTCCGAGTCACCACAAAAGTCACCACACCCTCGCTAACGCGCTGAAATATTGTGCATGCAAGAAACCGTTGAGCGAGGTTGACAGATTCCTTGCCGCACACCGTGAATATCTCGCCCAGCATTATGCCGTCGGAGATTTCTTCGCCTCAGGGCCACAGACACCGCGTGTGGGCGGCGTGATTATGATTGAGGTAGAAAACCGCACAGCAGTGGACGCCATCATTGCAAAAGACCCGTTCAACAATATGATTATCCGTGTTTAACTTTGAAATTCAGTTAATTGATTCTATGATCCTATGTGCCAACGAAAAGAAGCCTGCCCTAAATGAGCAGGCAGAAAGCAGGACTGGAATCTTCACAGATGCCATATCCGGTTCCGGTAGGCTTTGAGTTCCTTTTCCGGGAATAGGGCTATGGCTTTGTCAAATTCGCGGAGTATGGCGGTTTTGTCGTATGGCAATGCTCCCGTGACAGGCACTGTATTGGAAACGTGATGCCCCAGCAGGTTTACCCGGATAGACAGCCGGTCGACAAGCGTGCGCATTTCGATAAGCCGTTTCCACTCCTTCGGCGGCGAGGACCTGCTCGAGTTCCGTAAGCGCACGTGCCGTGCAGCCGTGCGGATTCGGGCTTCCGTTGATGGTTATATGGCCATGTCGGAGCGCGGCCCTATAACCTTACAACCCATTATATGTTATATGTATATTTCGTTTAAGAAACTGTGGATTATTCTATGCCCATCCATTGGCGTATCCGGTCGTCGCTGACGGAGTTGAGCAGCAGCCCAGGGCTCCAGTTGAGGTCGGGATAATCCTTTTTGAGCTGTTCTTCGGTCTCTTCTACCGTCGAGCCGTCGGAGGTGGCGAAGGGGATGACGCGCTTGCCCTTCAGGTCGTAGCTCTCGATGAAGTTGTTGACGATGTGAGGGGCAACGTACCACCAAACGGGGTAGCCGATATATACGGTGTCGTACTTGTCGAGGTTTTCGAGGCTCTTGACAAAGGCGGGACGCGACTTGGGGTCGTGCATCTCCACCGACGAACGGGAGGTGGAGTCGCGCCAGTCGAGGTCGGAGTCTGTGTAGGGAGTCTCGGGTTTGATTTCAAAGAGGTCGGCGCCCGAGAGGCGTGCCATGCGTTCGGCCTGCTTGCGGGTGGTGCCCGTGGCCGAGAAATATGATATCAGTGTTTTCATCTCTTTCTTGTTCTCTTTTTGCTGCCCGGTGTCGGCATTCTTGCCGCCGGAGGCGCACATAGTGAATGTCATTGCGGCGAAGACCGCTGCCAGAAGTGTTATAAAATGTTTCATTTCAGGTTGTTATAATCTTTGTCGGAAACGGGTTCGAGCCATTCGTTGGAAGTGCTTTCGCCCGGCACCTCGAAGGCAAGGTGTGCGAACCACGAGTCTTTGGCGGCACCGTGCCAATGCTTCACGTTGGCGGGAATGTGGATGACGGTGCCCGGCAGAATCTCGACGGCCGGTTTGCCCTCTTCCTGATACCATCCGCGGCCTGCCACGCCCACGAGCATCTGTCCGCCTCCCTTCTTGGCGCGGTGGATGTGCCAGTTGTTACGGCTGCCCGGCTCGAAGGTTACGTTGGCGAAGGGAGTCTGCGTGTCGCTGACGCGCGCCAGCCAGCTGCGGCCGGTGAAGTATTTGGCATACGCCTCGTTAGGTTCTCCCACCGGGAAGATCATCTCGTTCTGGAAAGCCTGGAGCTGCGATTCTACCGTAGCGTCCTCTTTCCACACATCCTTTGCCATACGGAAGGCAGCCCAAGCATTGGGCCAGCCGGCGTAGAAAGCTATGTGGGTGAGCATCGCCGAGATTTCCTGGCGCGTCACGCCGTTCTGCTTGGCGAACTCAAGATGATGTTGCAGCGAGGAATCGGTGATACCCTTGCCGATGAGGGTAGCGACCGTCACCATCGAGCGGTCGTGGGGCGTGAGGCCCGGCATATTCCACACTTCGCCGAACAGTACATCGTCGTTAAGGCGGCCGAACTCCGGTGCGAACTCGCCGAGCGCCGTACGCCCGGCAGTCTGGGTTATTTTCTTTTCCTGTGCCATAATATTGAATGTTGCCAGGTGCATCAGCAGCAATGCGCCTATAATCAGTCTTGTAGATTTCATAATGCAAAATTAGCACAACCAGTCCGACCGTATGGTATCCGAATTACGGAAATAATTACCAAAACTACCGAAACCCGCGCGCCGTCCGCGTTTTCTTAGCTAAGAAAGCTACATTAGCTAAAAGGACCGCCTCATCATGTGCGTATAAAAAAGAAGCCGCCGACTTCGCGAGAAGCGGCGGCTAAGGGGAAAGAAGTCGGGGTGAAAGGATTCGAACCTTCGACCCCCTGGTCCCAAACCAGGTGCGCTAACCGGACTGCGCTACACCCCGTATTTCCGCCCGCAAAGTTAGCAATATTTTCCCAATCCACCAAATCCTCTTCCAAAAAACAAAAATATAAAAAGAGTATACCTCTTTATATATGGGGTCTAAGGTCGATTGTATGAAGTTTATATCAAAGTAGTAATAGCAGCGTCTTTAGTGATTCTCGAAGATTTCGGAGAGGAGGGCGGCGGTTTGCTGGCGGAGGCGGCCGGCGGCAACGGTTGGAGAGAGCGGGTTGCCGGGTGCGAGGGTTTTGTCCCGTTTCATCGGGGAATTTATGCTCTTGGCCGCGGCGAAGCCGACGCTTAAAAATGCGGTTGCATCAGTGATTTTACCACTCAATAGCAGCGTGGGGATGCCTTGCGCCCGGGCGCATTTCATTACGGCGTAAGGCAACTTCCCGCAGAGCGTTTGGCGGTCGCTGTGTCCCTCGCCGGTGAGTATGATGTCGGATGAGGCGATGGCTTCGGCGGCGCCGGTAAGTTGCAGGAGACTTTCGGCTCCGCGCCTTATCTCGGCTCCGGCGAGCGCGGCGAATCCGCCTCCCGCTCCGCCGGCCGCTCCGGCTCCCGGAAGTTGAAAAACATCGGTGAATCCAAGATTTTTCATCACTCGCCCGGCGTTGAGCATCCCCTTCTCAAGTTCCCGTTTCATCTCTTCGGTAGCGCCTTTTTGTCCGGAATAGACTGCCACGGCACCGTTCGGCCCGGTGAAGGGGTTCTCTACGTCGCAGAGGAGTATTATTTTTGTGTCTTTTAGCTTTTTCCGTAGCTTATTTAAAGTGATACTTGAAACATCTTTAAGCATTTCACCGCAGAAGGGTTCGGGTAATAAATTCCCGTATCCATCGAAGAATTCGGCTCCGAGGGCTTGCAGGGCGCCGAAGCCGGCATCGTTTGTCGCCGAGCCGCCGAGCCCGAGCCATATCGTCGCGGCTCCACGTTCTGCGGCATCGGCAATCAGCAGCCCGGTGCCGAAAGTGCTCGATTTCATCGGTGTTTTTTCGCTCTCCGCAAGGTGCCGGACACCGGATGCCGCGGCAAGGTCTATGTAGGCCTCGCGGGTCGCGGTATTTAGAGTGTAGGCCGCTTTGAGCGGTCGCCCCAAGGCATCTACGGTTTCCGCCTCTATGCGTTCACCTTTCCCGGCAGCGAGCAGACATTCCGCCATGCCGTCGCCGCCGTCGGCGCACTCGTAGGCACAAAGTTCGGCATCGGGGAATGTGTCGCGTGCGCCGAGCAAAGCCGCTTCGGCAGCCTGCCGCGAGGTGAGACATCCTTTGTATTTGTCAAAGATTGCTGTTATCCTCATTCCATCATGGGGTTAAGGTTCCAAGTTTCGGTTTTCGTTTCGGCAGGGTCGCGCCAATGCCGGCAGATGAGTTGCATTATGCGGAACCCGAAGCGGCATTGCGTGCACCGCCCGGCGTCGCAATATTGCTTTTTGAGTTGTATCAGGGCTTGCGACACCTTCGCGGAGTCGGCCTTTATCCCGGCTTCGCTGAAGCTGCGCACTATGCTGTTTTTCTCGGCGGGGAGACATTCGAGTATCGTGACGGCGTTTTCCTGCATCCCGTAGTTGCCGCGCAGCCGTCCCTGCGCGTATAAGAGCGGCGCTGCCACGTTGATAATCAGTATGTCAACGGATGAGCGCGAGAGGGTGCAGGAGACGAGCCGTTGTTCGTCGCCGAAGTTGAAGCGGTGTGCCCAGTAGCCTGAAAGTTCAATGTCGAAAAGCTCGCGAAGGCGGTCTATGTCGTCGCCGGTATCGGTGATTTCGCCCGGCAGTGTGAATCCGCCGTGTAGCAGTTGCGCCAGCATGGCCAGGCGGCGATGCGGGAAATTCTGCGGCCGTGTACGCGCGAATTTCCACACTTTGCGGTTCATGGGGCGCAACCCGTATTTTCGTGCCAGGAAGTAATATTCGCGGCAAAGGTCCTGATAATAAGGGTCGAGGATGTTCTCCGAGGCGTCCAGCAGACCCGCTTGTCCGAATATGAGCGCTTCGAGCTGGAAGATATTGTCGGCGTGGCGTCCGCTGAAGGAGAGCGGAAGGTTGCGGCCCAGCATCTCCATCGGCTCGCTGTTGAGTCCGAACCCGAGGGCGCGGGCCGTCAGCGCGAAGCACGTCTGCCGCCAGTCGCCGCCCAGGTTCTTGCAAATCTCCGTGGCGCGGTCAGCCTTCGCCTGAAGCCTCTCTATGGCGAGCGCTTCAACCCAGAAAACCTTCTCTATCGGGTCGAGATGCTTGATGAAACCGTTGCAGCGCAACGGCATAATTCCCTCGTTATAAATGTCATATACCTGCTCTACGCCGTCGAGGAGCCGTATGGTGAGTTGCGGAATCACCGTCCCGTCGGCGCGGCGGATTTCGGCGTCGCTTTCGGCCACCACGTGGAGCACGATGTTGTCGTAAGCCATATCCCTGTCGTGGCCGTGGCGGAACCAGTCGGAGGCCTTGACGTGGATTTCCACGTTTCCGCACCACCGCACGCCGTCCACCTCCACGCGTGCCGAAGAGAAGTCGGGACCTGCGTCGCGGTTCGGGATGCCGGGGTTGCACACGCGCAGGGGACGGCCGTCGTCGAGCGTCAGCTCCTCGTCGTGGTACATTTTGTGTTGCCAGGCATACTGGTAAATGGCTTCCATGCTGCAAATTTAGCAAGTAAACGTGTAACTTCAAAGAAAAGCGAGGTTAAAAAGAGAAAATAGGGCGATAAAATTTGGTAGAATAAAAAAATAGCGCTAACTTTGCAGCCGAAAAAGGCGGAAAGCCGCCCATGTGCCGCGATAATGCCGGCGCGTAGCAATGGAAATAAAAGCCAAAGGAGAGATGGCAGAGTGGTCGATTGCGGCGGTCTTGAAAACCGTTGAGGGTCACA
>ERZ780207.2190-NODE-2190-length-14636-cov-2.485495_pt1 | contig 14636 bp, 12 predicted proteins | sample MGYA00510977_ERZ780207 | MGnify/ENA primary metagenome ERZ780207 (study PRJEB29588, sample SAMEA2151383) | human gut metagenome | biome: human gut; feature: human-associated habitat; material: faeces | place: Denmark | collected 2008/2010 ... | reverse complement strand
CCGCCGATGGCGGGGAATGCGGCCCTCGGAAGGAGCGCGGCAGCGGGGCGGCGCCGGAATGCAAGGTGCAAAATCCGGCGAAAAGAGGGGGAAGATTGCCGATTTCTTGTTATTTTTGTCGGTCCTGTCGCGCATGGGGACAGCTCCGGACGGATGCAGTCCTGCGCGCAGGACTGCATCCGTCCGAACCAAACTTCAGAGAAATGCACCATCATCCGAAACTTCGCCTGCTCCTGGGAGCCCTCGTTTTTTTTCAGGCCGCGGAGGCAGCATCCCGCACCGACGGGACGACAGAACCGTCGGGCAGCCTGCTCGAATATGTCGATACCCGGATCGGTACCGACGTATGGCGGAAACAGTCCACGCTGAGCAATGCCGAACGCCCCCACGGATTCGTCTATCCGGGCGTGGGACTGCCGTTTGCAATGACCCAGTGGTCGCCCCAGACCGCCGAGAACGACATCGCCTATGCCTGGCAGCACGACAGGCTGCAGGGGTTCCGTGCCACGCACTATCCCAACGGCGCGGCCATGTCGGAGTACGGAGCTTTTACGATCATGCCGTCGGTGGGGACGTTGAAGGTCGATGCCGCCGAGCGCGCCTCGAGCTATTCGCACGACAGCGAGACGGCCAAACCCCATTACTATGCCGTGAACCTCGACGACTACGGCATCCGGGCCGAGCTGACCGCCGCCTCGAAGTCCGGCTTTTTCCGTTTCACCTATCCCGAGTCGGAGCAGTCGCACATCCTGATCGACAACCCGCGGAGCGACAAGGGCAGTTATTTCCGGGTCATTCCCGAGCGCAACGAGATCGAGGGTTTCACCACGGTGGCGGGGCGCGTGGGCAACCAGGGTTACGTGGGGCGGGAGTTCGCCTGCTATTTCGTGGCGCGGTTCAGCAAACCGTTTGCGAGCTGGTCGATCGTCCCCTCCTGGGACGAGACCCCCATGGAGCAGCTTTTCAGCCGGGGGCTCGAAGGCGAGTACTTCGACAACATGACCCTTTCGGGTACTCCTCGGGCGACGAGAACGGATGAAAAGATCGATTTCGAATGGGAGGGGGCTCCGATCTCGGGAATCGGTCCGGACAACTTCTCGGTCCGGTACCGGGGTGTGCTCCGGGCGAGAACGTCGGGAACGCACCGCTTTTACCTGACGAGCGACGACGGTGCCCGCATGTTCATCGACGGGAAGCTGGTCATCGATGCGTGGTACGACCACGGGCCCACGACCGAGATCTGTTCGTGCGAAATGGAGGCGGGCCGCGAGTACGAGGTGGTTGTGGAGTATTACGAGCATACGAACTCCGCCACGTTGAGGCTGGGGTGTATCGAGCCGAAAGACTTCGATGCGGAGCGTCTTGTGCAGATGGCCCGCAAGGGCTCCTCGGCCGCTGCCGTCTGCGTGTCGTTCCCGACCGAGAGCGGGGAGGAGGTCGAGGTGAAGATCGGTACGTCGTTCATCAACTTCGAGCAGGCCCGCCGCAACCTTTGCAGCGAGATCGGCGACAAGAGTTTCGAACAGCTTCTCTCCGATACGGGAGAGGCATGGGAGGAGGCGCTCGGAAAGATCCGGATCGAGACCTCCGAGACGAACCGGGAGATATTCTACACGGCCTTGCAGCGTTGCATGCTGCTGCCGAGAGACATCACCGAGCAGGGTTACCACTACAGTGCGTTCAACGGGAAGATCATGCCGGGAGTCATGTATACCGATTTCTCGCTGTGGGACACCTTCCGCTCGCTGCACCCGCTGCTCGTCCTCCTGGAGCCGGACCGCGTCAATGCGATGATCGAGGCCCTGCTCAACTCCTATGACGAGGGCGGCTGGATCCCCAAATGGCCCAGCCCGGGTTATTCGAACATCATGCACGGCACCCACGGCGATGCGGTGATCGCGGATGCCTACGTCAAGGGCCTCCGCAACTACGACGAACGAAAGGCGCTCGAGGCCATGATGAAGAATGCCACCACGAAGGGAACGGGACATTACGTCGCCCGGGTGGGGATTCTCGATTTCATTCGGCTCGGGTACGTCCCGACGGACAAATACGGCGAGTCGGCCATCCGGACCCTCGAGTTCTCCTACGACGACTTCTGCATCGCGCAGATGGCCCGGGCCATGGGCGACGGGGAACTCTACGGGCAGATGATGGCCCGTGCGATGAACTACATCAATATCCTCGATCCCGAGACCCGGATGGTCCGCGGACGCAACAGCGACGGACAGTGGCGCGATGCGAAGGATCCCTCGATCAGCGGGTGGGCGCAGGGCTCCGACCGCGACCGGGAGACCTATTTCCGGAACATCACCCTCTTCGTCCCGCACGACGTGCAGGGCCTGGCCAACTTCATGGGCGGCAACAAGGCGCTGGAGGAGTATCTGGACTATTTCTTCGACAACGATTTCTATTATGTGGGCGACGAGTATTCCATGCATTCGCCCTACCTCTACAACTTCATCGGCAAGGCGTGGAAGACGCAGCAGACCATCCGCCGGCTGCTCGACTACAACTTCACGAACGACTCCTGGGGCCTGCCCGGAAACGACGACTGCGGGCAGATGTCCTCGTGGTATGTGATGGGGGCGATGGGTTTCTACCCCGTCTGCCCGGGAATTCCGGCCTATCAGATCGGCAGCCCCGTCGTGGACCGTCTGGAACTTTCGCTCGCCAACGGAAAGACGTTCACCCTCATAGCCGAGAACAATAGCCCGGAGAACGTCTATATCCAGTCGGCCGAGCTGAATGGGAAACCCTATACGAAATGTTGGATCAGCCACGACGACATCATGGACGGGGGCACCCTGGTGCTCAGGATGGGCAGCCGTCCCAACCGGAAGTGGGGCGCTTCGGCGGAGGATATCCTTCCTTCGGTCAGCGCCCCGGCCGGCGAATAGCCCCGTTCTTCTTCAGCCCCTCGGGAAGCGGTCGTTGATTGTTTCGACGGCCGCTTCCCGCGTTTCGTTCCTTCCTGCCCTAATGCCGACGATCGTCGGCTCCACTTCGAGGTCAAACCGGACTCCCTGCCCCTGCACGCACCAGCCGCCGGGATAATGCCAGTCCAGGCCGGAAAAACAGCTGCGGATTCCGCCGGGCAGGACGAACTCCGAAACATTGCCGTTCGTCCCGGCCGATTGCGTTCCGATTACGGTAACATCCGGATTGGTCTGCATGCATTGGACGCAATGTTCCGCATGGCTTTGCGCGGTGGCAGCAATAATTACGACAACCGGTTTGCCATACTTTTCCGACCGGTTCCCCGATACCTCGGGGCAGAAAAGGAGAAACGCCCTGGAAACTGCACGTTCGGGCGCACGACTTTGTGGAAATGCGGATGGTTGTCTGGTATGATCCGGCTGTAGATAAACTCCATGAATTTTCGATTCAGAACGTCGTTATGCTGTTTTAACGCGCTGAAATATATGTGTTTGTGTTGTATTGCTGATTTCATTAGCAACAAAATAGCAACAGATTTGCAAAACTACTGCTATTTAGATGGTTGAATCCGGTGTCAAATATACAAAGCGATGAGATATTTCTTACATTGGAAAGTGTAAGAAACTTTCCATCCGGAATAACGTCTGTTGTTATTTCGCCAGCTATCTATGCCAAAGAAAAACGGGACAGTTCCCTGGCCCGTTTTGAATAAAGTTATTTTTGTCGAATTTGCCCTACAATGCGTTCAAATTTCTTTCTGGTGTAATTTATTGTTAATGAAATTGCGGCCCGCATTCGCCGCCATTTGCTTTATCTGTCATCCCTTATAAATGTGTTAGTGTGAAGCAGTGGGTTACTCAAATCCGTATCATATAGCTTGATCGTATTCTCATCTACAATAGTGTATTCCCAAATCTTGCCGACAAGAGCGTTGAAATAATCGGATTTCTCGCTATGCTGCGAATATGCTACAATCCGCTTCTTGCCTGTGTCAAGATAAAAATAGAAGTCATTATCATAATAGTTGTCTCGGTATTTCATTCCCCCGTGAAATTCCATTTCAACGTCGTTCATCGAACTTTTCTTTTTGACAGGCTCGGGGAACGGAGAGAATACAATGCTGGTCGTATTAAGTCCGCTGTCATAAATGAAAGAGCCGTTCAGAACTTGGAGGGCTTCGCTTTCGTCCTTTGAATAGCCTAAAGACTGTCCGTCATCATCTTTCGAGCAACCGGTTGCCAGCAAGGTAAGCCCGATAACGCATAAAATTGCAAATCGTTTCATGTTACAGGAATTTTTTGGCTGCGGAGATAAGCTCTTCGCCGAAGTTATAAATGTCGTCTATTGATTTAATCTTGTTGTGATGCTCGGCCTTGCTGTCGTCAAGAAATGTCAGCCGTTTGTTGGTGGGCGAATCGAGATACAGGCGGCAGACTGTCTTTCGGTTGTTGTCATCGAGGAATACAGCAAAATATGTTTGCGCGTCTCTGTATGTCACCCGCTCGGGAGGAACTACTCCGTGCAGCACAGACTTGATGATATAGTACGCCTGAAGCTCCTCCTCGGTCGTCACTATCTTGCTCGTCGGAGCGGCTGCCTTACCCGTTGTATCTGCCGACGTCTCTGGTTGCTGTTCCGTCTGTACCGTGTCCTCGTCCTTTATGGCTGCTTTCAGCCGGTCAGAGATGAGGTCATTGATGTAGGAGCCTATCGCCCGCTTTACGAGCGGCGTAAACTGTTCAACGACTTTCGGCATGAAGAAGCCGTCGTACACCTGTTTCCCGAAGTATTTGACGAAATCGGGGCTCGGGGAGGAGAACTCTCCACTGATGACAGTCTTCAGCTCGCCCATGTATTTCAGTTCACTGGCGGAACTCAATATGTCGCTTACGTTGAAATACGACTTGTGGAACTTCTTCAGTTCCTCCACCTGCGCGTCTTTCAGGTCGAGCATGTTCACATCCAAAAATGGCTTCGTGTCCATCTTGTTGGGTTCGGCGAGGTCGGTATAGAAGCGGTAGATGATGCCGTTTGTCAGCACGCCGAACTTGGCTTTCGATACGTTGAAATACCGCAGGAGCTGGTTATCGTGCAGGTTCAAGTCCTGCTGCCAGTGCTTGCATTCGATGAGGATTATAGGCTCGCCGTCCTTGAGTATGGCGTAGTCTATTTTTTCGCCTTTCTTCGTGCCGATGTCGCAGCACATCTCGGGGAGCACCTCCCGTGGGTTGAACACGTCGTACCCGAGAGCGTTGATGAACGGCATGATGAGGGCGTTCTTCGTGGCCTCCTCCGTAGGGAGGTCTGCCTTTAGCGTGTCGATGCGCTCGGCAAGCTGCCTGATTGAATCCTTGAAATCCATATATCTGCTGTTATTTGGGTTATGCCACTTGAATTATAGTGGTTCGCCGTTGTTCGCAGATATGGGCACAAAAGAAGCGTGGGCATTCCTGATTGGTTTAGAAGGTATCGCCAAATACCTGGAGCCCTAACAAGGAAAATGCCCACGCGGATACGCAGGCATTCACCATTGTTTTTAAGGGCTTCGATGAAATTGGCGATTTTTCTAAACCTCAAAACAATAGCAAACGCTATAATTTTCAATATGTCACCACAAATGTAGCAAAATATGGTGATAAGGAGGCCAAAATCGCTGAAAAATCATTCACTTGCGCCTAAAAGGACAGGAAATCGTATGAAACACCTACTCCGAGATAAGGCTGGAATCCGGCGGGCGTGACCCCGTACCCTGCCTGTACGCCGACATGCCATCGGCGTTGTTTCTCGCGTATGCGGACGACCTGCCGCTCGGGGAAGATGAACAGGCTGTCAAGCGATGGCCGGTAGCCGCTGACATAGGCCCTGTACCGATCTGTCTCGTACCGCTTCTGCGTGATGGGTATCTGCACCGTCACGCTGTCGTCCGGCTCGGTAGGCACTGTCACTTCCACGCTGTCAGGCTGTTCCGCCTCCGCTTCGTTCCCCTGTCCCTGTCCCGTCGGCCCGTCCTCTCGTGGTGGGATGGCGGGGAGCTTCTCGGTGACGTAGCGTATGACCACGCTGTCCCGGGGCACAGGCTTGTAGTAGGGGATTGTGTCGATGACGGTCAGCGTGTCCGTAAAAACGCCACAACCGCCCATTTCCGGCTTTTCACGAGCCCTGTGGCACTGATATACGTTCAGGCACAAGAGAGCTCCCACAAGGGCGTAAACAAGGAATTTCCGCAGCTCTTTCATCGCTTCCCTTCAATGTAGTCCACAATGCCCCGAACATGGAGCGCCACGACAGCCTCCATGCCCTCTGTGGAATTGAGCATGGCGAGGTCGTCGCGATTGTCCATGAATAGGTTCTCGGTCAGCACGGCGGCGCAGGCCGTGTCCCGGCAGATGGCGAGGTTCTGTGCCCAGTACGGCTCCTGCGGGGAGTACCTGCGCACCTTCAGCCCCTCTTCCTCCGCCGAGGCAACCAGCGCCCGTGCCAACTTCTTGCTCTGCGCTCCGGCGTTCAGCGAGACATGCGCCGACCAGCCCCGTGCCGTCATCCAGCCGTTTCCGTTGCCTGCGGCGTTGACATGCACGGAGACCAGCAGGACATCCGCCTTGCCCACCTGCGTACACAGGGCGTTCACGCGGCGGCAGCGTTCCGACAGGGGGATGTCCCGCTCCTCCGGCACGAGGAGTTCCGCCTCATAACTCCTGCCGCGCAGTTCCTCCACAATGCGGGCTGCAATGTCTCTCGCCCAGCGGTATTCACGGAACAATCCGTCGGGGGAACGTTTCCCCGGGGTTTCCGCCCCGTGTCCGTTATCAATGAGTATTCTCATGGTCAATCCCTCCTATCCGTTACAAAAACCAGCCGATTTGAGAACCAAGCAACGCCCCGGCCGCCCCAGCCAGCAGGTCGTACCAGTCCCAACGGCTGTTGGGATTGAAATAGTCCCCGACCTCCTTACCGACGGCGAGGCACGTGGAAGCCGTGAATCCAGTCAGCACAGCGATGCCGGAGGTCGATATGATACCGAACACGACGGCCACAAGAATTGCCGCAACGAGGCAGCACACGAAATGGATGATTTTGTCTGTTTTCATATTCGTAAAAATTTTATTGGTTGATGAATGAATCTTCCTATTTGAACTCGGGGAGCAAGTACTGGATGTTCATCGCCGCATCGTGCATGATGGCCCTGGCTTCCTCCTCATTAACCTGCATTGGACGTGTGAACTCGCAGAACACGCTGCCTACCCAATCGTGCTTGCCGTCATTCAGACGTTTGATTATTGCTGCCTGACAGCCGCAGGACGAGAGCATAGACTTGGCGAACTTATCGTCCACTTGCTCATCGATGTCCGTTATGAACATGAAGAGGTTCTTGTTCAAATCAGAACTGAACTTTGCCACCTCCGACATTTTGAGGTTCTGTATCTTGTCTCGCATTCCCTCCACGCCTTTGCGCTTGACCTCGTAATATACCGACAGCATACACTCGTTTCCGAGCGGGTGCGGTTGCACGATATACACGCGATCGGCCTTTAGCTGGTATAAGATGTTCCACAGCTCCCCAAACACGACTGCTGATCCGTCGTTGCGACGCTTGCTTTTTATCTCTTGGTCTTGTTTGAACTGTTCAATTTTTAGGTCTGTGAGTTTGTCTTTGGTCTGCTGGTTGTACTTGAACCAGAGGCCGAGCACGCCTGTGATGATTGTGCCTATGGCACTGATGATTACTGCTGCATATTCCATATCTTTTTGCAAATATTAAGATGTTATTTCTGAATCTGGCATCATATCGCTCGTAACCATCCAATTACCGTTTATGCAGATAAATTGAATGAACCCTCCTCTTGAACAATAGATCTCTTTAACTGGCTTTAATCCGTATGTAGAACTTTTTGAAAGCGGGTGATATATGTTGCCGTTACCGGACAAGCCTGTTTCTCCTTTAATCCATAAAAAAGGCGATGACCTTGTTTTGATAGGGTCGTCAAAGACATTCAACACAACTCCATCAAACTTTTCATCGTTCGGAAGAGTTAAAACGAGAGAATAGCCTGCGCTTGAAGATGTCTGTATGTTGAAAACGTTTTTTACGATGTAAACGGCTCTGTAATCGCTATCATATCCGTTAAACTCCGCAGCTTTGTCAATGTCTGTAAATGGTATTTGCAAAAAACCGGAGAATATGCCTTTTGATGCATGTATGGTACCGTCGTGAAGAACCCGATAAGGAGCAGTTGCTTTTTCGGCCTCTGGGGCTCCAGCCCAAATCCGAACATCGCTATCCGAAGTTCCGATTCCGTTCATTCCTGCGTTTACTCCATTATCATTTCCTATACCTACAAGGCCGGAAAGCAGACCGTCGATGAAGTTGATGCGACCTCCTATTTCTCCGAGTAAAAGGTCAAAATACGTCTTCCCGTCTGACGATACGATTCGATCTGTCGTGATTCGGCCGGGCAGAATCTCCGAGAAACCGTAGAGCGAGACATAGCTCCGCTCCCCGTCGTATTCGCTGTTCAGCACGCCGACAAGGAGGTGGTAGTACCCCGCGACTGCCTCCATGCCTATGGCTGTCTCGGAGAGTAGGAACTCGCCCGTCTGTGCCGTGTCCGACACCTTGGCGTAGAGGTAGAACTTCTTCGTCCCGTCCTCAATCATGGCCGATGTGTAGGCGGGCATCGACCATACCTTGTACTCGCTGTCGGCATGGCCGGAGGATATGCCCTTTATGCCGAGGGTCATGTGCTGGATGAAACTTGCTCCGACGGTGAGCTGTCGCTTGTCGTTGTTCCACGACACGGTGTCTGCAGCCGCTGTGAGGTCTTCGGGGCTGTTCACGAAGCGAAACTGAAGGCTCTCGTCGCCCACGAGCATCATCATTGTTTGCACTGTAAGCGGACTTATGGAATTCGTGAAGTTGTCCAGCATAGCGTCCTCCAACATCTTCATAGTCTCCTTGGCATCCCGGAAGCGACGTTTGGTAAACTGTAAGGCCGAACGGTGGTTGTCCTCCACTACCACCTCCTCGCTCTTGAGCTCCCGCATCGTTGTCGAGAAACTTCCCGTGACGGTCGAGTTCGACAGCGTGAGCTCGGGGCTGTGCGGATTGTTGATGTAATCTTTGATGCCGGTTATGCGCACCAACACACCATCTTGCTGGAAGTGCTCGTCAGAGAAGCGGATGTAGCCCCCCAGCCGTATTCTGCCGCCAATGTTCACCCAATCTTTCTTCGCCCACAGTCCGTCCAGCTCGCCCGTGAAGGAGAACTGCATCTCCTCATTGTCGAACATATACCTCACGGCGGCACGGAACATATCCCACTCCGCTCCCGTCTTTGTGGAGTTGTCACAGATGTAGGCATCGGGAAGCGTGCAGTTGAATATGGCGTATGTGTCCCCGATGGCGGGAGCGAACGTATCGTTGGGCATGATCTGCCCGTCAATCTCCTGCGGCACGATCTCAAAGCGGCGGGCGGCCTTCTCGCCTTTCGCCTCGTGGTAGTATTTCTGTATGTCGAACTCCTTGCCCACCAGCATTCCGCTTTGGAAACGGATGGTCATCGGTTCTTCCCCGATGCGATATTTTTCATAGTCAAGAGCGGCTGGTATGCTGCTGTCCACGATGTCGTAGAAGTGGTTATCGGCATCCTCCCCGACGACCGCCGACACTGTGCCCCCACGCTTTGGGTATATCTCTGAGCAGTCGAGGCTGTCCTCTGCCTGGCTCGTCAGTTCTCTGTCCGCACGGCGTATGGAGAGACCCATATCGTCCACGATATAGGTTCGTGCGCTGTCGATATTGAAGCCATCCTCGTCTTCGAAGTGCTCGCCGTCGTAGGCTATCTGTTGGTTCTTGGGCATGAGTAGTTCGCTGCTGCCGTACTTACTGCGGTCAATGTTGTCCGATCCACCCTGCGCGAAAAGTATCTCGACGGGAACCTTGTCCCCGAAGTTGGCACGCCCCACGCCGGGCTTGAAGCCGTTGCCGCGCCCGTAGGAAAGGGCGAGGGGGCTGTTCTTGTTGTACTCGACCTTGCGCAGCGACACGGTCTTTCCCTCTATCTCGAACTCCGTCTTCAGCTCCGATGCCATCTGCGCGAGCGCGTCGTAACAGAATGCATGGTCATAGCTGATGAGTACTTCCGTCCCCTCGATGCAGTCTCCGACCGTCCAGCCGCTGTCCCGGCGGTTCATGTTGTCCACGAACATCTGGAGGTGCTCGTGCGGTTTCGCCGTGAGCGGGAACTTCAGCCGCCCGTCTACCGTGTTGCGGAACTTCCATATCCGTGCCTTGGCCTCGGCAGCCTCCATGATGACGGTGTACTCGAAGTTCCGGTTGTGCTTCTTCTTGAAGCTCTCGGGACGCATGAGCGTGTAGCGCATGTTCTGGAACTCGCACCAAGCGCCGACGGGTATCTCGACGTGCTCCGCGAGTGAATAATGCAGAGTGATGTTATTGTCGCCCATGATGGCCCTGTTGCGGTAACTGTCGTCGTCCACTGCAACGTCAAGTATTGTTTGCCCGGTGCTGTCGTATATTGTCATAGTCTGTAACCTTGTGTTCTGTTTGAAAGGCAAGAGGCTGTTTATTCAGACCTCTTGCCGGTGATTGGTGCTTGTCAGATGACGGCTTCAACATAGATACCATCCAAATCCTTTAGAGGATTATATACGGGTATCTCAGTATCTCGAATGCATTTGTACACTTTTCCTGACTGGCTGTAATACTTGCCTTGTTCAAGTTCCATATTGCCGTTGTAGGGGATAGGATCTTCGAGTGTCCCCGCTGCGCTTTCCACGATTTCCGCGTAGAGGCTCTCCGTACCTACCCCCGGCTTATACTGGTCTTGTACGGTATGCTGCTGCAACACTTTCCATAGCCGGTCGTCATACAACATCTTTTCGTCTTTCTGCACCTCCTTCCCGATGAGACTATCCCATTTCGGGTACACTGATTTAATACGCAGGGCGTCTTTGTCGGGAATTTGAAAGGTGTTGATGGTCATGGAAATGACACTTACCAAATCGCACATCCTGGGAGATGTTGCAACCTCTGTGATAATCTGCGTGTCTTCCTCAAAGTCTTTTCGTACGGTTCTCTTCACCTCTGCTACGAACGACAGATAGTCAGTGTACTCCCCGACGATGTTAGCAGATACGTCCATTCCTTGCTGGTAAGCGTTGAATTTATTTACCAGCGCCAACTCCTGATCCGCAGAATATTGGGTACGGATAACCGCCTCGATAACTTTGTCAGAAGTCAGCGGATGCCATACAACGACCTCGTCGCATTTCCATTGCGAGATTTCTGCTCCGCTGATATTGTCTTCCGATACTTCGGGAACTACTTCCTCAATGTTGCAACGGTAGATGTAACTTCCATTGCCTACAGCCTCGATTGCCGATGGCCTGTGGTCATAAAACGCTTTCATAGTACTCCTTTTTGATGATTGTTTTTAACAGATGTCTCGAATTGCTGTGCATTGCCCAACCGAGCCACGATGCGATGCCCTGTTTGTATTTTTTAGGTGATAGTGGCGGGTCTTTTCTATTCTGTCTGGCAACCTGACGGCAGAAGTTGCGTTTGATGCTCTTGCGCATGAGCTTCTGCTCGCGGTAGAACCTGTACCCCACGTAGTCCAGCGCACGCCCGTGCCGGTCGTAGCGGTTCTTCGCTATGGGGAATACTTGCCAGTTGTCCTTGACTGAAAGGTGTAACTCCCGTTCGAGGTAAGGGCGTATGAAGCCGTGGAACGCACCGTGCAGGGCTTCCTTGCTGTCACTGAAGAAGACGATGTCGTCGGCATACTCCGCGCAGTCCATGTGCAACACCTCGTTCACCCGGTGCATGAAGTAGGCGAGCGTGAGATTGGCGAGGAACTGCGACAGGTAGTTTCCTATTGGCAGCCCCTCTGCGCTGTCGATGATCTCGTCCAGCAGCCACAGCAGGTCGGCGTCCTTGATTTTGCGGCGCACGATCCCTTTCAGTACGGCGTGGTCTATAGACGGGTAGAACTTGCGGATGTCGATTTTCAGACAGTATAGCGGCCTGCCTGCGTACTTGCGGATTACCCTGTCCACATGGCGTGCGCATCCCTCGATGCCTCGCCCCTTGATACAGGAGAAGGTGTTGTACGTGAACACACTTGTCCATATCGGTTCGAGGACGTTCATTATGGCGTGGTGTACGATGCGGTCAGGATAATACGGTAGGCGGAATATCAGCCTCTCCTTGGGCTCGTGTATCGTGAATACGTCATAGGCGGACGTACGGAAGGTCTTCGTTCGCAACGCATCGTGTAGGGCGAGGATATTTGCCTCACGGTTGCGGTCATGGACACGCACCCCGTATGTGCGGAGCTTCCCCCGCCGTGCCTTCTCGTCGGCCAGGCGGAGGTTCTCCACGGATATTATCCTTTCGTACAGGTTGCCTATGCGCTTCATCGCTTGTTGTCTTTGCTTTTCGTAATCGGAGTTTTCGGTAGCCCATACAACGGGCGTTCCTACCGACACCTTTCTGATTTTCCGAAATCTTTTACCAAGAGGTAAGGTCGTCGTTCCCATATATCGTTTTTCGAGCGTTTGATCGTCCGATGAAGAGTATAGGTGAGAGCCGATGTTCGCATTCGTATTCGAGGGGGCGTTATTCGAATTCGCATAGGCGAAGCCTGCATTCGCACCGTTATTCGCATTACCGCCGAACAGGACACCTCGGGAGCGACCGACCTGTCGAAATTTTAACTATTCAAAATAGAACCTGTTCCCGCTGCCTCGCAGTGTCACCCGGCGAGGGAATTTGTCCATTTCGCGGATTTTCTTCAGGATGTAGAGAATGTCTGCCGATCCTGTGAAGAACTTCCGCGATTCACTGTCTGGACTGTTCCGATCGGGCTTTATCTTAACGAGCGTCTGACCTTTCGTGCCCTTGCTCTTGCTGAAGCGAGTGGGAACTTCCTCGATGAAGTCCACTACCCAGAACGAGGTGTTCACGAGCTTTGACTGGGTTGTTTCTTCGCAGTTGAAGCTACGGCAGTTCTCGTCCCGAGGGATGCGCAGGAATCCCAGCGATCCGTCGTCCATGTTGTTGTTCTCGTTGTTCATATCTGTTCAGTGCTTATCGGTTAATCGTGTGTAGCGTGTCCGTGCGGACGGGGAACGTGTTATGCGGGGATAAAGCAAAGGCGAGAGCCGAAGTACGCATACGTATACGAGGGGGCGTGAGACGAATTCGCAGAGGCGAAGCCCGCATACGCACCGTGAATCGCACTACCGCCGAACAGGACACCTCGCAAAGCCTCGGTCGTAGGAATGTTGGTATAATGATAGTCGCAGAAATAGGTTGTAGATCCGCCACCTACTACGGATGGCATGATCTCGCCGCCCTCGCCGAAAATCACCTCCTTGACATATCCTTCTGCGCGGGCCTCGTTGCCTACATGGGCATATCCATCATATCCGCTATCCGAGAATTTGGCCGGATCGGAGCAGACGAATACTTTACTCAACCCGTCTCCGCTATTTTCCTCGGTTGGGCTGATGCGGATGTTGATGCCGTCCGTCCATTGCCAAAGATGGCCGAAAGGATTTTCGATGCCTCGATAACGGGAAACTTTCACTTTCTTGATGGTGGCATCATATTCGGCAGGCATGGAGAACTCCACCTCACCCGTGCCGTTGCCCAATTCGTCGGTATAACCGCAGGGGATGAATGGGTAATAGCTGTTGAACGTGCTCCATTTGCCGCCATCGATAGTGGTGACGCCATCTCCGAGGCCACCCTGCGCATATCCGTTACTATCCTTTTGGGCATTGAATGCCGCCTGCGAGTTGAGCGTTGCATATTCAATGACGAAGAGCCAATACAACTCCTTGTGGATGTCGTAGGTCATGCAATTCCATTCCGTAGAACCGCTCTTGCGTTTACGGGCATAGTTACGGAAGTTGATACGGGAAATCTGTGTCGCCGGTCTCCCCAATACCGAACGATAGCTACCGTCCCAGTCGGCTTGATTGATTCCGCCCCGATAGTCGGCATCCATATTCGCTACCGAGCAAAGGGTCATCGTACTGCGCTTCACGGTCGCTTCATAGGCCGAAACGTATCTCTTCCCGACAACATGGTATCCGGGAAGAGGGTACTCGCTGATGCGTACCCGTCGCTTGGTGCCGTCCGTCTCAAATTTGCGGTAGTGCATGGGAAGTTCTACCATGACCTGCCCCCGCGATCCGTCGCGCGTCTGTCCCGTCCAATTTGCCGGATTGAGATATTCCACGACCTCGCCGTCGTCGTTGAGCAGGCAACCTTTCATCCGGTTGTGGATAGGCAGGCTCTTATGCAGGGAGAGGTTGCCGATACGGGTGCAGGCAGGTGAGGAGACGGCGGTATCGAATTCGATGCCGTAGCTGCATTCCTCCTCCATGTAAGGCAGAAGCGTTGCGAGCGCGGCCTTTTTACTCTCGCCGTTTTCAAGTACCTCGCAAATAAGGTCGAACGGATTGGTCCCGGATACATCCGGCAAGTCGCTCAATCGCTTGCCATTCTGAAAAGCCTCGATGATCTGTTCGAGGATTGCTTCTTGTTCTGCTGTCATAGCTATTTGTCGTTTAAGAATTTGAAAACCGTTTTTCCTTTCGATGCGATGAACATCACTGACGATGCAGTATTCAGCCGCATTTTCTTTTGCCTGCGGGATGTCGCC
>ERZ780207.2189-NODE-2189-length-14642-cov-3.520806_pt1 | contig 14642 bp, 9 predicted proteins | sample MGYA00510977_ERZ780207 | MGnify/ENA primary metagenome ERZ780207 (study PRJEB29588, sample SAMEA2151383) | human gut metagenome | biome: human gut; feature: human-associated habitat; material: faeces | place: Denmark | collected 2008/2010 ... | reverse complement strand
ATAGAATCTATAAGATCTTTGGATAACTTAAACACGGAACTTTGCAGGTGAGCCCAATTCCGAAGAAAAAAATACATAGGGCTGTGGTCAAATATAGATTAAAATGATATTACAATTTCATTAAATCAAATATAACTTATTGATTATCAATAAATATATCGTCAAAGAGGCCGCACCTGCGGTGCAGCCTAAATATAGATACATATAGGTAATTATATGCTATATCATAGCGATTTTCGCCTCAAATTCGTCCTTCGGACAAAGAGCGGAACGCTTCAGGCGGGTACGGTAGGTATAGACCGTATTGGGCGAGCACTTAAGGAATTTGGCAATCTTTCCACTCTCGGTGATGCCGATTCGGATGGCCGCGAGTATGCGCAGTTCCTTGGGCAGCCGTCTTCCGTCTTCAAGCGCGAAGCGGCTGTCTTCGGCAAGGAGTTCATTGACCCTTTCAACGAAGTCCGGATAAAGCCCGAGGAAAGTCTCGTCAAATATGCGATAGTAGTCCTCATACTCATCGTACAAGGCGGACGGGGAACGCAGTGCCTTCATCATGGCGTCAAATCCATCGGACTTTCCGAGGGCGCGCAACTCATTGCGGGTCTCCCCTATGCAGTCGATGTAGTGGAGAGCCAGTTCCATATAGCGGAACACATATCCGTTCTTGATTTTGTTCGCGTCAATGAGCTTACGGTTTGTGTCTTCAAGGCCGCGCTGAAGACTGAGCCCTCGCCGGAAAAGTATGAAGATGACTATCAGCAGCAGCGAGATGAAGCAGACACCGATAGTAAGCCATATAAAGCGCGTCCTCTCGACCCGGCGCGAGGTTTCCGTGATGATGAGCTTGGCTTTGCCGGTGTTGAGCAAACGCTTGCTGAAGTTGCCTGCCGTGACATCCATAAGGTTCTGACTGATGTACTGTTCCGCCTTTCGGTACTGCCTGCGGTCATACAGCATCAGAGCAAGTTCATATAGAGACATATAGCCCCTCTCCGCAGCCATAAAGTCCTGCTCGGCACTACGTACCAGCCAATCGAAGCGCAGTTCCTCCTCACCGGCCGCCTCGTATATCTTGGCGATGCTGTAGGCTGCGGACGCCTTGTAGTGATGTGTATTCTCTTCATTGTAGAGCCGTCCGAAAGCTTTGAGCGCAGCGTCCGTCTCACCGTTGTCACGAAGCAGCTGCGCCTTTACCCTTCGGGCGTAGAAGGAGGTGGAGTCAATTCCGAGATAGCGCCGGCGAGTCTGTGCCACGATTTTCTCATAGCGGTCGACGTCAGCCGACCCCGGAACGGCATCAGAGGCAAGTTCGGTGTAGAGCACTATACGACAACTGAGCCAGTCCAGCAGGAGTGAACCTCCTTTCATGGCGGAAGTGTCGGTGTCGAGAAACATCCGCTCGGCAAGGGCGTTCTCGTTCTTGTCCAAGAGAATGCGGACCTTGGCCATACGAGAAAACAGTTCCTGACGGCTGTCGGAGGCAAGTTCTTCCATCAGACGCTGGTAGCGGAACACTGTGTCGCGGCTGTAGTGATTGCTGCACAGATAGATTTTACGCGCAGTCTCCCATCTGAGCGAGTCAGTCGGGGCAGCCACGAACACCTGCCCAAGCACAGCAATGCGCTGCTCCACGGAATCGCGGTACTCGTTCTGTCGCGCAATCGCAGCATCAAGCCCCTCCAGCCGCGCGCCATACCTTCCGCACGAGACCATCAGCAAAGAAATCATTAGAGACTTCAGTATCAATTTCATCGTGTCATACAAATTTATAATGAAAGACACGCCAAATTCAGTCAATTTGCACGATTTTCCAACAGCAAGTTTTCCATATCAGGGACATCCGGACTCAGTGTTTTCTCTTAACGCACAGTTTTAAAAAACTCCAAATGCCCCCAACTTGCCCCTTATTCACAAATAACTATAAATCAAATATTTAAGTTCCCCCCCCCCGCAAATTTTCGTTCAAATGTTTTGACAGGTTAAAAATTAGTCTTAACTTTGCGGTGTTTTGAAGATATGTTTGTGTAGTGTGGCTATGAGAAAGCTTGGGTATTCTTTCCTTCTCGCTGTTTTGCTGACATATTCCGGTGAGGCATCCGCTCAGGATGAAACTTCACGCGGAAAAGTCGCATCCATATCCACAACGTCCGACAGTCAGGTTCACACCTACAGACTCTACTACCGGTGGAACGAGGTCGACATCGACCGAAGCTACCTCAACAATTCCGAAAACATCGAACAGATAGTCCGTCATCTGCAGCTTTCCCCGCAGATTGACAGCATCACCATCTATTCCTACGCATCCCCTGAAGGCGTTTACGAGCACAACGCCAATCTCGCTTCCGCCCGTGCAAAAGCGGCCAGACGCTTCATTCTGAAAAATCTCCCTAAAGACAGCAAGCTCGGGAAAAACGGCATTTCGTTGCATCCTGTGGCAGAAAACTGGGACGGATTGCGCGAGGCCGTCGAAAAGGATTACCACCGTTGGGACAGGGACAGGGTCATTTCCATACTCGACGACAAGAGAATCTCCGACGCAACGAGAGAGTGGCGTCTGCAGCAACTCGACGGCGGCATCAGCTGGAAATGGATGCGCATCCACCTTATGCCGAAACTCCGACTCGCCACTTGGGTATGCGTCTGGGAGAGCGTTCCTGTGCTCATTCCGGCCTTCCCTCATTTGAGCGAGGACATCCTCGAGAGTTATGAGGGTTTCGACCCCGTTGAAAGAGAGATACTTCCAAGCGAAGACGAACTCATACCAAACGCCCTTCTCGCTCCGACACCACTCAATCCGCAGTTGATGAAGGCTCCGAAAGGACGGAAATATTGGTATCCGGCCCTCAAGACCAACCTCCTTCTCGACGCCGTCACGGCTGTCAATGCAGAAATCGAATTCCCGATTGGCAAACATTTATCCATCCTCGTGGAAGACATCTTCCCTTGGTGGAGTTGGGGCCCGAACAAAAAGAAATATTGCTTCCAGATGTGGACGATGGGAATAGAGCCACGCTGGTGGTTCAAACGCAGCGACAAAAAAGACTACCTCAGCGGACACTTCCTCGGAGTGTACGGAATGGCAGGAAAATACGACTTCCAGTGGGACACGAAGCTCTGCTATCAGGGCGAATACTGGTCGGCAGGACTCAGCTACGGATATGCCCTTCCTGTCTGCAAATGGATGAATATGGAGTTCTCGATTTCAGCAGGATTCCTCCGAAGCGACTACCGCCACTACCAGCCGGACCCGAACTACGAACACCTCTACAGCGACAAATACAAGACGGGAGTTTTCTCCTGGTTCGGCCCGACAAAAGCGAAAATTTCGCTCGTCATCCCAATCGGAAAGGATTCACACAAATGATTATGATGATTCGCAGACACATACGCTCTATTGCAGGAGGCGCGGCAAACGTGGCTCCGGCAGTGCTGTGTGCGCTGTGTGTACTATCTATACTGTGTGTCGCATCCGGATGTCACCGCCGCCCACTTGAAGACCCGTCCGAGAAGACTCTCGTGAAGGTGAAAGTGAACGTGAAGGACATCCACAATGTGACCTGCGACATCTACAATCCGAAACTCCCTCTTCAGCAAATCGCCCCGACAGCGATGCACGTGCTCTTTTATGACAAGGCGACAGAAGTTCTCGCAGCCGAGACCTTCATCACCAACATCGGCACCGAAGATGACGGAAGCAGAAGCCTGAACGGCACAATTTCCATTCTTCCGGGCAATTACAGGATGCTTGTCTACGACTTCGGAACAGAGGCGACTCTCATCGGCGGCCTCGAAAATTGGGAAAGCGCCCGTGCCTACACCGAAACTGTCGAGTCCGCGGTCCGCAGCCGCTTCCACACCAAGGCCGATGAAAAGGGAATAGACATTCTCCAACAGCCCGACCATCTTGTCGTGGCAAGCAAAGAGAGCGAGCAAATCCCTTGGCACGACGAACTCTACACAGTGAAGGCAGAAGCATCCTCGGTGGTGGAAAGCTGGTATCTTCAGATTAAGGTGGACGGAGCGCAGTACATTTCCGGAGCGCAGGCGATGCTGTCCGGAATGGTGGGAGCAAACAGGATTGCGACAAACACAAGGGAGAACGAGCCGGAGGTCGGAGTCTGGATCCCACTCCAAAAGAGCGACGACAAGGGAACGCCGGTGATTTGCACGGTTTTCAACACCTTCGGACGTGTGCCCGACTCAAGCAACAGTCTCAGCGTCACATTCGACATAAAGACCGTCGACGGCAAGACGCTCCAGAAGACCTTCGACATTTCACGGCTCTTCCTCAGCGAGAACGCAATCAAACACCATTGGCTGCTGCTCGAAGAGACCATCAAGATTGATCCGCCTGCAAGCAGCGGAGGCGCATTCGACCCGATAGTCGACGGATGGGATGAGGAGCAACGGGAAATTGAAATATGATGACGGACACTCAAAAGAAAACAATTAACAACAATTAATATTTTAACATCATGAAAAAGTACTTTTTTATTCTCGCAGCAGCCGCAGCACTTGCAGCTTGCGCAAAAAACGAGGTGACTCCGGTCCTCTCACAAGAGAACACGGAAATCGCCTACAACGTTGCCCCTAAGACAAAGGCAACAACAGACTTCGCCACAACCAACGTTTTTGCTTCTTGGGCCTACTACCTCCCGAATGACAAGAATTGGGACGAGAATCTTACGGATGCTAAGCTATACATTGACAACTCAACGATTTCATATCAGAAAGACGGCAGCGACACTTGGAAAGAAACCGGGAAAACATACTATTGGCCAAAGGGTGGTAAACTGACATTCTTCGCATACTCACTGAACAAAAATAATCTCGACCTCAAAGTTGGACCTAACCTTGATCATGTGACAATTGCAAAAGAGGCTGACTGCTATGGTATTACAGCCTTGATTGACTTGGACGAAAATCCGAACACAGATTTCCTCGTTGCCGATATCGCAAAGGATCAGTTCCAGAATACGAACAAGGCACATTTTCGTGTAGGTGTACCTACTCTTTTCAAGCACAAGTTTTCCAGAGTCCAGTTTCAAGTAAAAAAGGCTGCGGGCTATGCTGGCAAGGAGTTCAAATTAAACTCAATCAAATTCAACAAACTCAGCCATGCTGCAATTTATGCTCAGTCTCAAGACGCTGACAAGACAGGTACAAAAGACGGGATAAATGAGGAATACATTCTTGCAAGCGGAACAAGAACGACACAGGTTTATACTGAAACTGCGCTAGCAATAACCTCTACAGACTATGTTGCTGTCCCCGAGGCTAATGAAAAACGCTATATTTATATCCCACAGGACTTCATAGGAGTCACCGATGCTAATGCCATTGCAACGATTGAGGTCAACTACACTGTGACTACAACTGTAGGCGGCAATAAGGTTGACGATGTCTGCACGGCAACCATCAATGTAAAGGATTACTTTGATTCTTGGGAAATGGGCAAGAAATACATTTTCAAACTTGATTTCACCCTCGATGAGATTAAGTGGGACCCTGCTGTTGAGAATTGGGTGGATGTTAACTCTACTGACATAACTATCCAGTAATTCCCCCTCCCAAAAAGATACTGGTTATTTGAAGGTTTTATAACTCGCGGGCGGGTGATACCGCCCACGGGTTCAATGCAAATGAAACGTAAATCCATCATATCTTCGTCCGGAGCACATCTCCGCCCGACAGCAGCCCTTTGCGGAGCGGCCATCCTTTCGCTTTGCACGGCGCTTTCGTGCGCAAAAATCGAAGTCACTCCTGTAGAAGATACAAAAAAGGGACAGATTCACTACGATCTCGTCCCGGTCAAGACCGAGACCAAGGCGACCGTCTCCGCATTCCCGACCACATCCACCTTCGGTTCCACAGCCTGGTTTCTCCCGGAGGGAAAGAGTTGGAGCAGGAACAGCGCGGAAGCCCTTCTCTACATCCCTGAAGAGGAAATTTCCCACAAAGACAAAGAGGGAATCTGGAAGGCGTGGAAAAGCGGCAAAATCTATACTTGGCCAATAACAGGTAAACTCACCTTCTTCAGCTGGTCTCCTGTGAGCCTGAGCGCCGCCACGGGCACAGTCAAGACCCTCAATGTCACAAAAGAAAAGGGATTCGAGATTAACGGATGGCAAATGAGTGCCACTCCAGGCTACGGAAGTGACGCCACCATCGCCACTGACGGCTGCACCGACATCCTCCTCGCCCAGACAACCGATGTCGAAAGGAAAACCACCCTCGGCGGAGTGAAGACAAACTTCCGTCACGCGCTCTGCAAAGTCAAATTCCTCGCGACACTCGCAACCGAGCAAAAACCCGGAGAAGCCAAATGGGTTGTGAAATCCGTCAGACTCGACGACATCTACACCAACGGCAACTACCTCACCGACAAATGGACGACACAAAGCAACGCCCAGTCCTACAATCACGAAGGCCTCTCAATCGAACTCGCCTTCGGTGAAAACAGGGAAATATTTCCGGAGACAATGATGCTTCCGCAGTATCTCACCAACGGAAAACAGAAAATCACATTGGTCTGCCAAAGGGGCACAGAACCGGAAAAGACTCTCTCCGGCTACATCTACAACGGCACCCAGACCAGTCTTTCCGCCTGGCAGAGCGGCAAATACATCAGCTACCTCATAACGGTGGGTACTGAAGACAGTTACATCGAATTCGACGCCACACTGGGCCTATGGGGATTCAACCCCGATTCGGACGTGAACATCGGTGTGCAACCATAAACCCTCTCCCAAAAGAATGAGACCGACGGGAGGAAAACAGAAAAATGAACAAATGAATATGTTGAAACGGGAAATCAGATGTATGATTGTGGCTGCGGCGACTGCGCTTGCGGCTGTTTCCTGCGTCAACAAAATCAACGGCTACGACGCCGAACGCATCATCAGTTTCAAGGCGCTAAGGGCCAATTCCACCAAGGCCCCGTCAAACTCCGAAGAGATGGGGGCTTTCAAAGTCTGGGGCTATGCTCTCCCGCAGGATAAGAATTGGAAGGACGATTTCAAAGGAGCGAAAACTATGCTGGAGGGAGAAAACTATTTACACTCCGACGGAATCTGGAAAAGCGCCGAAGACCATCTGTGGTGTTCAAGGAATGAGAGAATGAGTTTCTTCGCCCTCTCCCCTGCCGATGCAGATGCCGGTTTCACACGGGAAGAAGGTATCACTGTCAAGGGCTTCAACGCAGGCAATCCTCTTTCCGACAATGTTCCCCGGCTCGAATTTGCCACTCTCACCGACTCCCGCAAGCCCACCGGCGACGTTTCAACAGGGATAGTCTTTCGCAACGCACTCTGCGAAGTGGAGTTCAGGGCGAAATCTGTGGCGAGCGACGACATAAAACTCAGCATCACAAGACTAACTCTCAGCGATGTTGCCACAGAAGGCGATTTTCACTCACTCCCGCAGCCTGAATGGACTCCGGGAACGAGACAGAGAGAAGTGACGGTATTCGAAGGCAATCTGGTCCTGGACGAAAACGAACAGGCGCTGGGCACAGTTCTTAGGATGATTCCCCAAAACCTCAAGCCTCGAATCACCCTCCGCTACAATTTCGACTCCGGAACGGGCGGTGAGATCAGGGATATCGATGTCGAGATAGAGAGAAATCTCAACTGGGCGGTGGGAAAGAAGAGAATCTACAGTTTCAAAGTATCACAAAATTTGAGTCTTACGATAGACTCCTGCATAACGGACGAATAGATGAATAATTGCACAAATATATTCCGGGGCTTCCGCCGGAGCGAAATTGTGGCGACACTTTTGTCTGCCGTAGTTTTTGTGTTCGCCACGGGATGCAACAAGCAGACATCGCAGTCCGGCCAAAGCCAGTGGATAGGCTTCAACGGAGAGCCTCAACAGGTTGAGGATCAGACAGCCCGACAGGCCTCATCAGGCAGCGTCGCAAGGACAAGGGCTGCATCCTACACGGCAAAACTAATCACCACCCAAGAGGCACTCCACCGCAAATCCTTCGGAGTCTTCGGCTACAAGTCAATCGATGACCAGAACGGATTCACCCCTGTCTTCGGAAGTTCAAAAGCCCAGGAGGTTAAATGGGCGTGGGACGACTTTTCGGAGGATTACGAATCTGACAGACCGGCTTCCGGGAACTATTGGACCTACAGTCCAAAACAGAAATGGGAAAGGGCGATGTACTACCGTTTCCGCGCAATCTGGCCATACGAGACTGAAATTCAGCCGAATTCATCCGCAAACCTCGTCTCCACAGAGTACTCCAGCAGCACCGACGACTACGACCTTATGGTTGCTTATGCCACACGCCGCCCAATCACGGAAGGCGTCGGCAGAGTAACGCTCGAGTTCAAACACGCACTTGCGGGCCTTCGCTTCAAACTCAAATTCAACGAAAACTCCGACGAAAAGCCGGACGATGAGCTGACAGAATTCTACATCACGGGAATATATCCTCAGGGACAGCTTTTCTACGGAATCACCGAAACAGTGAGCGATGTGAATGCCATCCGCTGGATCATGAGCGACAACACCTTCGACGACCGCAATCCCCAGTTCCAATGGACCGGGTCCACAGCATTCGGAGGAGCTGACAACAAAGCCGCAAACATCTATTTTTCCGAAACTCCGGCCGGCTCTGACGGAGCGGCACTCATCATCCCCCAGCAGCTTTCATCCCCAATCGGAGACACATACGTCAATTTCAAGACGAAACTCGGCTCTACAGTGCTCCACCGCGCAAAACTTCCGACAGAAACGCTCGAAAGCGGGAAAATCTACACCTACACCCTGAAAATGTACGGCACCGAAATCAAAGTCAGCGTGGACATTCAGGATTGGACAGAAATTCAGTCAAACATAGACATTAAACTTTAGAGAAATGGGCGGAAAAATCATATTCAAGACTTTGGCTGCGGCATTTCTCGCATTGTCGGCCATTTCCTGCGCAAAGGACACCCCCGCCAAAGGCAAGTCCGTTTACGGCGAAGGCGAGGGCAACCTGCACATCAGTTTCAGCACGGCAGGCACCACAAAGGCCGGCACAGCACAGGAAGGAGACATCATTAAGACGGGCCGCCTGTGGCTGATTGACGCAGACGACAATGTGATGAGGTTCTATAGTGAGGATAATATCAACGTGGCGTCCGGAGAAGTCACAATCAAAAACATAAAGCGAGGAGTCTACACTCTCTGCATACTTGCAAACTGCAAAGAACTTGACAGTTACGTAACCGGCAGCAAGATTGACGATGGTTTCAAGAGAAAACTGCTCCCGACAATCATCGACGGCAGCGCTCCGGCCTTCACGGAGGAAAGCGGTATGCCTTGCTCTGCGGTGATTCACCAGGAAATCACGGTTGGAGAAAATTATGTCGAGGCGCATCTCCTGCGCTGCGTGGGAAGGATCAGCATCAGAATCCGCAACAACATCGGAGACAGCAAGATTGCAATCGGCTCGGTGGGACTTTCCAAAAACAATCCTTCGACAGGCTATCTTTTCGAGCCGCTCGACGGTTCCGTACCTCCGACTGTGACCAATCTCTCCTTCAAAGAACTCACCGGCATTACGACAATCGCGCCTTACGAGACCAAGGAAGTTTACGACAGCTACCTCTATGAGATCGATGCTTCCACCGCAGCGAACGGGATTACTTTCGATTTGCTCGGCGGGATTTATGACGCGGCGGTGAGGGATGAGGATATTTCCATTGCCTATAGGACGCAGTATAATTTCGGCAACAACCTGAGCACCTTGGGAGATGTGAGTGGGAACAAGTATCTGATACGCTCCGTCGAGTCGTCAACACGCTATGTCGGATATACAGGAGAAACTAGGGTCGGAACAGGCGAATTCACCGAAGATGCCGAATTGGAGTATTTCAAAGACACCCCGAACTATCTTTGGGAATTTGTCGGAAATTCAAGTTCTGCAAAGCTGAAGAATGTCAAGACTGGGAATTATCTTGATGAGGATCTGAACATGACAGCGGATGCAAGTAAAGCACAAGCCTTCACTATCACCAACAATGCCGGCAAGTTTCTTTTTGGATACCGCGGGTGGTTGGGGACGTATTACATAACATACGACGCGGGCAAACTGTCAGTACAACGTAACAACACGGGCACTACCGCCCAGTGGTATCTCAGGCTTCTCGATGAAAGCAGCATAAACGAGCCATATTTCGTAAATGCCCTGCGCGAAATTCCGCGCGAGGCTCGCCCAATCCACTATGTGGACAAATACGGAGCCCACAACAAACTGGAAAGAATCGACCGCAACGAACACATCACCGTGACGGTCAACATTTTCTACAACAGGGAGATGGGAGAGTTTAAGTTCGAAGTGGAAGGCTGGAGCGGAAAAGACAGCGAAACAACCTTTGATTAGGCTGAAAAACAGAGAAATAATATGACAAAAAAGATAATTCATACTTTTCTATCTCTTGCGGCGGCACTTCTCTGCCTCTGCTCCTGCGTCAAGGAAGATTTCGCCCCACAGGGCGGCGCGACCTTCGGCGAGGGACTCTTGCAGCTGAATTTCGGCCCGCAGGACAATGTATGCGTACAGACACGTGCGACTCTCGACACCAAATCTGAAAGCCGCATTTTCAACCTCTATGTCTTCGTCTTCGATGCTGCCGGCAACAAGGTTTCCGGCGAATATTTCGACGCCCACAATCTCAAGACACAGGAGTTTGTTTCCACAGCCACAGAGGATTGCTGGTGGGTCAACAACACAACAACAAACGATGGCAAAACCACCGGAGGCCTGGTGGTGAAGACTGCGGCGGGAGAAGGTATGACGGTCTATGTCCTCACAAACCTCGACTCCGATATGGTGAAGGTTTCCTCAAACCTCTTGAGTGCGACCATCCACAATGAGAACGACATCAAAAAATTCAACGCCTACCTCAACCAGAGAATCATCAGCCGCAACGGATATTTCCCGATGACCGGAAAACTCAGCGGAGTGAAGGTCATAAACAACGAAGGCAGCAACACCGTCCACACCGTCATAAAAGAAACGATGCTCCTCAAACGCATCGACGCCAAGGTACGTTTCATTTTCAAACAGGGCAGCCGTCCGGACGAGAACGGACAGGTCATCAAAAAATTTGAGGCGAGACAGTGGAAGGTAGTGAACGTTCCGAGGACCTCATATATGTTGAGCTACGACCAAAGAGGAACTGGGGCTCTGAGAGGACAGGATTTTGTCAATGTGAACCCGGACACACCGGAGGGCGAGTATTCGAAATATGCAAAAGACTATTTCGAGACGGATTTCGTGAATTTCGAGGATTTCCCGCAGACAGGACAGTCTGAGTTCTCGTTCTATATGCTTGAAAACTGCCAGGTTCCGAAAAAGGCTCCTTTGAAATATCAGGACCGCTCCCGCGACCTCAAGGAAAATGACGGAAAGAACAGGAAATGCGAGGTGAGCTATTCTCTTGACGGAGTGGAATATACCCGCACGATGAGGGAGTTTGAATATGCCAACGATTTCTCAACCTACGTGGTTGTGACGGGATATGTGGAGATGGCGCTTGAAAACGATGAGGCCGGCAATATTCTCGGAGGAGATGTTCAGTACATCATCCACCTTGGCGACTGGAACGCAATCATCAACAACGACACCGGCAACCAAGGCGACGGAAAGGACAGTTACAGCGCATTTGACAATTTCAACACCGAAAGAAACACATCCTACACCTACACTGTGACGGTGAACGGAGTGAACAGCATCCGCGTGGAGGTGGAAACAAGCAAGGGTGCAGTTTCGGATGTGATTGAAAACCAGCCGGGTGCAAGCGGACAAATTTCGATTGCAAAGGAAGAAATCGCCATCTGCGACTGCCACTATGTTTCGAAGACTATCAGTTTCCACCTCAACAATTTCTTCAAACACGGCAACATAACAAAGGAGAACTGCATTGTGGACGAACTCACCTGGGCGGTGAAAACCCCATTCGGAGAGGGAGAGCCGTCTTATGAAGGTGTGCATGAAATCACCACCGGTCTGGACTACCAATGGGTGCACTTCCGTCTGAACAAACAGGACGGCGATGGCAACTATTTCAAAGACAAGCGACGCAAGTACACTCCGCGTGAGTTTGAGAGTTCCAATACATTCCGCACAGCGGAACAGAATAAGGAGGATGACGGCACAGCCGGACTCGCAGGCTACCATAACGACGGAATTATGGATGTGAGGGAGCTCTGCAAATTCATCAAGGACGAGGTGAACAAATATCTCGTAAACCCTGCCACCAGCGCATTTGACCATAAAGACGCAACCGACCTCAGTCTCCCGAACATCTGCCTCACGGTTTTCGTGGACGAGTACTACTACAACTTGAATCCAGTCAATGGTCAGCGTTCGTCCGACCTGTGGAAGAGTTTTGTGAACAAGGACGACCGCAAACTGCACATTCTCTGTAACTCGGAAAAAAGCAAGGACGGAGAGTCCAGCAGCACAGGCTCGGTGGTAACCATACAGCAGCGTTCAATCCAGTGTGTCTACAACACTGACCTCAGCTACACCGCCCTTCAGACGGCCTGGGGTGTTGAGAATACCGATGAGTATGATGGAAGATGGGATAAGTATTGGAGTGTAACAAGCGCAACTGATGAAAAACGAGGTAACAACAAGGCTTTCAACGGACTTTTCAACTCTTGCAAGGAGTGGGAACTCAGCCCTAAAGGAGCAAACGACAACAGTTTCAGTGGTGGCAACTGGAGCAAATATATGAACTATGAAGTTCCTAATGACACGCCTCAACTCCTGGACGAATATGCCTATATGCGATATTCCTGCCTCACCCGCAACCGCGACAACAACGGCGACGGAAAAATCGACCGCAGCGAAGTCAGATGGTATCTCGCATCCATCAACCAATTGTTAGGTCTTTATGTGGGAGACGGCCTTCTGAACACAAATACAAAACTCTACAACAAAAGTCCTGAAGACAGAAAATCGTCTGACTCAAAAAAGTGGCAGCAGCACATTGTGTCATCAACTTGTTTCGCAGCTGACGATCCGAGAGAAAGCGGCCCTTATGCCAATAGTGGACAAGAAATAAAAAATAGTAATAACCCAACTATGCTATGGGCTGAGGAAGGCACCTCTACTGGACATTTCTATCACAACTACTCAGGAGACATTCAAGGTTCGGCCATCCGCTGTGTCCGAAACCTCGGATACATTGACGGCAATGAAGATGAAACCTATGCGATTGACAAGGAGCCTGACGACTACATCAAGGTTGAAAAACGCTCCGACGGGAGTTATGTCTTCACTTGCACCCACCTCAACGAGCAGGCGCTTCGCTACTACACATCGAAGGAATTGATTTTTGCAGACGAGACATCGCAGGAGAACAGGCTCTACAAAAAATTTGAGAGCTATCCTACGCAATCCACAAGAAGCGAGAATCCTCTTTTCAAGGATTATAATGCTGCAGTTGACAAAAGCGTAGCAGAGGGAAACGGCAATCCGTACTGCCCTGAAGGCTACCGCACCCCGAACCAGACCGAGGCCGCCATAATGCGTTACTATATGGACTCCGGTGAAAACTGTCAAACAATGACAAGAACATATTGGTCATTCGGTCCATTTGGAAACAATGTAAAAAACCAGACAAAATATGGTTTTGTCGTAAGCAGTGTCGTCACCGTAAATAACGAACAGGCCTTGAAGGTCCGCTGTGTCCGCGATCTCCGGGTGAACTGACAGGAATATCCTACTTTTATTATTCCACCCTCATGGTGCGGGCAGGGTCGATGCGGGAGATAAACATTGACGGGAGGAGAAGAAGGATCATTATGACGGCAAAGGAAAGCGCGTCCGCCACGAGAATCTGGAGCCAGTCTATGTGGATAGGGACAAAAGAGACAAAGTAGTTCTCGGGACTGAGTTTCAGAAGGCGGGTGTATTTCTGAATCAGGCACAGTCCGAGCGCGGCCACATTTCCCACAGCCATACCCTTGCCGACAAGCACCGCGGAACTCCGGAGGAATATCGCCGCAATCCCGCGATCTTTCATTCCGAGAGCCTTCAGCAGCCCGATTGTCGGCACATTCTCGAACAGAAGTATCAGCAGCCCCGAAATCATGTTGAATCCGGCAACTATTGTCATCAGAACCAGCACTACAAGCACATTGAAGTCGATGAGATTCAGCCAGTCGAACAGCTGAGGGTAACTCTGTACCACCGAACTCACGATTACAGTCGGCTCGTCCCCGGAAGAATGCGCGAACACCTCGGCGCCTATGTCAATCGCCGCCTGGCGTATGCTCTCCTCGCTGCGGCAGCCTTCCTTCAGCGACACCTCAAGGGCAGAAACATTGTTTCCCTTCCATCCGTTAATCCGGCGCATGGTCTGCAAATCCGTATAGACAATCAGCTTGTCCTCCGAAGACAGGATTCCGTCATAGACCGACTCCACCCTGAACTTTCTGGCTATGACCTTCTCCCCGACAAAATACGCCGCAATGTCCTCACCCACGCCGATTTTCAGCATGGATGCAAGCTGTGACGGCACCGAAACGGAGAGGGCCGACGAGTCGTTCTTCCTATAGTCCTCAACGCCCTTGAAGAGCACTCCATGAATCAGATCGCCCTCCTTGACTATTCCGGCACGGACAATTGT
>ERZ780207.2187-NODE-2187-length-14664-cov-2.947224_pt1 | contig 14664 bp, 15 predicted proteins | sample MGYA00510977_ERZ780207 | MGnify/ENA primary metagenome ERZ780207 (study PRJEB29588, sample SAMEA2151383) | human gut metagenome | biome: human gut; feature: human-associated habitat; material: faeces | place: Denmark | collected 2008/2010 ... | reverse complement strand
ATCTGATAATGAAAGGGAGGACTGTTTATGTTGGATACAGCGTTTAAAGAACAACTAAGACAGATTTTTGCCGGACTGGAAGCTGACTATGTATTCGACATTGCAGTACATCCTCAGCATGAGAGCCGCAATGAACTGATTGAGTTACTCGAAGATACAGCATCGTGTTCGGATAAAATATCGTGTACCGTCCGCGAAAGCGAAGGACTGGACTATGTGTACATCGGCTACCACGAGCGCGCGCTTACCGGTGTTATCACCGATTATCTGACGGAAAATTATCCCATTGCGTTCTCTGCCGGAGCGATCACGATCTATGATCTCCACGCGGACGCGGTAGGCTGAATAGCCGTCCGGCAGCAAAATATTTGTACCTTTTTCGCATATACGAAAACCGCCCGCGGTACCTGCCGCGGGCGGGGTGACATATTTCAGAGAATGAAGCTTTCCAGCTGTGCCTTCGGCACAAAGCCGACGGAGGTTTTGACGGCTTCGCCGTTTTTGAAGAGGATGAGCGTCGGGATGCTCGATACGCCGAAGCGCATGGCAAGATCCATTTCCTCATCCACATTGACCTTGCCGACCTTCACTTCGGCATGCTCGTCCGCAAACTCGTGCAGCACCGGCGCGAGCATTTTGCAGGGGCCGCACCAGCTTGCCCAGAAGTCCACGAGGACAGGTTTATCGGCGTGCAGAACCTCTTCTTCAAAGTTGGCTTTTGTAATGGTAATTTCCGACATGGTAAATCGATCCTTTCGATGAAGTATTAATAGTTTTCGGCGTGGATCTCAAAATAGCTCTGCGGATGGGCGCACGTTGGGCAGATCTCCGGCGCGCTCATGCCGACAACAATGTGTCCGCAGTTGCGGCATTCCCAAATGGTTACGCCTGATTTTTCAAATACTGCCATGGTTTCAACATTTTTAAGAAGTGCGCGGTATCTTTCTTCGTGGGCTTTTTCGATAGCGGCAACACCACGGAACTGTGCGGCAAGTTCGGTGAAGCCTTCTTCCTCGGCATCCTTTGCCATTCTTTCGTACATATCGGTCCACTCTGCGTTTTCGCCCTCGGCGGCGTGGAGCAGGTTCTCTGCAGTGTCGCCAAGCTCGCCTAAAGCCTTGAACCACAGCTTTGCGTGTTCCTTTTCATTCTCTGCGGTTTGAAGGAAAAGAGCGGCGATCTGTTCGTAGCCTGCCTTCTTTGCCACGCTTGCAAAGTATGTATACTTGTTCCTCGCCTGAGATTCACCGGCAAATGCCTCCCAAAGATTCTTTTCGGTCTTTGTACCGGCATAGGGATTTTTGGAGGTTTCTTCGATTTTTACAAACTTTTCCTTGGGTTGCTTGCAGACCGGGCACTGCTCGGGTGCTTGGTCGCCCTCGTGAATATAACCGCAAACTGAACATTTCCATTTGAGCATAGTATTTACCTCTTTCTTTTCTTCAAATTTTATTGTTTTTAGTAATGAGTCAACCGCATCTGCGGGAATTTCGGGATATGTTTTAATTAGTTCTAAAAACTCTTTGGTATTAGCGCTTTGAGGAAGCATAAAGCCCGCCTCACGGCATAAGTCCTCTGCTATCAGTCTTGAGGATTTTGCAACTGCCTTTAAAAGTGGGCCTGGTAATTGTGCGGCGATGTTTTCGGCTTCTGCTTTACTTTGAACAAGAGCACGCAGTGCCTCAACCACCTTGTCTTCTTTTGGTTGCTGAGGGGGAAGCTCTCTCGGCATCATAGAGATTGCACCCGATGGGCAGGCATCTGCACACGCACCGCAACCGATACATTTTTTAGCGTCAATAATGCTGTTCTCCGTGTCGGTAGCACCTGACGGACATACATAAAGGCAAAGGCAATCCTTGGTGCAAAGTCTTAGGTTTCTTACTGCATATTTTTCGCTCATTATTTTGCACCTCCATCTATCTTTTCAAATTTCCAACTCGGCACCTTGCATACAGGGCACATCTGGGGCGGTTCATCTCCCAGAAACACAAAGCCGCAAATTGTGCAGACATACACGCCTGTGTTTTGGAGCATTTTTTCTCCCTCTGCCTGATACCGAGTGAGAAGTGACTGCAACATTCGTGTTACCTTTTCTGCCCATACCTGACAACGAAGTGCACCACGGTCAGGCTGTTCCCCGGCAACGGCGTTTCCGTAAGGGAAACCAATAGATAGGTCTTTGTCAAGCAGTCGAAGCAATTTTTCGGTGCTTGCTTCACTTACAGGCTCTGCTTTGGAACGGAAGAAATCTGCAAGCCTTTTAAAGTTTTCGCTTTCCTTTGGCATATACTGCTTTTCACAGCCTCTTGCAAGATTAGAGCAGATAATGCTCATTTCCATTGGGGATAATTCTTTTTCGGTATGCGGCTTTTGAAGATTGATTTCAGTTTTTTGGGAAACATCTTCTTTTAACTTGAACGCATCTTTCCCTGCACCGCAAAGGGGACATTTGAAATCCTCGGGCAATTCACCGTCGGTTTTATGTACATATCCGCATACACTACAAACATATTCTTTCATTTCACGACCTCCTTTTACTTTATAATATCACATCATGGGTTTTAGTTCCGTGATGTTATCACACTTCTTAATGATTGCCGCAATGTCCTTTTCCGCAGCCGTGGCTACCGCAAGCATTTACTTCATTCCCGTGTTCGTGATGATTGCAACGAACATCGGGGTCGTAGTCAAGGTTATTTGCAAGAAATGCTTCCACTGCCGCATCTGCATTGCCCGATACACCGCCATACAGCTTGATTCCCAAAGACGCAAGTGCCATCTGCGCACCGCCTCCAATACCGCCGCAGATAATAATATCGACATTCAGTGCATGGAGAACATCGGCAAGTGCACCGTGTCCTTGACCGTTTGTGTCAATAATGCGGCTTTCTTTAACTTCACCCTCTTCAACATCATAAACCTTAAACTGTTCGGTATGACCGAAATGTTGGAAGATTTCACCGTTTTCGTAAGTTACAGCAATTCTCATAACATTTTCTCCTTTTTCAATATTGTATTCCTTTATTTGTTGCCGTTTGGCACAATCTCTTTTATAGCAAAATTCTGAGTTTCCGTTGCAGAGATAATACTCGCCGCCTTCTATTTTAAGGGAACGTCCGAGAACCAAAGCATCGGCTAATTTTCTTCTTGCAGTTTCGTAAATTTTTTGTGCGGTTGTTCTTCCTACCCCGAGCTGTGTTCCGCATTCTTCTTGGCTAAGCCCTTCTTTGTCAATCAGGCGTATTGTCTCATATTCGTCCACTGTCAAAATGATAGGTTCTGACACCTGTTTTTCCATGGTTGAAAATTCAAGATTTTCGGGAAACCGGCATACCCTGCGGCATTTTGTAGGTCTTGACAATATCATTACCTCCTTTACAAATGCAGTGATATTATAACAAGGTTTCGGGCATATGTCAATAATGATTGGCAAAGTTATTGACATATGCCCTAAATTATAGTATACTGATTCCATCACCTTTGGAGGTGCAAATTGTGGATATTTCAACTTATTTTCCGATCTGGAACAAATTAAATATAAATGAACAGCATACTTTGTCTGCAAGTGTCAGAGAACTGCACCACAATAGAGGCGACCTTATCCATACAGGCGGTGACTGTATGGGACTTATTCTTGTCACTTCGGGACAGCTTCGTGCTTACACGGTTTCCGAAGACGGCAGAGAGATTACCCTATACCGCCTATTTGAGCGGGATATTTGTCTTTTCTCGGCGTCCTGTATGATGAACAGTATTCAGTTTGACATTGCTCTTTGTGCCGAAAAGGATACCGATGCAGTTATTATTCCCTCGGATATTTACCGCAGTATTATGGAAAAATCCGCACCTCTTGCTAATTACACCAACGAAGTTATGGCAAGTCGCTTTTCGGATGTGATGTGGCTTATTGATCAAATTATGTGGAAGAGTTTTGACCGTCGCCTTGCGGACTTTCTGCTGAACGAAGCCAACATTGAAGACTCAAATACTTTAAAGATCACTCATGAGGAAATCGGAAATCATTTAGGAAATCCTCGGGAGGTTGTGACGCGTATGCTCAAGTATTTCGTCGGCGAGGGTGCGGTCAAATTGTCCCGAGGTACAGTTGAGATTATTGATGAAGGCATACTTGCAAAAATAGCGGGGAGATAGGTTATGGAGCTTGTTTTGCTTACCGCACTCGGTGTGGGCGGTGCGACTGTTTTCGGTGCACTGATCGGTTTTATTTTCAAAAAGATATCCCATAGATTCTCGGATATTGTATTATCCTTTGCTGCAGGCGTGATGCTTGCGGCGGCTGTGCTTGGCCTGATTATTCCGTCTCTTGAATACGGCGGGAAATTCGGGATTCTTATTACGGTTGCAGGTATTTTTGCCGGTGCGGTTTGCCTCAATATCATCGACAAATTGGTGCCGCATTTACATAAATTCGTGGGAGACGAAGCAGAATCTCATAACAATGCAAACTTGAGCCGTGTACTTCTGTTCGTCTTGGCGATTGCCATACATAATCTGCCGGAAGGCATCGCCGCCGGGGTAGGCTTTGGCTCGGGCGATACGACGCAGGCACTGATCATTGCAGGGGGTATTGCTCTGCAGAATATTCCCGAAGGCATGGTGATCATAGCACCTATGCTTGCGGCAGGCATCCGCTCCGGGAAGACCTTCATTCTTGCCATGATCACGGGACTCGTTGAGGTTGTGGGCACGCTGATCGGATATTTTGCCGTCAGTATATCCACAGCGATTTTGCCCTTCGCGCTTGCATTTGCGGGAGGAACGATGCTCTACGTCATCAGCGACGAAATGATACCCGAAACCCACGCACACGGCTCGCAACGAGGTGCTACATATTCATTGCTTATAGGTTTTTGTGTTATGCTTGCGGCGGATACTTTTTTATAAAAACGATCAAGAAACATAAAAATTTATAAAACTACTTTATATTTCCCGAGCTTTGTGGTAATATTATCTTAAATTCGGATGTAAACATTAAGGCGGTGAAAATGTTGAATATTTTGCATATGAAACATGTTCTCGAGGTGGCAAAAGCAGGCTCTTTAAGCAAGGCTTCAGAGTCGCTTTTAATTGCGGCGCCTAACATAAGCCGTTCTATCAAAGAGTTGGAAGCTTATCTCGGTATTACAATTTTCGAGCGCACACCTAACGGTATGAAGCCTACTCCCGAAGGCGAGGAGTTTATAAGCTTTGCAAAATCAATACTCGGTCAGATTGACGAAGTAGAAAAGTTTTATAAATCGGGAGCACCCAAAAAGCAAAAGTTTTCAATTTCGGTTCCCCGTGCGAGCTATATATCCGAAGCGTTTGCGGAATTTTCAAAATCACTGTCAAAGGAAGCCGCCGAACTGTTTTACAAAGAAACAAATTCACAACGCACAATTAGAAATATTTTAGACCACGATTATAAGCTCGGCATTATTCGCTATGCCGAGAATTACGATAAGCATTTTAAGATTATGCTTGAAGAAAAGGGCTTTCAGTATGAGGTTATTACCGAATTTACCTACAGGCTTATCATAAGCGAAAACAGCCCGCTCGCAAAAAAGCAAAGTATAACCTTCGATGACCTTACCGATTATATTGAAATAGCGCACGCCGACCCGTATGTTCCGTCTATGCCGCTTTCAAAGGTTGTAAAAGAAGAATTGCCCGAAAATATCGGACGCAGAATATTTGTTTTTGAAAGGGCAAGTCAGTTTGATTTGCTTTCAACAAACCCCGAAACTTTTATGTGGGTATCACCGGCGCCTAAAAAATTACTTGAACGCTATAATTTAGTACAAAGGGAATGTGCCGACAACAAAAAGGTATATAAAGATGTTCTGATTTACAAAAACGGATATAAGCTGTCAAAGCTTGACCGTCAGTTTATAACCGCGCTTTGTGATTCAAAAAGGAAATATATGTAATTGACAGGCAATAAATAAGGTGCCGTTTCTTATTAAACCTATAGGTATTATCAATATTGATAACACCTATTATCAATATTAAGAATTTTCTTTTTTCGTATAGATTGTTAAAATATTAACAAAGTGAACAAGGGCGAGGCGCACTTCGTTTCGGCAAACCTTGGAAACCTTAATAATCAATTATGTAATTTTAATTAGGAGGACATAAAATGGACACCAAAGAGTATTTAATTGTAGACAGTGTGGAAAAGCTTGAAGAAGCTATTGACCGCACAAGACAGGCGCAAAAAAAGTTTGCAACCTTCACTCAAGAGCAGGTGGATAAAATTTTCCTTGCTGCCGCTTCTGCCGCAAATAAGGCAAGAATTCCTTTGGCAAAGCTTGCTGTTGAAGAGACCGGAATGGGCATAGTAGAAGACAAGGTTATAAAAAACCATTATGCTTCGGAATATATATATAACGCATATAAAAACACCAAAACCTGCGGCGTTATCGAAGAGGATAGCGCTTACGGTATAAAGAAAATAGCCGAGCCCATAGGCGTAATAGCCGCGGTTATTCCTACAACCAATCCTACTTCAACCGCAATCTTCAAATGCTTGCTTGCGCTTAAAACAAGAAATGCCATCATAATCTCTCCGCATCCGAGGGCAAAGAACAGCACCATTGCCGCCGCAAAGCTTGTGCTTGAAGCCGCTATTGCCGCAGGTGCCCCCGAGGGCATTATCGATTGGATAGATGTTCCGAGCCTTGAAATGACAAACACGGTAATGAAAGAAGCTGACATTATTCTTGCAACCGGCGGCCCCGGTATGGTTAAAGCCGCTTATTCAAGCGGTAAGCCGGCACTCGGCGTAGGCGCCGGAAACACGCCTGCAATCATTGACGACACAGCAGATATTTTGCTTGCGGTAAACTCAATCGTTCATTCAAAAACCTTTGACAACGGTATGATTTGCGCTTCGGAGCAGTCGGTTATAGTTCTTGCAAGCATATATGATGAGGTAAAGAAAGAATTTGCGTCAAGGGGCTGTTATTTCTTAAAGGGCGAAGAAATCGAGAAGGTTCGCAAGACCATAATTATAAACGGCGCGCTTAATGCTAAAATAGTAGGTCAGCCTGCGGCAAAAATAGCCGCACTTGCCGGAGTTACCGTTCCGGAAGGCACAAAAATTCTTATAGGCGAGGTTGAAAGCGTAGAGCTTTCTGAAGAATTTGCTCACGAAAAGCTTTCTCCCGTACTTGCTATGTATAAGGCAAACGATTTCGAAGACGCACTCTGCAAGGCAGAACACCTTGTGGCAGACGGCGGTTACGGTCATACATCATCGGTTTATCTTAATGCGACTACCGAAAAAGATAAGCTGAATGAGTTTGCCGCCCGCATGAAAACCTGCCGTGTTCTTGTAAACACACCCTCTTCTCACGGCGGTATCGGCGACCTTTATAACTTTAAACTTGCACCGTCTCTTACGCTGGGCTGCGGCTCTTGGGGCGGAAACAGCGTTTCCGAAAATGTGGGCGTTAAGCACCTGATCAATATAAAAACAGTTGCAGAAAGAAGAGAAAATATGTTGTGGTTCCGTGCACCCGAAAAGGTTTATATTAAAAAAGGCTGTCTGCCCGTAGCTTTAGATGAGCTTAAAAATGTAATGGGCAAAAGCAGAGCCTTCATTGTTACCGACACCTTCCTTTATCAAAACGGCTATACAAAGCCCATAACCGATAAATTAGATGAAATGGGCATTGCGCACACCACATTTTTTGATGTTCAGCCCGATCCGACGCTCAAAAACGCAAAGGACGGCGCAAAACAGATGGAGGCCTTCAAGCCCGACTGCATCATCGCTTTGGGCGGCGGCAGTGCTATGGACGCGGCAAAAATTATGTGGGTGCTTTATGAACACCCCGAGGTAGATTTTATGGATATGGCAATGCGCTTTATCGATATACGCAAGCGCGTTTACACCTTCCCCAAAATGGGCGAAAAGGCATACTTTATTGCAATCCCAACCTCTGCCGGTACAGGCAGTGAGGTAACGCCCTTTGCGGTTATCACCGACGAAAAGACAGGTATTAAATATCCTCTTGCCGATTATGAACTGTTGCCTGATATGGCTGTTATAGACACCGATTTCCATATGAGCGCTCCAAAGGGACTTACTGCGGCTTCGGGAATAGACGCCGTTACACACGCTCTTGAAGCCTATGCTTCAATGCTTGCCACCGACTATACCGACGGTCTTGCATTAAAGTCGCTTAAAACAATATTCGAATATCTGCCTCGCGCTTACGAAAACGGTCAAACCGATATCGAAGCTCGTGAAAAAATGGCTAATGCGGCAACAATGGCGGGTATGGCCTTTGCAAACGCATTCCTCGGTGTTTGTCATTCTATGGCTCACAAGCTCGGCGCCTTCCACCACCTGCCTCACGGCGTTGCAAATGCTTTGATGATTGAAGAAGTTCTGCGCTTTAACGCAAGCGAGGCACCGAGCAAAATGGGCACATTCTCACAGTATGATCATCCGCATACATTGGCTCGCTATGCCGAGGTTGCCGATTATTTGGGTCTCGGCGGCAAGACAAACGAAGAAAAACTCGAAAATCTTATAAAGGCAATTAACGACCTAAAGGCTAAAGTCGGCATTAAAGAAACCATTAAAGATTATAATATCGACGAAAAAGATTTTCTTGAAAGATTAGACGATATGACCGAGCAGGCATTTGACGACCAGTGCACAGGCGCTAACCCGCGTTACCCGCTTATGAGTGAAATCAAGCAGATGTATTTGAACGCTTACTACGGCAAGCATTTTACCGAAACGCGAAAGCCTACAGCAGCCGATATAGCAGGCACTGTTAAGACAAACGGCCGCAAGGGTAAGAAAGCTTAAGGAGGAAACAGTAATGAAACTTGACAGAGTTATTGCAGTAAGAAACAGCAAAACAATATACCGTGACGGTGAAAAGTGTATTAAGGTTTTCAATTCCGATTATTCAAAGGCCGATGTTTTGAATGAGGCGTTGAATCAGGCAAGAATCGAGGAAACAGGTCTTAATATTCCGAAAATTTTAGAGGTTACCATGATTGACGGCAAATGGGCTATTGTTTCGGAATTTATTAAGGGTAAAACCCTTAACCAGCTTATGCAGGAAAACCCCGATAAAAAGGATGAATATCTTGAAATGTTTGTTGACCTGCAAATCAAGATGCACTCAAAAACCTGCCCGTTGCTTAACAAGCTTAAGGATAAAATGAACAATAAAATAAGCATATCCGAGCTTGATGCCACAACCCGTTATGATTTGCATACACGGCTTGAGGGTATGCCCAAGCACAACAAGGTTTGTCACGGCGACTTCAACCCCAGCAACATTATTGTCGCACAAGACGGTACGCCTTATATAATCGACTGGTCTCATGCAACTCAGGGCAATGCTTCGGCAGATGTAGCCCGCACATATCTTTTGTTCTGGCTCGGCGGCGATATTGACGGCGCAAAAAAATACCTTGATCTGTTCTGCAAAAAGAGCAATACCGCAAAGCAGTATGTTCAAAAATGGATGCCTATCGTTGCCGCTTCACAGTCGGTTAAGGGCAACGAAAAAGAGCGCGAATTCCTTCTCTCTTGGGTAGATGTAGTAGATTACGAATAAGAATAAAGGAGAAAAACAAATGAAAGTTACAGTATGTATCGGCAGTTCCTGTCATATTAAGGGTTCACGCCAGGTTGTAGAGCAGCTTCAGTATCTTATTTCTAAAAATAATCTTGGCGATAAGGTAGAGCTCGGCGGCACATTTTGTATGGGCAAATGTCAGCAGGGTGTTTGCGTTACGGTTGATGATGACTTCTATTCGGTTACACCCGACACGGTTGACGAGTTTTTTGAAAACAGTATTAAAGCAAGGGTATAAAATATGATTATTCAGGTTTGTGTCGGCAGCTCCTGCCACATAAAAGGATCACCTGAAATTGTGGAGCTTTTGAAAAGCAATGTAGAAAAGTATCATCTTGAAAACGAGGTTACGCTTGCCGGCAGTTTTTGCATAGGCAGGTGTAATCGCGTGGGTGTTACCGTTCAGGTTGACGATGATATTTACACCGGCATAACAAAAGACAATTTCAGCGAGTTCTTTAAAGAAAATGTGTTAAATAAAATCGAAAGGGAGTAAGGTTAAATGCCTAACTGTTTAACACTTAAAAAATCAAACTGTAAAAACTGCTACAAGTGCATACGCCACTGCCCTGTTAAAGCCATTCGTTTTTCGGGTAATCAGGCGCACATTATCGGCAATGAGTGTATCTTATGCGGTCAGTGCTTTGTGGTCTGTCCGCAAAATGCAAAAGAAATAGTGGACGAAACCGAAAAGGTAAAGGTTTTACTGCAATCGGGAAGCCCCGTAATTGCAAGCGTCGCTCCGTCGTTTGCCGCAAATTATGAGAGCATGGGAATAAATGCCGTGCGTAAGGCGTTAAAAAAGCTCGGTTTTTATGACGCCGAAGAAACTGCTGTCGGAGCTACAATAGTTAAAACAGAGTATGAAAGAATGCTTAAAGATGAAGATCGGGACGTTATCATCACCTCCTGCTGTCATTCGGTAAATCTGCTTATTCAAAAGCACTATCCCGCGGCACTCGAATATCTTGCAGATGTAGTATCGCCCATGCAGGCACACTGCAAGGATATTAAAGCCCGTTTTCCAAATGCAAAAACCGTGTTTATAGGTCCGTGTGTGGCAAAAAAAGACGAAGCCGAGCATTATGACGGCATTGTAGATGCAGTGCTTACCTTTGAAGAGCTTACCGAGTGGCTGAAAGCCGAAAATATAGAATTTGAGCCCGATATGGACAGTGACGCTTGCTCACGCGCGCGTTTCTTTCCTACGGCAGGCGGAATTCTTAAAACAATGTCGCTTGATACGCCGGGCTATTCATATCTGGCAATTGACGGCGTGGACAACTGTGTAGCGGCATTAAAGGATGTTATTAACGGCAGAATACATAAGTGCTTTATAGAAATGTCGGCTTGCGTAGGTAGCTGCGTCGGCGGTCCTGTTATGGAAAAATACCACCGTTGTTCTGCGGTAAAAGATTATATTGCCATTGCAAATTATGCAGGCGACAAGGATTTTGAAGTATCGCAGCCAAAAGCGGCAGAGCTTAAAAAGAGCTTTGAAATGATCGAACAACGCTCACAGATGCCTTCCGACATCGAAATAAGCAATGTGCTTCGACAAATGGGCAAGTTTAAGCCTTCACAGGAACTGAATTGCGGTTCGTGCGGCTACAATACCTGCCGCGAAAAAGCGATTGCCGTGTGTCAGGGCAAGGCGGAAATTTCAATGTGTTTGCCGTTTTTGAAGGACAAGGCGGAAAGCTTTTCTGATACTATTGTTAATAACTCGCCTAACGGGCTTATAGTGCTTAATGAAAATCTTGAAGTACAGCAAATAAATAATACGGCGCGCAAAATTATGAACATTCGCTCTGCAAGTGATGTTTTGGGCGATCAGGTTATACGCATTCTTGACCCAACTGTGTTTATGAATGTTTTAAAAAGCGGCCGTGATGTTCATAATGAGCAGGTGTATCTTGCCGAATATAAGCGCTTTGTAGAACAAACCGTTGTTTATGATAAAGACTCAAGGTTGCTGGTGGGTATCATGCGCGATATTACAGATGAGCAAAATGAGCGTGATAAAAAGGAAAACATAAGCCGCCAGACAATAGAGGTTGCCGACAAGGTTGTTGATAAGCAGATGCGAATTGTGCAGGAAATTGCGTCGCTTCTCGGTGAGACAGCCGCTGAGACAAAGATTGCTCTTGCAAAGCTGAAGGAGTCAATTACAGATGAATGACTTATGTGCCGATATAGGTTATAAAAGTATAAATCATTACGGTGAACAGCTTTGCGGCGACCATGTCGATATTGTGGAGCCCGATGACGAATCAACCGTTATTGTTTTATCCGACGGGCTCGGAAGCGGGGTTAAGGCGAGCATTTTGTCAACCCTCACTTCAAAAATTATATCAACAATGCTGGCCGAGGGGCTTTCATTGGAAGAATGCGTTAAAACCATTGCTGCAACATTGCCTGTTTGTTCGGTGCGCGGCGTGGCATATTCAACCTTTACAATTATACATTTAAAAAACAATCAGACGGCAGAACTTATTCAGTACGACAATCCGTACACAATAATCATTCGTGACGATAAAAATTGGGAATATCCCAAAACAGAAATGAATATAGGCGGCAAAAAGATTTATAAATCGGTCATAAATTTGCAGGAAAACGATATTTTTATTGCAATGAGCGATGGGTGTCCGCACGCCGGAATAGGAACAGCCTATAATTTCGGTTGGAAACGCGAGGATATCGCCGATTTTATGGAAACCTTGGCGCCTGTGGGCTATACTGCAAAAACTCTATCTACAATGTTGGTCAACGAATGTGACAAGCTTTACGGTCATCAGCCGGGTGACGATGCTACCGCATGTGTAGTGCGTATTCGCAAGCGTGAGCCTATGAATATGCTTTTCGGTCCGCCTTCTAACCGTGACGACGCCGACCGTATGATGTCACTTTTCTTCTCAAAAGAAGGAAAGCATATAATTTGCGGAGGCACTACATCTTCAATAGCGGCAAAATTTTTGCACAAGCCGCTTAAAACAAGCCTTAATTTTGAAAGCGGCGATGTGCCGCCCATTGCCGAAATTGAGGGTGTTGACCTTGTCACAGAGGGTGTTATCACCGTTAACAAGGTTTTGGAATACGCCAAGGATTATCTGGGCGAGAACAAGTATTATGAAGATTGGAGCTTTAAAAAAGACGGAGCGTCACTTATCTGCCGACTGCTTTTTGAAGAGGCTACCGATATAAACTTTTATGTTGGCAGGGCGGTAAACCCGGCGCATCAAAACCCCGATTTGCCGATAAATTTCAACATTAAAATGAATCTGGTTGAAGAACTTTCAAAATGTCTTCAAAAGATGGGTAAGAAGATAAAAGTAAGTTATTTTTAAGGAGAATGTGTTATGGGAATAAGAAAATTTGATACTAAAGTGCAGCACTTAAAATATAAGGTTTTGCGCGAGGTTGCCCGCAACGCTTGGAACGACACCCTCCTTAATAATGTCACCGAAATACCAAAAACCATTGTACCGGGTAAAACCCCCACAATGCGTTGCTGTGTTTACAAAGAAAGGGCAATACTCAACGAGCGCGTAAGAATGGCCATGGGCGGAGACAAAGAAAACCCCAATGTTATTGAGGTTATTGACATAGCCTGTGACGAATGCCCTGCGGCGGGATACGAGGTTACCGATTCCTGTCGCGGCTGTTTGGCTCACCGTTGCGAGGATGTTTGCAAAAGGGGCGCAATATCCTTTGACCATAACCATGTGGCTCATATAGACAAGTCAAAATGCGTCGAGTGCGGACAGTGTGCAAAGGTTTGCCCTTATTCGGCAATCGTAAACCGTAAACGCCCCTGCCAGATTGCGTGTAAGGTAAAGGCGATTTCAATAAATAACGATAATGCCGCCGCAATCGACAACAGCAAGTGTATTCAGTGCGGGGCGTGCGTTTATCAATGCCCGTTCGGCGCCATTACAGATAAGTCCTATATACTGAATGTAATTGATTTTATTAAAAAGAGCAACAATAATTCGGCGTATAAGGTTTATGCCGCAGTCGCGCCGTCAATTTCAAGTCAGTTTACCTATGCCAAACTCGGTCAGGTTATAAGCGGACTTAAAAAGCTCGGATTCTTTACTGTTATTGAAGCGGCTCTCGGGGCGGATATGGTGGCTCAGGCAGAATCAAAGGAGCTTGCCGAAAAAGGATTTTTAACAAGCTCATGCTGTCCTGCTTTTGTTCAGTACATTAAATCTGCTTTTCCCGATATGCTGCCCTTTGTATCTCACAACCTTTCGCCTATGGCAACATTGGCAAAGTATATAAAGGAAACGGATAAAAACTCCAAGGTTATATTTATAGGCCCTTGCACCGCAAAAAAAGCCGAAGTTCAGCTTGAAAGTGTAAAGCCCTACATTGACGCTGTTATGACCTTTGAGGAATTGCAGGCGTTATTTGACAGTAAAGATATTGATATAACAACTCTTGAAGAGGATGTGTTGGATAACGCATCGTATTTCGGCAGAATTTTCGCACGCTCGGGCGGACTCAGCTGTGCCGTTGAACAAGGTCTTAAAGAACAGAATATTGAGTTTGATTTAAAAGCCGTTTCGTGCGACGGTATAGAGGAGTGCCGTATGGCATTGCTCAAAAAAAGCAAAAATGTTCTTGATGCAAACTTTATAGAAGGTATGGCGTGTGTAGGCGGTTGCATAGGCGGCGCAGGTTGCCTTACTCACGGCGAAAAGAATAAAGCCGAGGTCGATAAATACGGCAGAGAGGCTTACGAAAAAACTATTTCGGATGCCGTATCGTTCTTAAAATAAGCGGTAAAAAATTTACATTGTTAGATTTACAACTTCAATAATGCTAAAAAGCAGATACAAAAAGGTATCTGCTTTTTTATATGTAAAATATTGTGTTGTAACTTTATTTTTAGTATAATTTGTGATATAACTAAAAAATACGGACAAACCTCAAATATTTTCGCAAGTTAATTAACAGTCGTTGCAAAGTATGAAAAAGGCAGGGCTTTATGAAAAAATAGACGCCGATAACTTTAAAGACCATATCGACGATGCGTTATACT
>ERZ780207.2185-NODE-2185-length-14673-cov-6.305309_pt1 | contig 14673 bp, 16 predicted proteins | sample MGYA00510977_ERZ780207 | MGnify/ENA primary metagenome ERZ780207 (study PRJEB29588, sample SAMEA2151383) | human gut metagenome | biome: human gut; feature: human-associated habitat; material: faeces | place: Denmark | collected 2008/2010 ... | reverse complement strand
ATCAGAAGTCCTCCATTTCATTAAAAATGGCTTACGCTGATGAAGGGTGATAAGGTTGTCGAGCTGGCGAAAAACGCTGACAATTCGGTCTTGCTCTGTTCTTGAAGGATAAGCTATCGTCACCTCTTGAATATCAGTGTTATGGATATGAACGACAGACTTTCCTTGTGCCTTTTTAGCAAGTTCCTTTTGCGGTTCTCCATTGGAGATAGTAAGAGCTAAAAACAATGGGCTTATAAAATCAAATGGTCTGAGGATATTAAGGTCGCCACCCAGCATAACCCCTGATTTTTCAACGGCTGACGCTCGTGCAATGTCCTCTGCGGTTTCCCCTGATGCCGGGACTATGACTTCGTTTCCTTGACTGTAAACCGCACCATTTCGGGGAACTGCAAAAGTGTCCACTTCACTGATTGCAAACTGGTACTTGGTGTAAAGTCTGCCATACAGAATAATTGGGGTTCCGGCATCAGTCAAATCGCCTTTTGAGTAGCCATTTCCCTTCGAGTAGTCAGCTATATCAATAGCCTTACGCTGTTCCCAAGCATCTGTGAAACCGGCAAATCTGATAGCCGGTTTATTCATTCCGTCAGCCATTTTATTCACCTCCGAGCAGTTTCTTCAGTTCGAGAAGTCCCTGCATATCGAAGTCGCTGCCGGTTAACTGGTCAATCATTGCGGTCAAAGAAGCCTCGGTATCGGCAATTTCTTTCTCAACATCTTCAAATGTGGTCTGGTACTTTTTCGCCAATGCTTCCAATTTAGCTGTCAGTGTGTCGACGATCCGCAGAGGAAGGGCTGAAATCTCGGTTACCATTGGTTCAATCCATTTCTTAGAGAGTAACGCTAATGCATCCTCTTCACTCAAAGATTCAATTGTTTTCTTGGTTGTGATCTGAAGACTTGCAGTCTTATCTTTGATATCCTTTTTCAAAGACTTTTCTTCGTTTACCAAGGCATCAACCTTTTTGAGTATAGCGAGAACTTCCGGTTCTTCGTCTTTGGCTTTGAGTGCTTTCTTAACGGCTGCTGGAACAAATGCAGTGCTGTCGTCATTGACAAAGTCTTTGGATTTTTCGTCTTCGGGCAGTTCCTCGAGAAGGGAGTCAAAATCGGAAGTAATGGCAGCCAAACGCTCCTCAGCCGACTTTAGCGCGTTAACATCATCGGACAGAAGCTCTTTCTGCACCAGTTCAAACGGCAGAACACGGCCGATCCAACCTTCCTGTACCTCGGTTTCTTTGTTGTCCTTTTTCTTGATCACCATATTGGGATCAACAACCGTAATGGATTTGGCACCTTCGGTTTGGACAATTTCAAGGTCTACGGCGATTTTTGCCCAGTTCTGATCAAGAATCTGATATGCCTCATAAGGATCAACCAATGGAACATCTGAAAGCCGCTTGAAAAGTTCCGTAGCAATCGTGTTTTCCTCTTTGGAAACCGGTATGTGTTCCATATCCGCAATCAGCTCTTGGCGCAGATAGTCCGCGAAATCGCCAAACTCGGTCTTAAATTTGCTTTCAAATGCTTCTGTATCGGCATGAGAAAGAATAAATGCTTTGATATCATCAGGAGCAAACAGCAAATATCCTGCGTTCTTTTTGGAAAACAAGGAGTCTTTCATCGTCGGGAAAGCTGTCCAGTACTCTGCGAGATCTTCAACCTCACTGAGTGGAACACCTCCATACATGGAAGCATAGATATCCCAACTTTCCGCTTTTTCAGACGAGTCCACATAGCGCGGAATATTCAGATTGTAATCATTTTTCCGGACTTCATCGCGGGAAACAACGCGGGAATATTTAGCGATAGTTTTGCGCCCGGTTACGGTATCAACGATACGCTTGATATCGGAAGCACGGAGCTTATTGTTCTTTCCAACCTTCTCAAATCCCTTGGAAGCATCAATAATCAGGATATCTGTATTCTCCCGCTTTTGCTTCAGCACCATAATAATTGTGGGAATACCGGTGCCAAAGAAAATGTTGGCGGGCAAGCCGATGATCGCATCAATTTTGTTGTTTTCAATCAGGTGCTTGCGTATTTCGCCTTCTTCACCGCCACGGAACAAAACGCCGTGTGGAAGAACAATTGTCATAATGCCATCCGGCTTGATATGATAAAGATCGTGGAGAAGGAAAGCATAGTCGGCTTTTCCTTTCGGAGCGAGTCCGTACTCCTTGTAACGAGGTTCATTTTCTTTGTCCTGCGGGTTCCAGTTCTGCGAATAAGGCGGGTTGGAAACGACCGCGTCCACATAAAGCGGATCATAGGTGCCGACCGGATCGCTCTCGTCAAAGTACGGCCAGTCATCTTCCAATGTATCGCCGTTTCTTGTTACGATATTTGAGGGAAGGATACCACGCATTACAAGGTTCATTCGCGTAAGGTTGTATGTATTCTCCTTCAATTCCTGTGCGTAATACTTGATTTGGTCACCGTTGCCCATGTGTTTTGCAACGCTCTTGCCGATATTGATCAGCAAGGAACCGGAGCCGCTGGTCGGATCATATATCTTAATTTCTGTACGGTCTTTCAGATGATCGGCAACGATTTCGGACATAAGTAGCGATACTTCGTGCGGGGTATAGAATTCTCCTGCCTTCTTTCCTGCGTTTGCGGCAAAGTTGGAGATCAGATACTCATAGATGAAGCCAAGAACATCGTAGTCCTGCTTTCCGTCCATGGGGATGTCTTTGATGAGGTGTATCAAATCGCTGATTGCCTTTGTCTGACTTCCGGCACCGTCTCCAAGTTTGGAAAGACCGGTTTGCAGTGTGTCAAAAATCTTTTCAAAAACCTTTTTGTGCGTTGGGTTGATCAAACGGCTGAAAGCAGAAAGAGCATCACGGACATTGCCAACATTGAAATCCGAACCCTTGGCAAGCCAGGTGGAGAACAAATTCTCATAAGCTATGAAGTAACCGATTTTATTCTGTACATCCGTAACTATTTCTGTTTGATCTTCTGTTACTGCCGGGAGATCAGCATCGGTAAAGCCAAGCTCTTTCAGATATTTGACCTCTTTATCGGAAAGAAATTTATAGAAAATGAAACCGAGAATATAATCCTTATATTCGTTTGCCTCGATTTTGGAACGCATTTTATTTGCGGATTCCCATATTTTTGCCGCCAATTGTTGTTTGTTCATGCGTGGCTACCTTCCTTTTTGATTATTTTTTGTTTTTCGGCAAGTTTGAATCAATCAGTGCCTTTTGCAAATTATCAATTGGTATATTGTTCTCATCGCAGAAAGTCTTGATCTTTCTCATAGCCGCCATTTTCGGAGTCGTCTTTCCTGTTTCCCACCGATTCACGGTCGCAAGGGTTACAGAAAGCCTTTCCGCAAAGTCTCTTTGAGATAGAAGTGCTTTTTGGCGTATTATTTTTATTTCGTTCGCAACACTCATTATTCTGCTCCTCACGATTGTATATCAATAGTATAACACAAGTATATCAAAATTACAATAGCAAAACGGCAATTTTGGCTTTTTCTTGGGAACAGCGTAAGCTCGGAGAACTTGTTGATAGGGTCGTTCGCAAAAATACAAATAACGAATCCACACTTCCGCTAACTATCTCGGCACAATATGGTTTGGTTGACCAAATCACATACTTTAACAACCGTGTTGCGAGCCGGGATGTGAGCAACTATTACTTGGTGTTGAATGGCGAATTTGCCTACAATAAGAGTACCTCTGACGGCTATCCATTCGGTGCGGTCAAAAGGCTTGATCTATATGAAAAAGGCGTATTATCAACGCTTTACATCGTTTTTTCTCCTAAAAAAGAGCAGCAGATCGACTCGGATTTTCTGACCGTTTTCTTCGATACAGATAGGTGGCATAAGGGTGTTGCTGAGAGAGCTGCCGAGGGCGCAAGAAATCACGGACTACTCAATATTTCTGCTGAAGATTTCTTTGACATAGACCTTTCTGTACCTAAAGATGTTGCAGAGCAAAACCAAATCGGGGCGTTTATTCGCCATCTTGACAACCTTATCGCCCTTCATCAGCGTAAGTATTTTTACAAGTTGACTTCGGCAGGAACCACTCGAACTTTTCAAAATACAAACGCTTGGGAACAGCGTAAGTTCTCAGAATTGGTACAAATAGAACGAGGAGGTTCACCAAGACCGATTGACGATTTCATAACGGATGCACCAAATGGGTTAAACTGGATTAAGATTGGTGATGCTCCAACACAAGGAAATTACATAACCAAAACCGCTGAGAAAATCCGACCTGAAGGACTGTCTAAAACGAGAGAAGTTCATCCGGGTGACTTAATTCTTTCCAACTCTATGAGTTTCGGAAAGCCCTATATAATGGGCATAGATGGCTGTATTCACGACGGCTGGTTGCTCATAAGAAACACCTATGGAGTCTTTGACTTAACTTTCCTTTGTCATCTACTTGGTACACCACAAATGCTTAGCCAGTACAGGTCACTTGCTGCTGGTAGCACAGTAAATAACCTTAATAAAGAACTTGTGGGAAACACAGTTGTAACTATTCCAAGTATAACCGAGCAGCGAGTTTTGGGCGATTACTTGGAGCAACTCGACAACCTTATCACCCTTCATCAGCGTGAGCGTATTTTGCATGATATTCAAAATAATTAGGGATAAATATTGGCTTTTTGCTTCCACTCAAAATCAGCGTAAGCAAAACAGCCTACAATTCCTTAATGAACTGTAAGCTGTTAGATTTATTCTTCCACTATTCCGAGAACTCTGCCACAGCAGTATACACTGTCTGTCGAGTGCAGCAGAATCGGTTTATATGCTTCGTTATGCGAGATCAGGCACTTGTTGCCCAGCTCCTTGATGTAGGCATCGCCGTTAACAATAAAGATACCGATATCGCCTTCTTCAAGTGCATCGTCTTTCACAACAAAGACGCGATCACCGCTGTGGAATGTCGGTTCCATACTGTCACCGGAGATTGGGATCACAAAGTCAGCTTGCTCCGCCTCGGACGATTCATTAACCCAAATCTTTTCGGGCAATTCGGATTCGAGAAAGTTACCGGTACCGGCTGATGCAGGGAAATCATAGAAATCTATGCCCAATTTGCGCAGCCTCGGCTTTCGCGGCTGGCTGACAAGTACGCGCTCATATTCCGCATCTAAAACTGAGTTAACTGCTTTCTTTCCAAATTCATCTATGTATCGGTACTTTTTTATGATTTCCCACTCGGTTAAATTGGGCACTTCTGCTTTCGATCGATAACCAAGAAGCTGATCCGCAGATACCTCAAGGACATTGCAAATCTTCAAGAGAGTAACGCAGTCCGGTTTTGCTCTTCCGCTTTCCCAAGTTGATACTGCCGATGGAGATTTCGCCCCAATGCGTTCGGCAAGCTCTTCCTGTTTCATATTTCTTGCAAGTCGTGCTTCTTTAATTCGTAAGCCAATAGACTTCATGACACAACCCTCCAATCTATCATAATGCTATTATATCACAGTCTGAATCAAATGTCAAGAGAAAACTTGAATTAAATTCAAGAAAACCTCTTGACAAATTAACCTAGTTAATGTATAATATAATCACTTCACCGTGATTCAAGCAAAAACCGGAAAGAGAGGCATTGGCTATACCATGTCAGACCGCGCAATCCTCCATATTGATATGAATAACTTCTATGCCTCGGTCGAGTGCATGATGAACCCCGACCTGAAACCGTACCCGATTGCCGTTTGCGGCAGTCAGGAAGACCGACACGGAATCGTCCTTGCAAAGAATTACAAAGCAAAGGCGTTCGGAGTCAGTACGGGTGAAGCCATCTGGCAAGCGAAGCAGAAATGCCCGAATCTTGTTATTGTCCCTCCGCACTATGAGCAGTACATGAGATTCTCAAAGCTCGCAAGGGAGATATATGGAAGATATACCGATCTGATTGAACCGTTCGGTATGGATGAGGTATGGGCAGATGTTACCGGATGTCAGCGTTATATCGGCGCTCCTTTGCATATTGCGAAAAAGATAAAGGAAACCATCAAATACGAACTCGGGTTGACAGTTTCCATCGGCGTTTCTTTCAACAAGATTTTCGCTAAACTCGGTTCGGATATGAAAAAGCCCGATGCCGTCACCGTGATTCCGAAAGAATCTTTCAAAGAGATTGTGTGGGATCTCCCCGCATCGGATATGCTCGGCATCGGTCGGGCAACTGAAAAGAAATTATCGTCAGTTGGTATTTATACAATCGGACAAATCGCGCAGTTTCCCGTCGACTTTTTTCAGAGAAGACTCGGAAAATGCGGTGTTGATATATGGCGTTTCGCCAACGGTCTTGATACATCGCCCGTCACAGTCAGGGATATTGAAGCCCCGGACAAAACCGTCGGACATGGTATGACGGCAATTCAGGACCTTGAAAATCCGGCAGAGGTCTGGAAATTCATCCTCGAACTCTGCCAAGACATAGGTCATCGGCTCTATGTCTTCAACAAGAAAGCAACAGGCATCGCAATTGCGATTCGAGATAAAAACCTTTTTACGAAGCAATGGCAGTGTGGACTCCCCGTTTCCACACAAAGTCCATCGGTTATTGCGAAGGAAGCCTTCTCCCTGTTTACACGCAGCTATGACTGGTTCCATCCGATCCGTTCGATTACGGTCAGAGCCATCAATCTCACATCGCTGGACACCCCGTGTCAGCTCGACCTGTTTTCAGACCCTGTCAAAGTTGCAAAAGCAGAATCCCTGGACAAAACCATTGAAGACTTACGCTATCGCTTCGGAAAGAAAATCATCCGCAATGCCTGTCTGTTGAACAATCCGAAAATGTCGCCGCATGATAATCCCGATATTATCATGCCGACAGGAATACCCATGTAGGAGGTTCAATATGCAAACGACCAAATTTGTCAAACAGCCGGTTGCTGTCAGCGTCATCGTGGAGAAGGACGGACGTGTGTTCCCCAGAAAATTTCTATGGAAGGACGGTCACACCTATAAAATTGACCGAATAACAAGAGTTGAAAGAGCCGCTTCTACCAAGGTCGGAGGATGCGGTATCCGCTACACCGTAATGGTGGAAGGACTGCCTCGCTACCTGTACGATGAGGAAGGTAAATGGTTTATGGAAGACGAGGTAGTCATTGAGGTAGATACATGATCATAGGTACAAAAGCCGAGTTTGAACAACTCGCTGACTTCATTCTCCGGGATTATCTCGGCAACGCTTACGACAGCTACGATCCGCTTGACATTCAAGCCTTCGCCAAAGACTATTTAAAACTCGATATCTCTTATTTTGCCTTTGATTCCGACACAAGGATCGAAGGAATGCGGACAGGCAATCAGATCATTCTTGATGACAGACTGCTCGATGACAAGAAAGCCGGTGAGCGAAACTTCACGATTGCTCACGAGTGCGGACACGATCTGATCAACTGGCAGGATCCGTCCTATTCTCCGCAAACGGTTGTGAATTACCGCATCAAAAGTTCACGCAAAAGCCTTGTGACGGAAGATGATTTCAAGGAATGGCAAGCAAATGTGGTAGCCTCCTGTCTTCTGCTCCGTCCGAATCTTGTCGGCTGGTCAATGTTTACCTTTATGCGCAAAGATAAAGTGACTGTGTTTGACGAACATTATCTATACCCGGAAGACCGCTATCGACTACGGATGATGGCATGTTATCTCGGAGTATCTCAAACCTGCCTTTTATATCGCCTTGATAGGTTGAACATGGTTGATCACAAACCATTTAAAGAATATGACCTGCTGACGGCATCGTTCTTTACATGGAGGTGATAACAGTGCCAAAAAGAATTGTTCTCGACCGGGAATACATCGCCCGTGTCAAAAAAGATAATGCGCCTTTAATGGCAGCCGTTGCAACAATGGAACAGAAGAAAATCCCGTGTAAGTTCTGCAAGCTCAGGACGATAGATAAATACGAAGATCTGCAAGGACATTTTTCTGCTTTCTGCAATCGTTGCGGACAAGTCGCGGTTTATAACGCCGCCGACTACAGGCACTATTCGTATCTACCGCACACGCGACCTGTCGCAACTATGATCGCAAGGACTCGCGTATAAGGTATTACCCTAACAATTAAATATTACTCGTGTATGAGCCGAGGAGTCGATGAAAGTCGTAACGTCCCAAGTGCCGCATGAAGATTTGAATCCCAAATAGGATTCATCTTTTGTGGTGCGTTGTTACGACCTTCATGCGGCTCCTTTTTTGTCCTTTCCGCCTCCCGGCAGAAAGGACTTTTTTCATGCCCTGGGAACCTTATATAGCCAAATACCCGTAATCTCCGAATTTTTGATTTCAACCGTAAATTCAAAAATCAAAAATTCAAGGAGATTACGAAAATGAAAGAACTTTTTACCGATATAACACTTCGCAATGGCAAAGTAAAGAAAATCAAAGTGGAACTTGAGGACGAGCTTGCAGAGTGGCTCGTGACACAACCTGAAGAGGTATATAGGGATTTTCTCTTATTCGAATATAAAAGCAAATGCGTTGAAAGAAAAGAAACGCGCAGAACACAGTCGCTCGATGCATCCTTGTCAAATGGATTTGAAGTACCTGACGAAGACGCCGATGTGCATTTGGATGTGCTTCGTAAGATGACTTGTGAACAAGTACGTAAAGCCATACAGAAACTCGAACCACAACAGCAATGGCTGGTAAAGGAAGTGTTCTTTAATGGCAGAAAGCAAGCGGATATTGCGAGGGAACTTGGCGTTGGCAAGACCGCTGTTAGAAATCGTCTTCAAAAGATTTTTGAAAAAATGCAAAAAAGTTTGTGAGAGGGGGTGCACTTTTGCTTTTCCTGTGGCTATTAAGTGAGAGGACAAAATTCTCTCGCTGGTCTTTTACAATTGAATACCCATTCATCAGGCACATTACCTGCGGAATGCCCGTGAGTAACGGGGGTAGCCAGCTTCATAAGTGCGCCATGACCTCTCAAAGAGCGAGCGATCAAACTTATATGAAGGAATTTGAGTAGCACTCAAAGGGAGGCAAGGACATACGCAGAGGACAATGATACTTTTGTAGCCGAAAGGCGCAACCGGCGGAGTACCCGGCGGGGGTGAGATTCCAATGGAGCAGGTTCACTGCCTGCCGCTTGATGACTTCCCACGCACTTGGGGTGTCAAGGACAAATAAAGTGTGAGAAGCTCTCGTGAACACATGCGAGAGCCGATACATACTTTATTTGCCTTGTGGGAAGTACCGAAAGGTATGGGTATTCACATGAGACAACTTAATTATTGAAAGGAAAGAAGCAGAAAATGGCAAGAGAATACACATCGTTGTTTGATTATCAGGAGTTTTGCGAGTTGTTGGATCATATCCAAGTTTTGAGATCCCTGGCGAGTGAAAATAAAAGTGCAGCTCCCATGTATCGAGAAAAGATCAAACAGATTTGTGAGAGAGTGGAAAGGGATTTCAGTGACAGTCATCATTTCTTTTCCGGTTGGGTTAATGGGAAATCCATTCTTCTCGAATCCGGATATATAGTGTCATTGAACGGGGACAGGAAAGTGATTTTCGTGTTTCTGATTCTGAATCGACGCCGAGAGCTTGGATTGCCGATATTTCAAAGTGATTTGGAGCAATTCTGCAAACTATGCAAACAAGCAAGAGTAGTATTCCCGGAAAAATATTTCGCAGGAGTTTGAGAGTATGAGAGAAATTTGCATCAATATTTCTGTTCCGGATGATTCGGACATCGATTCGGTTGTTATCAACTTAAAACATAAGGTTGAACCAAAAAAGTGCTACAACAGACCGCGAAAGATCAATCATCAATTCAATGTACCGGTTGAAAAAGAATTTTCAGAAGAGCCTGACGAAGGTTTGTTGTACGATGAACTGTATTGAGGATGTAGTAGTACTAATGCAGATTCGGCTCCCCCCGATATGGTTGCCGTATCGGGTCATACATAAAAGCAGAAAGGACAAATAAAAATGGACAAAGCAATTAAACGAGGCGATTTGGTGTATTTGAACTTTGATCCCGTTGTCGGTTCAGAGCAGGGTGGCCTGCGTCCAGCTGTTGTAGTTCAGAATGATATGGGAAATAAGCATGCACCGACGGTTATCATTGCACCGGTCACAAGTAAAAATAAGAAAAGCAATCTTCCTACTCACGTTAAGCTGACATCACACATTCTTGAAAGGAATTCCATGGTTCTCCTTGAACAGCTCAAGACTGTCGACAAATCAAGAATTGATTCCTATATCGGGACATTGAGCGATGAAGAGATGAAGATGATCGACAAAGCATTGAGAATCAGTCTCGCCATCGGCAGATATAAGAAACGGAGCGTATAATTATGGCAAATATTACGAGAAAGCCAAACGGCACATTTTTGATTCGGGTCTCCAACGGAATGAAGAACGGGAAGCAAGACCTTGTTTCCACTATCTATAAGCCTCCGGTTGGATCAACGTCAGCCATGGCGAGGAAGGCTGCTGAAAAGTATGCCGTTCTCTTTGAGGAACTTGTACATAGCGGTGGCTATGAGAAGAAACAGGCGGTCAGCCGGGAGATCAGGGCACGTCGAAGAATGACCATCGAGCAGTTTGTGCAGGACTTTTATTATCCTTCCATTCAAAAGCATCTCTCTCCCACGACCTGTAGAACCTATGAACTGATCATTGACTCTCTCATTCTGCCTTCCTTTGGAAGAGTGGAGCTTGAGGATGTGGATTCGACTCACATTCAGAATTTTGTCGATTTTTTGTCCACACCCGAAGCAAGTGCCAAGGGAGAGCACGGTCTGTCTCCGGCATCGGTCAAACGGTATTCAACCGTGTTTTCCTCTATAATTACTGAGGCATGGAAACAGAAGTTTATTGAAACCAATCCAATCGGAAAGAATTATATCCATTATCCGAAAATCGTTCAGCCACAGTTGGAAGCCTACAGCGATGAAGAAGTTGAACAGCTGATGGAGGCACTGGAGAACGAGGACATTCGCACAAGGGCGTTGCTGACGCTTGCGGTTACTACGGGTATGCGCCGCGGAGAACTGGTAGGACTTATGTGGGAAGACATTGATTTCGACAAGCAAATCATCACCATTTCCCGGAGCGTTTATAAGCCCAAAGGAGCAGAGCAAAGGATCAAAGCCACCAAATCCGTTAGCAGTAACCGGACGGTGTATATCCCCGAAAGCTGCTCCCGCATCCTATACGAACTCAAAATCCAACAGGCCAGCGACAAGCGACACTCGCAAGGGGTGTGGCTGGACTCTGGTTTTGTCTTTACTGACAAGAACGGCAAGAATATCAGCCTGTATGCGCCAACGCGAATCTGCGCGGAGGTGCAGGCAAAATACGGGTTAAGGCATTTGAAACTGCATGGCTTACGTCATACCTGCGGTTCGCTGATGGTGGAGCATGGGGTGGACCCCGAAACGGTTAAAACCGTGCTTGGCCATGAAAGCCTCAAAACGACAAACAGATATTTGCATCCTTACGCAGAGAGCATGAAGGACGCATCAGAAAAAATGGAAAGAATAATTCGAGGTAAAGCAGATGGTGAAACTCCGATCCATCTGTCAAGCGGTGAATGATATCAGAGCATCAGACCCCGGAACCGCTATGACAGAAGGTTTTTTACGATTGCTGATTGAAAACGGCGACGTGTCTTACGAAATATGCGGTTCACGGGTGTGCCTTAACATCGCTATTCTATTTAAGGAATTGGCGTGTCTGTTTGAATTGGAATCTGCAACTATGCCGAAACTGCGTACTATTAAAGGTGCGCTGAAGGAAATAAAGGCTACTGATCCCGAGAGCGTCATGACGGATTATAAAATCCGTTGGCTTATAAAAAGTGGCCGACTGCGCAGTTACGCAGTCGGCACAAGAGAAATAATCGTTATGGAGTCCTTTGACGACGAAAATCTGCTGACACAGGAATCAAGGGAAGGATGTAACATTACACAGGGAATCAAGTTAAGCGAACAATATGGAGAATTGCTAACCAAAACCACTCAGTCCTATACGTGCACTCGAAGGCGATGAGGATCAGACTTCGATGGAATCAAAGCATTCGGCAGCCGCTTTGTCGGTTCTCTCCAGTGCATGAACATATATGTTGGTCGTGTCAATAGACGTATGCCCAAGTCTTTTTGAAACGGTTTTGATGTCGCATCCATTTGACAGCAGATAAGTTGCGGACGAATGTCTCAGCCCATGAAATTTCAAATGACGAAAACCGTATTTCTTCAAAAATTTATCGAATTGTTTGGTCGGCGTGTGAGGATGCATGACATGACCGCACCAGTCGGTAAAGAGAAATCCTTCATCATGCCATTTCTCACCGAGCAAGGCTTTTTTACGGTCTTGCTCCTTTTTCAGTTCCTGCAGAATGTCACAAAGAGCTTGCGGGATTGCTATCTGACGAATGCTGCTGATCGTCTTTGGAAGTTTGATTTCAGGCTCCTGCTGGGCAAGCTTGACAACGCTTCTGCGGATATACATAGTCCGTTTTTCAAAATCAATATCCTCCCACTTCAGCCCGGCAATCTCGCCACGCCTGGCACCCGTATAAATAGCGGTGGCAATAACGGCGTGAATGTGGATGGGCTCAAGCTGAGCCATTTTGAGAATTTCTGCAATCTCTTCGTTGCTGAAAGCCTCAACCTCCGGAGTTACGATTTTGGATATCTCCAAGCGGCGGGTGTCAGCAGGATTGGAATTGATATATTCTTGCTTCCATGCCATTGTCATGATGGACTGAAGAATGGTTAAATATCTGCGAATCGTAGCAGGGGCGAGTTTCTCGCCCTTTTTATCTACCCGACCGGATGGAGTAGCCAAGAAATTGATCAGCTCCTGAACATGATACGGTTTAATCTCATCCAAATGAAGATGACCGAGCCTGGGAATGAGAATACGTTGAATCGCGGTTTCATAAAGCAAATATGTGGTGGACGAAATATTCTCCTTTTTTGCTGCCAAATAAGTGGTACAGAAATCAGTAAACAGTGGGGTACTCGATGCGTTAATGGGAGTAATCATTGATTGGTGATCGCCCTTAACTTGTTCCTCCGAGGGTTCTTGTTTTATTTTACCTTTGGATAATTCGAAATTGGTTTGTGGTTGACGTTTGGTTTCAAATTCGATTCGACACTCCTCCTCAAGAGCTTTTACAAAAGCGTCGAGCTCCTTACGAACTTTCGATTCTGGCAGATTCACTCTTGAAGGACGAAACAGGCGTGATTTCTGAAAAGGTCGTCCGTTGTCGAGTGTTCCGCAAGATACTCTGACGAAAAAATTGTTGTTTCCACGTTCTTTGATGTAAGCCATAACAGCCTCCTAAAAAAATAGAATGATTGTCAAGCAGTACACCATTGCATTATTTTTGCAGAATTAAGACGGTTTTTTTGTTATTGTCAGCGGGGGGAGAGTTGCATAATTGTTCGGATTTTCTATGAAAACACCGATCATTATCTTGCAATTTTCTTGCACTGACTATGCACTAACTATGCACCAAGCCATTTGCGGAATGGTAGAGGCGAATGGAAGTGGCAAAATGAACAAAAAAACGAGCCAAAATCTTACGATTTGGCTCGTTTTTTGTGCGTTTCATACGAAACTTTGGTCTGAGTGACTGGACTTGAACCAGCGGCCTCTACCACCCCAAGGTAGCGCGCTACCAACTGCGCCACACCCAGATACCATGCCCTGTCGGGACGCTCGCGTCCCGACAGCCCAAATAGTATAGCACACAATATGGAAAATGTCAAGTGTTTTTTGCCCGTCATTGTGACGAGCAACCGTGCGTGAGCGGTCAAAAAAATGTGCATTATGCCGTTCGCGCCGTCCTATGTGCGCCAGCGCCGGATAAGCCTCATCGGCGCCGAAGCGTTCGGTACAATGCAGGCGTTCCGCACATATCGGATATCCGACTGCAATTGCCGGACGACCGGCTCATATCCGGAGCGGGTTTCCGTCCTTTCCAGCAGTGCGGTCAGCAACCGCTCCAGCTCCCGGCGAGTCATGATCTGGTGCTTAATCAGAAAATGCAAAAACGCCTGTCGCGCCGACGTTTCTATTCCCTGCCCCGGGCGAACCGGATAGCCGCACAGCGCCAGCGGAGATTCCGATGGCGCGTCCGCGCCCTCACAAAACGGGTCGGTAAACCGCCCTGTATGCGCAACCCGCGCCATCCGTACCGGCAGGATACTGTGCCTGTGCATCATCCGCCGATATTGCAGGTCATTCAGAAATGCGCACCGGCAATCCTCGCAGTACTTCACCTCCTGCATGACGGCATCCCCTTTCATCGTGGGAAGCACGGCAAGCACCTCTATCACCGGGTGACGGTGCCGCAGGCACAGAATGTTCACGCCTCTGTATATGTACAGAGTTTCCGAATTCAGGGGGAATGTCTCAACAGAAATCATACCGGAATCCGTCCTTTTACAGTTACAGCAGTGTCCCGCCGTTTTTTTCGGCAGGTTTTGTGTTCCGCCGTCATGGCGCCATTGCTCCGTTTTCCCTTACCGGTTCTGCCGCATGACCTCAAACGCCAGCACCGCAGCTGATGCCGCCGAGGGGAGCGAGCCGCGGAAGCCGTGCCTGTCGCTGTATCCGATGCGGACAGTCAGGTCGGCGTGCTCCAGCACGCCCCGGCTGATGCCCCGCTTTTCACCGCCGATCACCAGCAACAGCGGCAGGGG
>ERZ780207.2180-NODE-2180-length-14698-cov-58.915045_pt1 | contig 14698 bp, 10 predicted proteins | sample MGYA00510977_ERZ780207 | MGnify/ENA primary metagenome ERZ780207 (study PRJEB29588, sample SAMEA2151383) | human gut metagenome | biome: human gut; feature: human-associated habitat; material: faeces | place: Denmark | collected 2008/2010 ... | reverse complement strand
TCAGCAACGAACTCTCCCTCCTTCGCGAAAAATTATTAAAGATGACTTCGCTCCTTGAGTTGGAGCTCGACTTCAGCGACCACGAAGAACTGGAGTTTGCCGACCGCAGCGATCTCCAGGCACTTGCCGAAGAAATCAATCACAAGATTACCACCCTCGCCCACTCCTTCGAAACCGGCAATGCCCTAAAGCAGGGAGTAGCCGTAGCCATCGTAGGCAAGACGAATGTGGGCAAGAGCACCCTGCTCAACCGTCTGCTCCACGAGGAGAAGGCAATCGTGAGCGACATTCACGGAACCACCCGAGATGTAATCGAAGACACCACCCTCATCGACGGAATCACCTTCCGCTTTATTGACACAGCCGGAATCCGCAAGACGGATGATGTGGTAGAAAACATCGGAATAGAGCGCACTTTCCAGAAGATGGAAGAGGCGAAGATAGTAATCTGGCTATTAGATGAGCAGCCGTCAGCCTCAGAAATCGAGGAGATGAAGCTGAAGAACCAGGGCAAGAAGCTGCTGATAGTATTTAATAAGATGGATAAACTTGAGAATGATAAACTTGCGTTCGATAAATTCACCCATTCCTGTGGTTCAGATTCCAGTGAATCAGAAGCCCCACTCTTCATCAGTGCCCGCACAGGCGAGAACGTTTCATCCCTGGAGCAGGCATTAGTAAAAGCCACTGATATTCCTGAGATTACCGAGAACGACGTCATCATAACGAGTGCCCGCCACTACGAGGCCCTTCTCCGTGCCCACAATTCCCTCTCCCGAGTATTGGAGTCGATGGAAATGGGCATGAGCGGCGACATCATCGCCGAAGACCTGAAAATGGTATTGGAAGAATTGGGTGAAATCACTGGCGGACAGATCAGTAGCCAGGAAACGCTAAATAATATCTTCAAGCACTTTTGCATCGGGAAGTAAGTCGTGATAAACAACGATTAATATCGACAACAAATGATAGTTAAGGTGCTCAAAATGAGCACCTTTCTTTTTAGCCTTACTATTGGTTATAATCAATGGTAAGGCTTTTTTAGCACCTTTTTGTACCGCTCTTGTACCTCCACTTTTCAAAAGTAATAATTTGAGACTCCATTTTTGGCAAATGAGTGCAAGATTGCCGAGAGTTTTGGACAATGATGGACGATGATATAAGACTATTGAAAATAAACGGAGTAATGACAGACGACTTTTTCTACAATAAATTAAGTAAAAAAGTATAAAAAGCGTACAAATGACAGCAAGCAAAGAAAGAATTCTAAAAATTTGCGAGTATTGTGGGAAGAGCTTCTATGCATCAAAATCCACAACTCGTTATTGCTCCAAGCAATGCAACAGTTATGCCTATAAGGCAGCAAGACGTGAGGAGAAAGTAAAGATGGCTGAGACAATGAGCCACCGAAAAGCTTCCGAGAAATCCATGTCTGAAATCCTCGTGAAAGAATACCTCACTATTCAAGAGGTCGCTATACTTTTGGGACTAAGCAGACAGACCATATATAATATGGTGTATAGTGGTAAGTTGCGAGCATCCAAGATTACTTCTCGTTTATCTTTAATCAGAAAGCGAGATATAGATTATCTTGTTGATAGTTTACCATACACCACTAAAAAAAGTGCTTCAAAAGAAGCAGTTCATGCAAACCGAGAGCTACCTGTTCCAGAATATTACTCTGCCAAGGAAATTGCAGAAGTCCACAACACTTATGAGACAGCCATCTATGAGATAGTCAAGAAAGTCAAGATTTCAAGAATATCCATACAAGGAAGAGTATATTGGAACAAGAAAGAGGTGGATAATTATTTTGCACACCTGTCTCCAGATCCAACCATCAGTGAATGGATGACTGTTATGGACATTCAACAGAAATATTGTATGACGAAAACAGCCGTATATAGTTTCGTTAGTCACAATGCTATTCCAAGAAAAATGGAAGGTAACAATGTTCTGTATTCCAAGCGTCATGTACAATTGGCAAAAGGTGAATCCGTAGAAGACCAACTTTATTATACAATACCGGAGGCCATGAAGTTGTATGGTTTAAGTCAGGACCAGATTTATAAGCGTATCAAGAAATATGCTATTGAAAAGGTGAAGATTGGCAAGTATATCAAGATTTCCAAGCGAGATTTAGAGAAAGCTATCGGCAAGCCTAAGGTTATTTAGCGGTTATCAAAAGGTTAAGTTGTACCCCATTACATAACTCTATTATTTTGCAATCGATTTCAAAGATCTCTTAATACGGGATCATATATGAAACATAAGTATCACATTATAAAAAGTAAACATCATGGTAAATACATGTACAAGAGTTTCTCTTCGCCAAAGAGCGATTAAAAATGACCGTATTTCTCTTTATTTGGATTTCTATCCACCAGTACGCAACCCTGAGACTATGCAAATGAGTCGCAGGGAATATTTAGGTATCTATATCTATGCTCATCCTAAGAATGAGATGGAACGTGAGTTTAATACAGATATGCTCAACAAAGCAGAGGCCATCCGTTGTATCAGAACCCAATCACTCATCAACGAAGAATTTGGTTTTTTGGACAAAACACGACAGAAAGCTGATTTTTTGGCATACTTTGAGAAGATGACACATAAGAAAGATGACAAGTGGACATGTGTCTACAAGCATTTCTTCAAATTTGTTCAAGGTCATTGTACATTTGGGGATGTGACAGTGGAACTTTGCAAAAAGTTCAGAGAGTATCTTCTGAATGCAAATCAGTTGAATCGTACAAAACAAAAGGTATCTCTCAACTCTGCAGCAGGTTACTACTCTACTTTCCGTGGTCTCTTAAAAATCGCCTATCGTGACAAGTGGCTTCGTGAGAACATCAATGACTATCTGGACAAGATTGAGCCACAAGATGTAAAGAAGGAGTTTCTTACCCTCGATGAAGTAAAGCAGTTGGCAGCTACTCCTTGCGATATACCTGTACTGAAGTCTGCCTCCCTCTTTGCTTGCCTCACAGGATTGCGAATCAGCGACATCTTAAATTTGCGTTGGGAAGACTTCGAGATAGCTCCCGACCAAGGCTATTGCTTGCGTATTCGTACCCAGAAGACTCAGACCGAGGCAACCTTGCCTATCAGCAACGAGGCATACGAACTATGTGGTGAACCAAGCACGGGTATCGTGTTCAAGGGATTGAAGCGCAGCATGATTAACCATCCTCTTAAAGCATGGTTGAAGAAGGCAGGAATCACTAAGCCATTTTCATTCCATTGCTTCCGGCACTCGTATGCAACAATCCAAATCGCCTTAGGCACAGATATTTACACGGTTTCGAAGATGCTTACCCATAAGAATGTAAGCACAACACAGATATATGCCGACCTCGTGAACGCAAAGAAAAGAGAGACAGCAAATAAGATTTCTCTTAAATAAATCCATTGCATTCATTTCATGGTGCCCGATATTGAAAAAATGTTCAATATCGGGCTTTTTAGTTAAAGGCTCCTAAAAGTTTTACGTGAGTCACGCGTGACTCACGTGTCAGTTTCTGCAGTTTTTCCTATTTTTGCGCCACAAATAATTAATAATACGCAATATGAAACAGTTTAAAAAAGAATTTTTGACACAGCATTTATTGGTTTTGTGTGCAATGTCTATCATTGGTGCACTTGTTCGCAACGAAGCTATGCAATATGGTGTAGACACCTTTAGCTGCAACTTGACGTTCGTTATCTCAACCACCATACTGATGGTTGTTTATCTCCATGCATTAGATAGTATCGTACGATTGCTTGCCCCATGGTTTAAGCATATCCTTTGTAATACAGTAAACAATACAGAAAGAAAGCGTCTGTCTTCTATTTCCATCAATGAAACAAATACATATGACGAGGGGGAAGAGCTAAACTTGGAAGATGTAACTTTCGTCTATGCAGATGAAGCCTCTTCTTGTATTACAAGCTATGAACAGTTGAGACAGGAAGCATTGGAAGACAAAGCCAAGAAGGAAAAGGTCTTGTTAAACTCAGCTATCGATTATACCAGAAGAACTTTTGCTGCCTACATGAAAGAGGAGCATTTGAACCAACTTTGTGACAACATCGCTATTTTCCAGTGTTGTGCCTCTACACACATGAGACATCATTCATTGATTGTTGACAAGGCTATTCGTACTATAGACTTAATGCATTATGCTTGGAATATAGGAAACCTTTTCAAGAAGAAAGGCATTGATACAGCAACCTTTATAAAACAAGTTTTTGCGGATGCGCTGGTTGATGTGGAAATATCCACTATTATAAGGAAGTTAAGAATGGAAGGTACCTGCATCATAGAATTACTACCAAGCTTAGATGTTCAAGGCGGAATCAAGACACATTATTGTTGCTGATAAGCATTGAGCGGTTATTCAGAGGTTATATCTCAGTGATATTTATCCCCATTACATAACTCATTTACTTTGTACCCGAATAATAAAAAAATGAACAGATATGATAAATGAAAGTATCACCTTTGATAAGTTACCACAAGCGGTATCTTATTTAACAGAACAAGTTATCGAGTTGAAGCAAATGGTATCAGCACTTCAACCTACATCATCAGCAAATAACCATATATTGGTTGAGATTGATGAGGCTGCTATTATTATAATGAAGTCGAAGCCAACCATTTATCGATTGGTTAACCAAGGCATTCTGCCATCCTATAAAAAAGGTAAGAAGCTATATTTCTATAAGGATGAGCTGCTTGCATGGATTGAGAATGGTCGAAAAGCTACTAAGGAGCAGAACCATTCTGAAATGCTAAAAGCCATGCGAGGTGGAATGAAGCGCAAGCCCAAGTCAATGTATAATTTTTAACTCTATGCCAAATGACAGCTTTAAATAACAATAAGGAAACTTCCATCAATCCAATGATTATCATGGATAAGGCTATTGATATGGGTACTCGCCTATCAGGAAGCCAGTTTCCCGTAAGCATCTTTCCAGCCAAGATTCAGAGAATCATCAAGGAGGTACACGAATGCCACAGTTTTCCTACCGACTATATATCAGCAGCCATACTCACTGCATTGGCTGTTGGTATCGGCAACACGCACTTGGCACAGATGAAACAAGGTTGGCTTGAAAGTCCTATCTTATACATGGCTCTTATCGGAAGACCAGGAGCCAACAAGAGCCACCCACTTAGCTTCGCTATGAAGCCATTCCTCGATTACGACTATGAGCAAAACAAGTTGTTTGAGGAGCAATACAGTAAGTTTGAGGAAAAGATGTGCATGTCTCGCAAGGAACGCATAGAAAATGGAGAGGATGGATTCCCGCAAGAACCTGTACGCAAACGTTTCTTGGTCTCTGATGTTACACCAGAAGGCTTGAGCTATATTCATGCGCAGAACAAGAGGGGTTTATGCCTATGGACAGACGAGTTGTCTGCATGGTTCAAGAACTTCAACCGCTATAACAATGGTTCAGAGGAACAGTTCTGGTTATCTGTCTTTAGCGCCAAGACAACCATATCAGACAGAAGAAGTTCCAAGAGTTCCATTTTCATTAAACGCCCCTATATCTCAGTAATCGGAACCATCCAAAAGAAGATACTTAGTGAGTTGGCGAAAGGCGAACGCTCCAGCAACGGCTTCATCGATCGCATTTTGTTCGTCATGCCTAACCTTCAGCAGAAAGCGAGATGGAGTGACCGAGAGTTGCCCGATAATATAGAGCGAGATTGGCAAGCCATCATTCAGCACCTTATTGATATGGAGTGTCCAATAAATGAGCAACAGGAAATCGAGCCTCATGTCTTATCATTCACTGAAGAAGCTAAGACAAGGCTCTATGAATGGCAGCATCATTTCTCCGAGCAATGCGACAATGAAACAAATGATACAATTGTCAGCATCTATTGCAAGTTGGAGATATACATCATCCGTTTCAGTCTGATTATTCAATTGGCACGATGGACGTGTGGAGAATGTGATAAGGAAGCCATCGACCTGCTGAGTGTAGAGCGAGCCATCCGATTGACAGATTATTTCAAGAACTCTGCCATATCAGTACAAAATATCCTCAACGAGAATATGCTCACCGCTCAACAACAAGCAATCGTCAACCATCTTCCTGCAACATTCACCACAGCCCAAGCTCATGATGTCGCCAAAGAGAACGACATGAAGTCAAGGACATTGGAAAGATTTCTGAATGATAACATCGGAGTTCTATTTCGCAAAGAGAAGCATGGAGAATATTCGAAGATTAACTCGTGACGGTATTGTCGGAATTGTCGCTTTTGACGGTTTTAATACCAAAAGCGACAAAACCGACAGAACCGCCACATAAAAAAAGAAATGAAATGAGTACACATAGATTCATATTAGAGCCATACAAAGGCATCGCTACCCGACATACATGTCCAGAATGTCATAAGAAACGTAGCTTCGCCCGATATATTGACACAGAAGGTAAGATTGAGTTTCCTCCTTACGTGGGGCGCTGCAACCATGAGCAAAGTTGTGGTTATCACTTCACTCCCAAGGATTTTTTTGAGAAGAATCCTGAGAAGAATGAGGCATACACAAAGGATGAGACTATTTCATATAAGAAGAGAGAAATGCCGAAGCCATTACCCACTTCTTATATAGACGAGAACATCATGCGAAGTTCTCTGAAATGTTATGAGGCAAACAACCTTTTCTTGTTTCTATCTTCTCAATTCGGTGAAACTGCTACTCTTTCTTTGATGGAGAAATATCATGTCGGAACTTCCAAACACTGGACTGGTGCCACGGTATTTTGGCAAGTTGACAATCAAGGCAAGGTGAGAACTGGTAAGGTAATGCTCTATTATCCCGAGACAGGTAAGCGAGTAAAAGAACCATACAGCCATATTTCATGGGTACACTCGCTTATCCCCCACAAGGATTTCAATCTCTGTCAATGCTTCTTTGGCGAACATCTTATAAATAAAGACAAGACCAAGCCTATAGCATTGGTTGAAAGTGAGAAGACAGCCTTGATAGCCTCCTACTATCTTCCTCAATTCTTATGGATAGCAAGTGGTGGTAAGAATGGTTGCTTTAACACGAAGTCGCTATCTGTTCTGAAAAACAGAGATGTGATCTTATTCCCTGATTTGGGAGCGACAACAGTTTGGCAAGACAAGCTGCCAATGATGCAAGCTCTCGGCATCCGTGCAACGCTTTTCGACTTTTTAGAGCATCAAGCCTGCGAAGAAGATAAAGCTAAAGGCTTGGACATTGCTGATTATTTGCTCAAAATCAAGCCTGCAGAAGCAAAACTTCAAGCCCTCATCAAACAGAATCCTGCCATTCGGAAGTTGATAGATGTCTTCAAACTCGAAATTGTTGACGAGCCTTAACCACGTTTTCGCACTTCTAAAAGGCAACGTGGTTTCAGACTCTGAGATGATTTGAAAAATCGAGGTATCTGACGATAGCAAGTTATGTTTTGAGTTACTCAAAACCTTTCGAGTTACTCTCGAAAGCACTTGCCTATCGGTAGATACCTCTCCAAAGTCGAGTATCTGAATCAACCTATCGGTAAGTATTGATTTGCAAATATGATGATTGAGTGACTTACTGACGTACTGATTCATTGTCGTATTGATATACAGACAGAAAGTATTGTATATATGTTTATATGTATATCATTCATTTGAACAAACGTTAGAACGTTCTAACGGTAACCCCAAAAGAACACTCACAGTCTTGTAATCGCAATGACTCTCAATACAGCGAGTAGCAAAACTGTGGCGTAGCCCATGGAATTTTAATCGCGGAATATCCAACTGCTTCAATAGCTTGTTAAAATAGTTGCGATACGTTCTTGGCTCAGTCGGTTTTGTATTGTTCGTGAGGACATAGTAGTCCTTTGTAGATTCAATTATAATAGAAGAACTTGCCTATTATTGTTTTTCCAGCCATTTTTTTACACACCTTATAGCTCTGATTTGTTCGCTTTCGCTAAACTTAGAATCGTCATTCGTTTCATTTCCTCTGGCATATAGCTGATAGCATGACGGATATCACGCCACATCTTTCCATAATAGTCAGTTGTAGTTTCTTCATTCTGGACAATGAGTTCATGATCCCTTAGGCTTTCATCAATTTTTGTCCAAATGAAAACATCGCCATCAACATGGATAAATGGTTCCTTTATAGACTGGTAGGCCTTAATTTTTGCCAATGCCCACAAGTTCGGATTATAATGATTCAGGCAGTCAAGAGATACGATTACATCCGTATATGGCAAGTGCAATTTGTGATAAGAACATCATATCCTTGACTGTCGGATCATCATAATAACGTCGTAACTGATTACAACTAATAATCCAGCTCAGATAGTTGAATATAGGTAAAAGCCATCCATAACTATCGGTCAGACTATTCTTGTTGCCGGTCCAAAAACTTTGTATAATTTTCATTTTCTTATTTCTTTATATCAGGCAAGCGATTAGTTTCATTGTTGCTGATGTTTATATCTGCCTTTTTAGCTTTTTGCTTGCCGAAATTATAAGTCAATCCCACACGGAATGAGGTGTTGTCATTGTTTATTCTGTTTCTAAAGACATAATCTTTATATTCAGTTCTGTTATTGCTCTTAGTACCACTAAAGATGTCTTGGGCTTGTATATTCAAAAGAAGTTTGTTCTTAATAATATCAATCTTGCATCCTAAGCCGACACAATCGATGTTTCCAGTGTGAAAGGATTCTTCTATTCCTGGAAGCACATGATAATAGTTCGCATAAAAGTTCAAAACTTTGTAATGGTAACTTAAATTGGCAGAAAAAGATGTATTCAGACTTCGCAAATCTTTGTCATCCAGCTCGTCAACGTAAGATTTTGCTTTAACGTAGAACATAGATACACTTGAATACAAATTGAATTTTCCAAATGAGAAATTATAACTAGCATCTGTACCAAAAGTATTAATGGTAAGACAATTCTTTGGAGAATACTTGGTGAACAAGTCATCCACTACCTGAGTCAGATTCTGTATGGCATCAGATGTGTGATAATAATACAGGTTAAAAGAGAAATTTCCTTTAAACACATAGTTAAACTCCAAATTGTCCATGACCGATGGTGTAAGTCTATCGTTACCTTCGGTGTATGTGTAGGTGTTACGAAAAACACGTGTAGGATTCATATCATTCATAGAAGGTCTGTCAATACGTTTGCTGTAGCTTAAGGCAAAGGAATGATTATCTGAAGGATTGTATGAGATTTCTGCAAATGGGAACCAGTGATCATATTTATTAGAAACGGACAGCCCTTCTAATGTTATTCCATCATCATTGGTGTGTTCATATCGTAAACCAGCTTTGGCGTAAAAAAAGCCAAACATTCGATTGACATCTGCATAGAAGGCTGTTATCGTTTCTTTATATAAAAAACCATTTCTACTTCCAAACTCAGAGACGTTATTGGTCCTGAAATGGGAATATTTTCCACCTAACTCAAAATTTAGCCAAGTAAACGGAAGGTTTAAATCTGCGCTCAGGGTATTGACGATATAGCTATAATCATTATTGCTGTTCGAGAATTTGTGTGCTGTACTCGAATCAAAATTCTGATTAATTTTGTCAATGACATGGATATAGTTGTAATTTACCGTTACTTTTTTGCCTAAGCTATCAAGTTTCCAGTCCACATAGGGGGAGATAGTCTCCAAACGGTATTTATCGTGATTCGAATCGGAATAAGAATTCGATGGACATGTGTCTGCATTGAAAGTCATCTGCCCCATTTGGTGGGCTTTACTGCGAGAATTATTTAATGTTGCAAAAAATCCCAAATTCAAATCGCCTAATTGGTAATTGCTATTTAGATTCTGACCTAGTATGTCATACCTATTTAAAGTATTGTCGGTCGTAAAGCGCATATAGTCAGGATAAGAATAAGTATTCTGTACTATTTGGCGGCGCTTTTCATTGGAATTATTTATTTTGTATTCAACAGAAAAATTGCCTGAGGAAAAAGACAGTCCAATTCCTTCTTCTGCGCTAAAGTGAGAGCGTTGTGTTAACACCGTGTGGACATTCCCATCAAACCCCACAGGCTTACTCTTTAGAATAATATTGATTACTCCGCAATTGCCTTCTGCATCAAATTCGGCAGAAGGATTGGTTACAAGTTCTGTTTTGCTTACATTTTCAGATGGTAAGGTGCGTAGGTACATATCCAAATCTTTACCATCTAAGTTAATGCGATGGCCATTAACCAAAACAACTACACCGTTTTTGCCAATAATCTTTATTTCATCACTTGTCGGATCTATACGAGGAATATTATGGAGCATATCTCGCATATTAAAACCACTGGCAAAGGGACTGTTTTGAACAAGATAAACAAGTTTGCCAGCTTTCTGGCTAAATAGTCTGCGCTGAGAGGTAATCATCACCTCATTCAGTGTGTGCTCCTTCACAGTCAACATGATATCGCCCAAATCAACATTGTTGTGTACGTCAATGGTGTCAGCTTTTAATATATCACCTAATTGTCTGTATCTGACGACAAACTTTCCTGACGGTAGAGAGAATGTAAACTTTCCTTGATTATCAGAAAAACCACTGGAGATAGTTTCTCCATCAAGATGACTTACTATTATTTCCGTGGCTTCCAACGATAAAGAGCCTGCAGCTTTATCAAATAGTCTTCCTGTTAAATTCCATTCTTGAGCAAATGCCATATTATTCGAAATGGATAATGCTATAATAATTATAAACTTTAGTTTCATAATAATGCAATGAGTCCGCTTGAGAAAATTTTCTGCTATCCTTGCATGACTTGGTAACTATAGTTTTTAAAGCCTTAGCCATAGGAAAGAAAAACTCAAGTTTTCTCCTTTTTTAAATGTTATACATATTGCGGAGGTATACAGCCTCTTTCTTTCCATTTGCAAAAGTACTAAAAATGCAGATACGAAGAACTTTTATGTTGATATTTTAAACTGAATTAAACTTATAAACAGCAAAATTATACTCACTCAAACAAAACTGTATCTTTTATTACAAAATTCTGCCCAAATATTCAGAATAGCTCAAACTGAGCGATTTATGAGTGTTTTACCTCAAAGAGGTAATAATTTAGCAACGGTTCTAATATTTCTGCAATGTGCATATGTTTGCTTGTCAAACAACTCTTTTCGTTTGCAAAAATATAACAATTTATTGGATACACAATAAAATGTATGTTTTTTAACGATTGATATTGATAAGTGAAAATTCTGTGGATGAACATCTCGGTTAATAAATCCTGAGATATTCATCACACAGAATTTGGGTGTTGCATTTTAGAGGTTGATTTGAAAACCAATACTTTTCTAAAAACGATTAATCTCATCCTCAGCAGAACCGCTTCCGTTGTATTTATCTTTGAAACTATTGAAGTTGTAACTAATGGAAGCTATGATGTAGCGATTAAAGTTATTCACCTTTCTGTTCTGCACCACAAAATTAACCCTCTTTACATCGTTCAACTTCGAGCTATCAAACAAGTCCTCTGCTTTCAATGTTATCGTCAATTTCTTTTTAAGTAACTGTTTCTGTACCATCATATTGAATGACGAATAACCGTTTTGCTCGTAGATGCCATGATGTCCCTTAATGTTCCAAAAGAAATCACATCGAAAAAGCCAATCGTTCCTTAGTGCCACTACATTTTGGAAAGCGAAGAGACCGTATGGATGATTGTAATCTAATTGCTCTCCATTATATGATAGCGTGAAATAAGGTTTATAGACACCCACCGTCAAAGTAGGTCGCCAACAACCAAAAACAGGTGAAACAACACATTGCGCTCCTAGTTGCTGGAAATCCTTGGCGTTGGTTGACATCCAAGTTACCGTTCCTGGTTTGCCGGATACAGCAACGACAGTCGGATGGATGTAATCCTTGATATACTGATAATCCAACTTGAAGTCGAATATGCTATAATTCACACTAAGTTCTGTATCATAAACGTATTGCGGTTTCAGATAAATGTTGCCTTGCTCATAATGGTATTGATTGTTGTAGCTCACACTGTTATTCAACTGACGAAACGAAGGACGGTTGACCCTGCTACTGAAATCAAGATTCATCCCCACTCTCCCAAACATAGTGGAAAGAGAAAGGGATGGAAGTAAGTCCGAATAATTGGTCTTGTTCTTTACTTCTCCTTGGTCTATGTTGATGGCATGAATGTACTCATAGCGAAGCCCGATGCTTCCTTTCCATTTGGAGGCAGACAAACGATAAGTGGCAAATCCTGCATACTTGGTTTCCTTATTCTTGAATTGGTCATCGGCAATCTTCCCTTCTTCGTTTACAGACATACCCCATGAACTGATTTTACTGAAATCCGTTCCGAAATCAAGCCTATTATTCTTATTCATGTTCCAAGCAAACACCCCTTTGAGTGCAGTCGCACGATTTCGCTGGTCGTTTTGCATATGTGTGATTTCTGAGACAGCATCTATTCTACTTGTCTCGCTCACTTGTTGCTTATGTTTCAGTTGAGCATAAACATAGTCGGCATCCAAGTTGAGCTGTAGGTTGTCTGTTAGTTTGCCGATATAATACAGATTGACATTGTGAAACCTTTCCTTTTCAGATTCTTCAGTCTTGTTGTCTGTAGATGTCAGCAGTTCATCATTCTTGTACGTCTGCATATAGTCGAAAGGAGAGTCGAGCATCTTGTAGTTGGAGATGCTTCCCAAATATCTTCCGCCGATAGTGTGATTCTTGTTTATGGCATAATTCATACCAACATTATAGTCATGAGAGCGAGAGCGGTCGGAATATTCAGAAGCAGAAATCTCATGAAATGTATCTTGCTCGTAATTGAACTGGTTAACATCATATCTGATGTCACTTCTCGTATTGTCATATTGATATGCGAGGAATACATCCAAAGCTCCCTTGTGGATGTTGAGGTTAACCTCCTCGTTGTTAGACAAATTCTTATGTTTGGAGATTTCCGCACCCACAATACCAGAAAGTCCATCCAAGGAATGGTGTACGGTAGTGATGTTTATGACACTCCTTGTTTCTGCATCGTATTCTGCCCCAGGGTTTGTTATGAGCTGTACAGACTTCACGTTGGTAGAAGAAAGGAGTGACAACCCTGAAGTATTAGTCTGCTTTCTTCCATCTATATAGATGACAGGCTCACCCTTACCAAACACCTCATACTTTCCATTTGTATAGAGCATCCCAGGAATATATTTGATAACATCTGTTGCCTTGCCAATATTTTTCAAATTGGAATTTTGAACGTCAAGCGTAAGTTTACCGTTTTCTCTTAATATGTATTTACGATGCCCTTTAATCACAATTTTTTGCAGATTAATTGTAGCATCCTCCAAGGTTATGGCACCAACTTCACCGGTACGATATGCATTACAATAAGTTTTGTAGCCCACACAACTCACTTTCACAATCGCCTTTTTCACCTCGCAAGGAATTACGAACTGACCATTCTCATTTGTCACACCACCCGTGACTAAACTGGAATCACTAACATTGAGCAAAGCGACATTGGCGAAATCAACTGGGCGAGAATGCTTATCCACGATACGACCAATCATCTTGGCGGAAGCCTTCTGAGTGCATTCCACTACAATGATGTTATCCATCTGCGTCATCTTGATGGGGTAAAAGCCTATCAGCTGCATGATGGCATCGGGAACACTCTGGTTTCTGATGCTCTTGGTTACTCTGAAATCCTCCAGTTCATCATACACGAAGTTGATGGTGTACTTATGCTGGCGGGCATTCAAATCCTTCAACGCCGCAGAGAACGACACATTATTATATTGTCGGGTGATGCGCTGGGCAAAAGACTGCTGAACTCCAAACAGCAGGAAGAGAAGAAGAAGCTCTCTGATAAGCTTGCCGCTAACGGGCATTGGTTTCCAAAAATCTCTCATAAATATATCCTCCTATCTTATTTCACCATCAATGTTCCGTCAATATACTCTATCTGTATGCGGTCGAAAGCATTCAAAATCTCAAGGTTCTGCTCCAAAGTCTTCGTCTTGTTCCAGTTGAAGAAGAGACGGATGTGCTGGGCACCGGCATCCACATACTCCACCTTGACATGATAGAAACCGGATAGCTGAGCCAGGATGGTTCCCAATTCAGCATCATCAAACACCACGGGTTTCATATCAAGCGAATCCTTACTCTCTGCTGTTACAGCACGAAGACTGTCATTCGTCAGCGCCTGGGTTGTTGCCATCTGTTCTGTCGCAGCCTTGTTATCCGCAGCCTGATCAGAAGCCGGGAACCCCAACCAGCCATTGTGAATCGCAGCCAAGGCTACCCCCGAAAGGAAGATGATGCCGACGATGGATGCAGCAATCTTCATCCGGTTGCGATAAACGCTCTTTGATTTGCCGGCATCTATCGCCATCTTATCCTCGTGATGTGCCTGAACAAATTCCTTCCAAGCCCCATCCACATCCACCTTCTTCGGATTGGCTTTCTTGCCAGCCATTCTCGCCATCGCCAGTTCATGGAAGAACTCCTTCACTTCCTCATCGGCAAGCATGTGCTCCACCTGCTCGTCGGTATATTTCTCGGGATGCTCCTGCATATCAAAGAGCATCATCCGCTTTTCTTCTTTACTCATGTTTGTCATTGTCTTGCTCATTTAAATTGTTTCTTAATCCAGTCCATCGCCTTCGAGAGATGGTTGAATACCGTCACCTTGCTCACT
>ERZ780207.2177-NODE-2177-length-14703-cov-8.381076_pt1 | contig 14703 bp, 9 predicted proteins | sample MGYA00510977_ERZ780207 | MGnify/ENA primary metagenome ERZ780207 (study PRJEB29588, sample SAMEA2151383) | human gut metagenome | biome: human gut; feature: human-associated habitat; material: faeces | place: Denmark | collected 2008/2010 ... | reverse complement strand
AGCGGCTGGAACATTGCGTTTCAGCCGCTATTTAAGATGTGGGGTACTCGTGGTGCGGGCTCGCAGGTTAGCTATACCCCATAGGTCATATTGCCAAGCATCTTCATTGATGCACTAATCAACACCAAGCAACACCAAGAGAGTTGATTATATAAACACTGCGCACAAACTTTCTCCTGTAATCCTGTGTTATACAGTTTTTAAAGATAAAGCCTTATAAAAAATGGTCTTCAACAATGCGATTGAGCTGAGCAGATATTTCTGAAAAGTTCCTATTCAAATCAAGTGTTTTCACACTGATTTGATTACCGCTCATCCGATAGCGGTTGTCCGGCTGGATTGCTTCGTCTGTTGCGGCATACAGAAGCATGCCAGATACCTGATGCGGTTCGTTGCCGAACTCCGCCTCTTTGTTCTTCACATAGGTGAAAATCTGATACAGATTACCGGAATGCAAGGTATGCACATCATACTGAGTTTGCGTGGTATGTGTATAGTACTTGGCATCAATGATGAGGACCTCATTGCCTCTGGTCAGCATAATGTCGCTTTGCATGACCGGAAGCATGGTGCCAATTCCATCGTCCAACGCCCACGGAATCTGAGATGCCGTTGCCGTTACCTGTGGACATTCCTTGGCGTAATACTCCAGTATAAATTTCTCATACAGGCGGTTCATGCGCTGCTCGTCAATGAAGGAAGCCAGTCGGTAATCGCCGGAGTCCGAGGTCAACAGCATTCCTTCGAGGATCAGTTGGCACAAACTAATGAGCATACGATAGGTATTGTTGTTCCGTTGAAACCGAATGGCTGACCAGCGGATCGCGGTGGGGTCGATTGTGTCAACATTCGAGAAGAATAACATTTCCTTTTTCAAATCGCTTTTGTACGCTTGATCCACCCTTGCATGACACAGTAAAAGCATGACCGTTGTTTTGAGAATCTGATTCAGCAGATTGTTTTCGGATAGCTCGTCATATTCACAGGTCAATACCTGCCTCCTTGCGAGGCGGTTTTGTATCGTTCCGGGTATGTCAATTTTGCCGCGAACAGCAGTGACCGTCTCCTTTTGGTTCAGATACTCACGGTAAAGGCCCTGTTTCAGCTGTCTACCGATACCCTTTGCAAGAATCGCAGCAAGCAGGTTATGTATGTTCTCGAACTCTTCAGTAGCAATATCCTCATAGCCGCCCTGATTCAGAGTTGTGAAGGCATACGAAAGCATATAGTATATGTTTTTTATGAAGATGCTTTTATCTTTGATCATTGAAACATACCCTGCAAAATATTTTCCCAACGTCGGAGTTTACTTGTATCATCAAACCAGTACTCACTAAGCATTGGCAGAATGTCATAATCAACGATGGAGTGCAGCCATTCGTCCGTACAGACATCTTTGCCGCAAAAATAGCTGTGACCAATACAAAAGCCTTTGCCCAAAGATTTATCTGCGGCAATTTCGCGGTTCAACTCCTTCACCTTGGACACCAGTTCGTTCAGCGTTTCATTATTCAGCCCATTCTGATAATGGATGAAGCCCTCGGAATCAAACCCCGGTTCGATCTCGAAGAAGCTGAAACGGCGGCGGAGCGCGTAATCGATCATGGCAAGACTGCGGTCTGCCGTGTTCATCATACCGATGATATATAGATTCTTGGGAACGGAGAAAGGAAGTCCGTTGTACGCCAGCGTTGCCTTGATGCCACGGTAATCCCTTTCAATCAACATAAGCAGTTCACCAAAAATTTTGCTCATATTGCCACGGTTGATCTCATCAATAATGAAGAAAAACTCCTTGTCTGGCTGGTTGGCAGCTTTCTGGCAAAACCGATAGAAGATTCCGTATTTCAATTCAAAGCTATCCTCTACAGGCTTGTAGCCCATCACAAAATCTTCATAGGAATAATTCTGATGGAACTGGACGAACTCGATGCGGCTGTCATCCTTCTCCTCCATCATAGACCATGCCAGACGCCTTGCGGCGAAAGTTTTGCCGACGCCAGGAGCACCCTGCAGAATAATGTTTTTCTTATTGCGCAGAACGGCCACAAGGTTCTCGTAGCGCTTTTCGCTCATATACACTTCATCCAGAAAATTGCTTTTTGTGTAAGCATCGATGGATGCCTCCGCGGTAATCGGGTTTTCTTCCCGAATCATATCGAGGATGAAGTCGTATTCGCCTCGGGTGAGCTTGAACAGGCTGCCCTGCGGATTCTGGAAATACTCCATGCGCTCCAGTTCCGGGCATTCCTTCAGCGTTGTATAGTCAATGGGGGAGGTCAAGCCTTCTATTTTTTCAAAGAACAGCTTTTCGCCGTCCTGTTCTGCGCTGATACGGCCAATTGCTACAATCTGCTTTACCGGATTGGATTCATAGCCAATGATCATGTCGCCAACTTTCGCATCCAGGAAGTTCTGGAAAATACGCCGCTTGTTTCCATTTTCATTGTAAAGCGTATAGGACTGCACCTCTCCGACAGCAATGTCGGAAAAGCTCCAGATTCTCGGATTCGCATTCAACCACCAATAGCCATGGTCTTCTTCGGGAGCGGCAGCTGCATACAGTTCAATATTACTCAAATCTGTCTGATCAAGTGCTTCAGAAAGTTCATCTCTCAGTTTCCAAATAAAGCTGCCATCCTCGCCTTTGTCTGCATCACGCCCAGTGTAAAGGACCGTCCACCATTGTGCAGAGCCATCTTCTCTTGTTGCTGGCTTGATTCCGGCGGCTTCACAGACACGATGAGCCAGTGCAACAGAACCGGAATTATAGAAGTTTTTTGTCTCGCCATATTTGACCGCAAGTTGTGTGCAGGAGGCCTGACCACCATAGTCTTTGATCCGCTTCATAATTTCAAGTGCACTGGTAGTGAAAATGGCTCCATCTTTTAAGAGCTTTTTCCAATTTTCGATGGTAAGCCCAGGATTATAATCGGTACCGTACCATTCGGTGGCAGCTTCAGCATTCTCATCCTGCTGAGAGTAAAATCTGCTGATATAAAATCCCACATCGATGGTCAATGTTTTGAGCTCAGGGTCAGGGTAGCAAGTGTCCGTCAGCTGTGACTGAAACAGATTGACGAGCTCTGTGTCCTCTTTGAGGGCAAGGCTGATTTCGTTATAGAGCCGCAGAAAGTTGCGGATATTGTCTGCGTAAGCACCCTTTTTGAAGCGGTAATCAGTCTCAAGCTCGTTTGCAACATTTTTCACCTCACCGAACTTATAGATGTAATACTTATCCGGGTAACGCAACCAAAGATAAGTGCTGATAGCATTTTCATACTGGTAGTGCTGCGCGGCACCGTTCCCGTATCTCTCCAACAAGATGGAAGACTGCAATTTGAAGGCATTTATGCGCTCATACACATCCTTGTTCTCGTCGAACAAGGCAATAAACATTGCCCGGACCTCTTCCGGTGCCGCTTTGGAAAAACTTACAATCATGCGTCTCGGAAAATTGTTGATGGAAGCCAGCAAATTGAAGGTCTTATCGAGGGAACGGCTCAGCATTTCAGGGAAATTTTGAGCGTTCACGTCCCAATTGCCCTGAAACCATTTGACTGCTTCCCATTTGTATTTTTCGTTGCCCCACTGCGTGGAGGCAAAATTCTGCTTATAGTGCGCCAGTACATCTTTCAATCGAAACTTGTCAAACACGATGCCACCCCTTTATGCCTCTCTCAGGCTTTTATAAATTTCGTCTGTGAAGATGCCAAGTACCTGCCGCTTGATCTCATCGTTGCTGAGAAGAAGTGAGAAGAAATCCTGGTTCTGCTCCAAGCCCTCAATCAGTGCATCGTCAATGTCATCAAAATACGAAAATTCAAAATCTTTGACGGTATTATTCCGCGCGCTGGTTTTCAGCTTGTCGGACTTCAGCAGAATATCTCGAATCTGCAGCATAGCCTTGACTGCTACATCATTATCGTAGGCTTTTCCCGTGCGGCTATTGATTTCAGCGATGATCTGGGAAAGCCGTTCCTCTTTTGCTTCGGTCAGGCCAAAACTCTCCGCTGTGGGCAGCTTTACAACCGGCTGTGCTACCAGCTTCGGATTGGTATGTTCTTCGGCTTTTTTCTGAACGAAATTCGTAGCCTTGATTTTGCCGTCCAGATTATAGCCGCCGCCCGGATGCTTAATATTGATGTATGCCAGCAGATAAGTAATGAAATTGTACTTCTTATGTAGGTCGGCATCCTCGAAACAGGACACCTGCAACAGGAACTCATAAAATCGGACGAAATGGCGCATCATGGACACGATCTCGTGCTGTTTGATAAGTTCGTATTGCTCGATCCTATTTTTTGCCCGCTTGAAGTAGAACGTCAACTTCTGCTTATCCTTCGAGGAGATATTTCCCTTGTAGAGCAGCTCGTTGGCCTTTTCGATATCATCAGGGTCAAGAACGGTGTACGCATCGATCTGTGCCTCCAAATCATAGATCGCCGTCGGCGTTACGGAAGTGGAAAGCAAGGTGGTCGTATAATACGGTGCAAACGCAGCCTTGATGTCCTCATATGTATTCACAAAGTCCAGCACGAAGGTCTTCTTCTCAAACGGAGGGCAGATACGGTTCAGGCGGGAAAGCGTCTGAACGGCGGAAACGCCCTTCAGTTTCTTGAGAACATACATAGCGCAGAGCTTCGGTTGGTCGAACCCGGTCTGATACTTGTTGGCAACCAGCAACACCTGGTAGTCGTCCTTGTCGAATTCCTTTGTCAACCGATCCTCAGGGAAACCGTTCATGGAAGCCTCAGAATATTCGGTATCATCGTCCGGAAGCTTCACCTTGCCGGAGAAAGCGACCAACGCCTTGATATCGGTGTAGCCTTTTTTCTGAGTGTAATTCTCAAATGCCTGGCGGTATTTGACCGCACCCTGTCGGGAAGCGGTGATGACCATTGCTTTTGCCATACCACCGAGTTCCGGCATAACCGTAGTGCGGAAATGCTCCACAATGACCTCTACACGCTGTGCAATGTTTGTTTCGTGCAGTTCCACAAAACGGGCAATTTGTCTTTTCGCATCAGCAGTCTTGCAGCGAGGATCTTCTTCGATTTCCTTGTTCAGCTGATAGAAGATATCGTAAGTGGTGTAGTTCTGAAGCACGTCGAGAATGAAGCCTTCCTCAATGGCCTGCTTCATAGAGTAAATATGGAATGCCTCACGCTGACCTTTTGTGTTCAGGCGACCGAACAGCTGAATGGTCGTAGGCTTCGGTGTGGCAGTGAAAGCAAACATGGACACGTTGGCCTGTTTACCGTTTCTACGGATTTCATCCGTAATCATATCTTCCACATCGGCAGCTTCCTGCTCTCCGGCACCAAGCGACTTTGTGACCGCTGCCATGTCCTTACCTGCGGTGGAGGAATGTGCCTCATCGATAATAACCGCAAAACGCTTGCCTTTCAGCCCTGCAACGCTGTCCACGATGTACGGGAATTTTTGAATCGTAGTAGCAATAATCTTCGTATTGCCGTTCAGGGCAATCGCAAGGTCGGCGGAGTTGCATTTATCGTCCATCACACGGATAAGTCCGGCTTTGTGCTCCATGCCCATAATGGCTTTCTGAAGCTGCCGGTCAACGACAACACGGTCGGTGACGATGACGACATTATCAAAAATAATTTTGTTGTCCGCATCGTGCAGCGAAGTGAGGCGGTGCGCCAGCCATGCGATGGAGTTTGTTTTGCCGGAACCTGCGCTGTGCTGAATCAGATAATTCTGCGTAGAGCCATTTTCACGCACGTCGGCCAGCAGTTTACGGATCACATCCAGCTGATGGTATCGTGGAAAGATGATGTTTTCAGACTTCTTCGTTTTCCCTGTCAGCTCGTCTTTGCTTTCCTTGGTTTCGATAAAGATGAACTTACTGATGAGGTCAAGGACGGTATCCTTTGTCAGAATATCCTCCCACATATAGGACACGCTGTACTTGTCTTTGAAGGTAGGATTGCCCGCACCGGCATTGACACCTTCACCGTTTCCCATGTTGAACGGCAGGAAGAAGGTGGCGTTGCCTGCGAGCTTGGTGGTCATATAGACCTGCTCCAAATCCATTGCAAAGTTCACAAGGCATCCGGCTTTGAACCAAAACAGCCGGGTCTTGGGGTCACGGTCAACACGGTACTGATAAATAGCATCCTGGTACGACTGACCGGCGGCATTGCATTTCAGTTCAAATGACATGATGGCAATGCCGTTCAGGAAGATGACCAGGTCAATGCGCTCATCATCGCTTGCCCAGACCTCCTCCATAACGGAGAAAATGTTCTTTTCGTACTTTTCCAACAGTTCCCGGTTAAAGGTGGTGGCAGGCTTGGTGTACATAAGCTCCAGCTTCATATTGGAGATTTCAATGCCGTGTTTCAGCACGTCCAGCAGGCTACCGCGCGCTTTTGTGACCTCAGAGTTGATGAAACTGACGAGGGTATCCTCCAGATCGGCTTTGTAGATTTTGCGGAGCGCCTCCATTTCCTCCGGCTGGGTATCGTTCAGAAACTGAAGCAGCAGCTCCCGATCCATAGCAAAGAGACGGTCGTAGCTGGTCGCTTTGCGGACGATGTAACCGTTGTCCTGCGAGAGCCTGTCCATGATGAAATGCTGATATTCTTTTTCGGAGAGAATACTTGTCATTTCTTTCGTTCCTCCTTGTGCCGCTTTTGTATGGCTGCAACCGCTTTTGGATTGAAATGTGCATGGCGAATCAAGTGGTACCCATCCTCATCGGCGTAAAGCACACGTTTCGGTTGATTGTTGTTCGACACTTGAATTTCAACCCATCTACGCTCTGGATACTGCGAGGAGCCAATTGAAAAAATAACTGCTCCGTTTTTCTCAAGCGCATCCAAAGCTGCATTATATTCGCTCCGTGCAATGGTATAATCCACGTCAAATAGATTTGCAAAAGCGGCTGTAGCATGAGCCAAGCTGTCGAACTCAGCATCCGTTGTTTTAGCCAATTTAAAATCGGCTTCCGCAACAAGCAAGGCTACGCCCCAGAACTCAGATTCTATGAATTCAACCTTCATGAGACGGGTACCTCCTTCTTGCCGGTTACATACTCAAAAATCAGAGATTTCTTGTATTCGTCGAGTGTTGCAAGCTGTGCTTTTTTATCAGCGATAACGGCATCCGCTTTTGAAAGCACAGAATCGATGTGCTTTACGATGGCATTCTGCTCATCCAGCGGCGGTACCGGATAGGAAAGCTCTGCCAGCTTGTTCCACCGAAGGTCACAGGAGCGCACACGAATGCCGGTCGCCAAAGCAAGGAACACATCGCTGTAAGCCATACTGCGAAGATAATACATGATGTACCGCTTGCATTGGTCGGTATCCAGCACATTGAGCACCGGAGAAGCCTTACCGCGTGAATCAGAGATGCCGATAGCACCAGCAAAGCCGTCCATACCGTGAATAACCAAGTCGTCAACATCGATGCCTTGATATCCGATTTCCTTGTCTGACATTGTAAATCCGTCCTCACGGCGATTGCTTCTGAGAGTGACCTCACCATCACGGAAACAAGTGATTACACCGTCATTCTCACGCACGGGCTTCTGCATATAGCGAAGAATGTACTTGCCACGGATAACGCCCCAGTGAGCTGGCATATCGCCAATCCACTGAATTCCACTGTCCTTCATCTCCGCATCCGGGTTCAGTCCCTTGGTGACAGTTTCGGTGATGACAGACCGCTTGTACTGCTCCAATGTGTCAATCTGCGTCTGAATATCTGAAATAATTTTATCCACTTCAGCTGTTGCTGTATCAAGATATTGTGTGACTTTATCTTGTATTTCTATCGGCGGCTCGAACACCGTAAGGCGAGAAAACTCCGAAAAGTTCAGCCCTTGTCGCACACCATTCCCCATGTTATAAAAGACCTTGGAGATGTCATAGGCGTGTAGTAGATATCTAAAGAATCCACTATTGAGTCTTCTAATCGGACGCAAAGCAATATATGCAGAAGTAATGATGCCTCTTTCCTGGCACAAGCCAGTACGCAGGCTTTTCTTGTCGTTTTGGAGATCTGTAGGACGAATAATTATATCGCCCGCTTCAACGATATTGTAGGTATTAAAACTTTCCGGAAGCAGTCCACCATTGGTGTTGATATCTTTCCTGATGACACGGCCATAACTTAGTGAAAGCAAATTATCCTCTTGTCCGAATATGTTTTTATTTTTCCTCTCACCAAAGTAGTAGTAAACGGGATGTGCCACCCAATCTGAGGGAATTTCTCCTACCCAAGATAGGCCGCTATCTTTCATCGTTCTCATATCATCACCGCCTTACTCAAACAGTTTTGCGACATAATCCGAAACCGAACGCTCCAAATCCATGAATCTTACTTCCAGTTCCTCACTGGCTGTCGGTTGCTGATATTTGTAAAAATATCGTGTGAACGGGATCTCCGCGCCGGTTTTGATAACAGGCTTCTTTGCACCGAGGTTCTCCTCGAAGAATGCGGCGGCATCCGGGATGTGCGGCAGAACCTCTCTTGCCATATAATCCTCGATGCTTTCTTCCCATTTCACCAGTTCCATGTCCTTGGTTTCCTTGTCATAAATGATGTTGCCCTTGCGGTCACGCTGAATCTCGGCATTCTTGTCCATAACGGACAGACCGTCCGCAATCTTTTCCAACAGCTTCTTATCTGTTGTAGCCTTGCTTAATACTTCGGTAAGATGCGGCATAAAGGCGTCCGGTGACATCCACACGGTATCACTGATGGCGTGGTTCAAATCCGCAAGAATCGCATCGTAGATAGGCTTACCGACAAAAAACTTATTCAACTGTTTCTGGGCTTTACCGTCCCGCTCTTCCATCAATTCCAAGTCTGCAAATTTCACTTCGTTGTAAAGGCTGTCAAGTGCGCCTTTGCCCACCATCGCCTGAATCCGTTCCTCCGTAATGGCGTAGCTGCGCTGGAGGGGCTGCATCACCGTATACTCGCGGTAAATGAACTCCTCGTTCCGGTAAATTTTGCAATACTCGTTCTCTGCGAAGTCCGCATACAGCTTGGTAACGGCACTGCGGTCTTCGGGAGAAATCTCATTTTTCTTATCGCCCAGGGCTTTACGCAGCTTTTTGAAGAAAGTCGAGGCGTCAATCAACTGAATCTTGCCTTTGCGCTCCGGACGCTTATTCTTGGAGAGGACCCAGATGTATGTAGCGATGCCTGTGTTATAAAACAGATCGGTGGGCAGCGCAATGATGGCTTCAATCAAATCACTTTCCAACATCCAACGGCGAATCTGACTCTCGCCGGATGCCGTTCCGCCGGAGAAGAGCGGGCTGCCGTTTTCGATGATCGCAGCACGACCGAAGTTATCGTCCATCTTGTCAATGGCAGACTGAAGGAACAGCATCTGCATATCGCCGGAACCGGGCAGACCCGCGCCCCAGCGACCGTCAACGCCTTTCTGATATTCTGCGTTGACGGCATCCTCGACGCCTTCTGCGGCATCCTTACCGCCCCATGCAGTGCCAAACGGCGGATTTTCCAGCACGAAGCGCATCTTCGTGCCCTTAAAGCGGTCAGCTTTCATGGTATCCTGATAGCAGATGTTTTCGGCGTTCTGTCCCTTGATGAGCATCTCGGCAAGGCACATGGCATAAGACTCTGGGTTGATCTCCTGTCCGAACAGGCGCACATCGGCAGAAGGATTATAACGCTTGATGAAATTATAGCCGGTGGAGAGCATACCGCCCGTGCCGCAGGCCTGATCCAATATGGTGATGACCTTGCCGTCATCAAAGATATCGTCACAGCCTTCGGCAAGCAGAATATTGACCATCAGTTTAATAATGTCGCGGCCGGTATAGTGGTCGCCGGCTTCGGCATTTTCAGAGAACTTACGGATCAGTTCCTCGAAAATATATCCCATCTTCACATTGTCGATGGTACGAGGATCAAGGTCAAGTTCGGAGAAGGCCTTGATGACGGAGAGCAGGCGGTTATTCTTGTCCATCTTGTCGATTTCTTCGCCAAAGTTCAGACCGCGCTCCTTGGACATCAAGATTTCCAGCACATTTGCGGAAAATCCCTGCAGATAGCTCTTAAAATTGGCGGCGATATGGTCTGCGTCATTTACAAGCTCTGCAAGGTCAAATTCACTGGTGTTATAAAACTGGAAGCCGGAAATGCGATACATCGCCTTTGCCGGGAAATTCGGGTTTGCTTTGAACTGGTCTACGACTTTCTGCTTGGTGGGCGCAAGAGCACACTCAAAGCGGCGGATGATCGTCATCGGAATGATGACATCCTTGTACTTGTCGCTGCGGTACGGTCCACGCAGTTTGTTTGCGATGGACCAGATAAAGTTTACTTCGGTGGAAACATCGACAGGTGAATCGTCCCACATTGCATCTATCATCTGCTTATTAGCCATTTACTTTTCCTCATTTCTCTATTTATGTAGCTATTATCAGCTGGAAATCATTCATCCTCCTGAAGCAAGAAAAGTGCGTTGTTATTTATCTGGTACAATCTCCATGATATCTTCGATACCGCAATCCAACGCAGTGCATATCTTTAAGAGAATCTCTGTAGTGACATGCCCGTTTCTTCCCATCTTAGTAACGGATGCAGGGCTGATACCCGCCTTTTCGCATAGATCCTTCTTCTTCATATCCTTGTCGATAAGTAGCTTCCAGAGTTTTTTATAACTTATGGCCATATTGAATCTCCTTGAACACATACAAATGTGTATTACTATAGATTGTTTTTTGCTTTCAGAAGTTGAAAATCTCTTTTGTAGTTCACAGGCCTAATGCGCGCCAAAATGCGATTGCACACTTCTGGCGACCAATATATTGTCAAGTGCTGCTTGGCTCGAGTGATTGCTGTATAAAAAATGTTATGAGTTATTTGATCTTCGGTTTCATCTGCAATAACAATTTTCACAGAATCATACTCAAGGCCCTGCGCTTTGTGTATGGAAACCGCATATGCAATCTGGAAAGGAACGATGTGCTCCATCGTTGTGCGTTCTTCATCACTGGAGTATGGCTTTGTTCGATTAATGTTAAAGCCAACTTGCGTTTTTCCTCCATCATTACCAATATAGTCCAGTCCATAACAACACAGCACTTCCAGCTCATCGAGCAAAGCATCAATCTCTACTGTGAAATATACGCTTTCAGTTGAATCTTGGATTGAGAGGATTCTTCCTTTCATGTTGTTATAAAGGACACTAAACCGGCCAGAATCGTTAAACAGAATGGGATCACCAACTTTGAATCTCCATACTCCTATATCTACTGCCGGATTCGAATTATTTAGTTGTAGTAGACGATTAATGTTATTTAGGCCATAGAGCCCATTATAATTTAGGCACAATATAATCTCATCATCTGATTTTGAGTCGAAAATATCGCTATCGATTGGATGAGAATAGTCACTACGCACCATTTTTTCCAAGACAATATTATCATCGTCCATATTTCGAACCTCTTCCCAAAGCCTTTGAAGTTGTTCGTCTGGGCTTCGATGAGGTATTGTCAACTCATGACAACAGCGGTCTGGTAGTACATTTCTAATTATGCTAAACCAATTGCCAAATCCTATAGCTTCAATTTGGTATGTATCCCCAACCAGAAGCAATGCTGCATCTTCTGCGCGATTTATGACTTTAAGGATATCCTCGTTCTTTACTGTGCTGCATTCGTCAACCACTACTAAGTCATAATTTGAGGTCTCATACCAACCACTACGAACAAACTTATCAATAGTAGTAAATTCGTCCGATCTATCACAACACGTGACCTTTCTTCGCAGATTTTCTACTGCTGGATTAGTCTTTGCAAGATATATTTTCTTTTTCCCTTCTAAAAGCTTTGATATATGGTTTACCAGTGTCGTCTTTCCTGTTCCAGCTGCACCATAGATGAGGTGAACTGCAGATTCAGAAAATAAAGTCTTTAAGATTTGCTCCTTAACCTCGTCATCCAGTCTTTGACCCGCAGGCAAAAGTTTTAGCCGAGAAATCATTTCCTCTGAAAAAGATGATGAAATTGCCGGTACATTATCAGCTAATTCTTCAAGTTTATTAATAATCTGCACAGTTGCAATTTCGCAGCCCTTAGAATAAACATAATCCTTAAAGACTCCTAACTCACTCGCCGGTCTAAACCCGCTATATAGGGAGCGATTATATTTTTCTATTGTTTGCTCAATCTCTTGGGGTATGCCAAACATTGTAAGCTGATCAATTGGAGTAAACAAAACTCCATTCTGATTTGTATTCTTTTCGATATATCTGGTAAGCAATTCTCCTTTATGTCCCGCTGTATCAATGCACTCGAACAAATCGTACAGATTGGAAATGTGTCCTTTGGGATTAAATGAATAAGGATTCCTGTCAAAAGGCATACACCTGGAAGAAATATTTAGTCCCGCATACCTCTTTTCATCTCCGTGTGCCTGTTGATCTTTAATAATTCGGTTGTTCATGCGATAAAGCAAATATCGAATAATATTTGCGCCGTCTCGCTTGCTGGCAGAAATCTCTCGGCAAATGTCCAGCATATCAAAAATATACGAATGGCGCTTTTGAGTTGATGCAATAACCCAGTTTTTTATACTGTCATATTCTCGCTGATCGTAGTCAATGATGTCTACCAATGTTGCTCCGTTTTGCTCCAAGTAGCTCATCACCATCTTATACTCATTGAGGCCTCGAGATACAGAGCACTCAACATTAAGCAATTCAGCAAAATTATTTAGTTCACACGGGCGAATTGATACATGCCATTCGGTTATGATTTTGATGGGAAAATCTGTATTGAACACACTAATGGTGGCATCAGAAAATGATAGCGCAACACAATAATCTGTAGAAATGTCGTACTTGGTAAACGCAGTTATTCGATTGAATTTATTTGGTTTCTCGTCTGCAGGTTCTAATGCAACCTCATAATAGATTTCTTGATTTACAAAGAATGGCTTAATTTTATCAATATAGTAATTATCAAAGTTTTTCGGCGGTGGAGTCCTAAGTCTCTTTTCAATTTCTGTAGCAACTTTTTGATAATAATCTTTGGTTTGTTCATCTAAATCCTCGAGAAACATGTCGACGTTTCTGAGGATAATCATTCCGTATCTATCATATACCGCCTTTTTAAGTTGGAGCAAATATCGATAGTACTTTATCATCAGACGCTCAGCGCCCTCTTCTGAAGGGGTAAAGTGAGAAACTGATGCACGCAAAAAATGATCAAACCTCGCAACAAACTGGTACGGACGAACATTACCAAACTTGCTTGCTACCTTATTGATATCCATTTTTTGATCCGGACGCACGTCTTTCCAAATTTTGAATGCAATGTGATCGTTTAGATTGCGAACTACACTTAAAATACGGAAAGCGACTTCACCGCGGTTGCTACGTGTAGCAGTAGAAAGCGCCTTATCGATACCATCACTGGCTCTATTGATTTCCTTATCTGTAAGGCTATTCATAGTGTCCTCCTTCCGATATACAAAAACTGCTCTGCCGCTTGGCAGAGCAGTCGGTCTATTGCAGCCATACTGCCAAGGCCTATTCCAACACTTGACAGCGTTGTTTATAATGATAGCACATTTGGGCAGGAAAAGCAAGAAAATGATAAATCCGCACGAATTCCGACTCTATTCAATTTCTTTTCAAGCCGCGAAAGAAACGCTTGAACCTCCGGGCAGTCAGAGCTACAATGCCAACACCTCATAACGAGGACAAACTGATTGGAGGTCAAATGATGAATTATGAAGTAAACCCGTTTCAGGACTACGAATCGATTACCGTTGATGAGCTGAAAGATCAAGCTAACAGTTTACTGAACCTGGTAACGGAAGAACGACGGCCGCTGCGCGTATTCATGAACAATGGCAAGGAGTTTCTGCTGTTCCCCCAGGACTTGCTCGCCCTGATCTGCGACTCTGACTTTCGCTTGATCCTGCTGTCGGCAATGCGGTATGCGATGGGCAGGAATACTTGTATGCCTGTGGTGATTTCCAATTATATTAAGCATCACATCCAGATTCTGGATTATAAGTTTCTCGTACTGGCTGCCGACGATATCCGGCGGCACCTTGAAGACTATGCAGAGCATGAACTGAATCCAAATCTTTGGCAGGGTCTTTTAGATGCACTTGAAACAGAGCAGAGAGAGCGTGCCACTCGTAAGGCGAGGAAGATTAGACCCTGCCCAGCCTGCGGGAAGCCCTTGGAGGTCATGAGCATTGCTGATAACCAGCATTCACCAGGCGGATTTGATGTAATTGCCCACTGCCAGAACTGTCTCGCTGATTACGAATGGTTCTGCGATAAGAATGGTGGCACCTCAGATATGAAGCAGTATTTCTTCGGGTAAGGCGAGTGTGTTTCGGCAGGGGACTTTGGGTATATTCCTTGTCTATAGCGGCTCAACCGTTGAACTATACGCCAACTTCCGTAAAGCGACCAAAAGGGCCGCACCTGCTCGTATGAACAGGTGCGGCCCTCTAATTTGACGGAAATTTAATTCAGTCTGAAATAGCAGGTGTTTTTACCTTTTCCTTCTTTTTTCAGTTCACCAACGGCGACTAACTTCCGCAAGGCTCCCTCTATGGAACTGTCGCTGAGCGTTGGACAGAACTCCCGGATGTCTTGCTTGCTGAAGCGCCCGATTCTATTCTTGCTTGCTCTGCGCACCATTTCCAGTGCGGGCAGCTTGG